>CENZ01048201.1_pt1 | contig 52010 bp, 44 predicted proteins | sample 361341 | NCBI WGS metagenome assembly CENZ01 (sample SAMEA2619782, study PRJEB7988) | marine metagenome | biome: marine biome (ENVO:00000447); feature: deep chlorophyll maximum layer (ENVO:xxxxxxxx); material: "saline water (ENVO:00002010), including plankton (ENVO:xxxxxxxx)" | depth 50 m
GAGCCTGCACCCGATGGTAAGACTATATACGTGGTGCACCGCTGTTTTGAAAATTCCTGCGAAGATCGCCCGGAAGACCCGATCCTTAAATTTGATTACGACGGCAAGCTGTTGGCCAGCTTTGGCCGGGGTCTGTTTGTTTTCCCCCATGGCGCCACGGTTGATCACGAGGGTAACCTCTGGGTCACCGATGCCCGGGCAAATGATGACACTGGTCACCAGGTGTTCAAGTTCAGCCCGGATGGTGAAGTCCTGCTGACTTTGGGACGGCCCGGTGAAGGTGGCTCAGAGCCTGGCTTGCTGTATTGGCCTAATGATGTCGTTGTCGATCCCCGCGACGGCGATATTTTTGTAGCCGAGAGCCATCGCAACGGCCTTAATAATCGCATTGCGCATTTCGCCAGTGACGGTAGCTTCATCAAGGCTATTGGCCGCAAAGGAGAAGCGTCCGGAGAAATGAGTGAGCCTCATAGCCTGGCTATGGATTCAAGGGGCCGCCTGTTTGTGGGTGATCGGGAAAACAACCGTATTCAAATTCTGTCGCAGGAGGGTGAATTTATTGATGAGTGGACGCAGTTCGGCCGGCCCAGCGGCATCATGATCACGGCGGACGACACGATCTACGTGGCCGACTCCGAGTCAGGCCCAGATACGGGGGCTGGGGAGCTCATGGGCATCATGAAAGGTATTCGCATTGGCTCGGCAATCGATGGCACGGTCCACAGCTTTATCGAAGATATGGAGCCGCTGCGAGATGATCATTCCGGAGCAGAGGGCATTGGTGTCGACCATGCGGGTAATGTCTACGGGGCTGTGGTGAGGCGGCGTATGTTGGAGCGCCACGTGCTGAAAAGTGAGCCCTAGTCATGACCCAACCCACAGCGGGCCAGCCGTAAAAACCATGAAATTCAGTCACCGTATCGCGGTACAAGCGGACATCCCGTCCATTATTGATCTGATGCGACTGGCGATTGAAGAGAACATGAAGGCTTATCTCTCCCATGCAGAGATTGAGGCAGCCAAAGAAACCATGGGTGTGGATCAAACCCTCATAGATGATGGCAGCTATTTTCTGATCGAAGCCGCGGTTGACGGCAAGCAAGTGTTGGTTGGCTGTGGTGGTTGGGGCAAAAGGCGCACCCTGTATGGCGGTAATCACACGAAAGGGCGCGATGACAGTCTCAGCGATCCGGCGACAGAGGCAGCCCGTATCCGCGCCATGTACACCCACCCGAAGTGGACGCGTCAAGGTATTGGCTCTTTATTGATTAAACTGGGCGAGGATGCGGCTCGTGCCGCAGGATTCAAGCGTATTGCTCTGGGTTCAACCGTGGCAGGTGAACCACTTTACCTGGCCAAAGGTTTTAAGGAAGTCAGTCGAGAAGTATTGAAGGGAGAAAACGGCTCGGACAATCTGGTAGTTACTATGGAAAAACCGCTTTAGGTAAACGAATTGTGAGCTTTAGACAGGATTGTCAGTCAGCGGAGGCTCAGTCGTGGAAAGAATTACCCTAGCAAATCGCTTTGTTAACTACGCAGATGCTGCGAGTGTATTTCCGTTGGTGCAGGCCATCGCATTTTCGGTAGCTCTTTCGGAGCCGGATATTCGCTGCTCTATAGCCGATATCTGGCTGGCTTGTGCGTTCGTGGTGTTAAGTGCCTACACTGCAATTCTTGATCCACTCTGCCGGCTGTCATAGCTCGAGCGAATTTTTATGCGAACACTGGTCTTTATGCTGTTGGGAATGACGCTAGGGGCAGTTATGTCCCTGGTGCTGGCTGCTGCCGTGGTTTTTCTGCTGCCTTTGGTTACTGGCCTCGGCGGCGATGAGGCTTCTCAGGGTGTCATTCTCACCTTGGTAGTTGCTGTGACTGCGCCGGTCCTGGGTTTGATTGGCGCGGCCATTGGTTTTCGCAAGTCACGCTAAGTCAGGCTGCAAGTTGAGTCGCGCTTGTCAGTGCGCCACAAAAAAGCCCTCCGAGGAGGGCTTTTAAATCTGGAACCAAGTTGCTGTGCCGGGAATCAGAAAGTAGTGCGAACCTGCAGTGCCAGCTCCATGCCGCCACCGTTACAGTAGTCTTCATTTTCTTCAACCACACCACCGGCAGTGGCACCAACGAAACGGGTTCGCTTTCGACACCATTCCGCGTTCGTCATGTTGTTTGATTCCAGTCGAAACATGAGGTTGCCAAAAGCACGTTTCTCAACATAGGCAGAGAGGCGAGGGGCTTCGATAAACTCTTCGATATCATCAATATCGATCGCCTGGCGGCCAGTGCTGCCATTGGAGTTATTGCTGTAGTTGAAGCCATAGGTCAGGCCGCGTGAAGACACGTCATGACGGAAACCCACATTGGCCTGCCAGCGGCCATTACCGCGCTGACGTCGCTTGATACCGAGGAAAGGATCCATGAATTCAGAGTCACGCAGGCGCACACCGGTAGTCAGCAAGGCATTGTTGAGGCCCAAGGGGTCAAGTTTGGTACTGACGTCGAGGTTCAGTCCATAGCGCTTGCCGTCGCCGATATTGCCGCGGGCAGATTCCAGCTTGTTTTCGCTGCTAGAGACATCGATACGGTCGATGTGGTCTTCCACGTCGCGATACCAGAACTGGGAATTGACTACACCGAGTTCGTTAGGCAGCCGCATTTCGAGGTTCAATTCATAGCGCCAGGATTGCTCCTGACGAATGTCGGGGTTACCCGCTATGGTGTCTCGATCTTCGTCACCGCCATCCACAGAGGCGCTAAAGTCAGAAAAACTCAGCTGTTCCACATCTTTGCGGACGCCGGCTCGCAGCTGTAGGCTGGAGGTGATGTCGTAACGGTAGTCGATTCGCGGTCGCACGAACTGAAAGTCGCGCGAGTTGCTGACATCGCCACTCTGCTCGATGGTAGAAGTTTCCATCACGATTGAACTTTCCAGCGACATTTTCGGATTAAGCTGCCAATTATGATTGGCAAAGGGTTCCGTGCGCATTTCCTGAACCGTGGAGTTACCGTTTGGAATACTCACCGGAACCAGGTTGCCAAATGCGGGATTGCGCTCGCCGTCGGTATCACGGGCCAGCACCAGGTTGGAATCGCGGATTGTCTGTGCGCCTTCAACGCCAAGCTCCAGACCCTGGGAACCGCTTAAGCTTAAAGTATAGGAGGTGCGCGCGATACGTTCGCGATCGCGGCCCGCATTCTCGATGAACAGGTCCTGGGTGCTCACGTCATTCAGTAACTGAAAGCGGTTGCGCTGGTTTACCGAGTCGCGATCATTGACGATGAACAGAAAGCGGAAGGTGCCTGCGTTGCGAAAATCGTGCTCGAAGTCACCGCCGACTTCCCAGTTATTGCGCTGGTTGGCGTTGGACTCGGTTTCCACACGTGAGGAATTGTCTGCCATCTGGGTGATGGTGCGATAACGCTCATCCGGGACATCGCCAACAGTTTCGACCAGCGCATTGAACTGCACCACGCTGCGCTGGAAGCTGTAGCCCAGGTTCATGCTGGTTTGCAGCTGGGTTTCATCGCGGGTGCGCGATTCACGGCGAACCTCGGTGAGATCGCCATTCGGGCTAAAGCTGAATTCCTCGCTCTCCCAGGCGCGATAGCGGGGGTCGGCTCCCACGTTAAACAGGTAGTTTAAATTTCCAGTCTGGCCAGCGTGAGAGAGCTGGCCGCCAGGATCGAAGGTGCCGTCCTGTATGACATCGGAGCGCAGCTGCACTGTAGTGCTGGACCGGCTGGGTGTATCCAGCAACACGACGTTTACTATCTGCCCGCTACCGCGAACATCCAGCTCTTCCGACGTGCCGCGAATAATCTCAATATGTTCCACCTGATCGGCAGAGATGCGGGCCAGCTGGCTGCGACCACCGTTGTTCTTGCCAGTGATGCGCTGACCATTAATAAGCACTTCACCCGCACCGGATCCCAGGCCGCGCCCGCTACTGCTGCCGCGCAAGGCCAGTTCAATGCCGGGAATGCGGCTCAGCATATCGTTGGCTGAGACGGGGTAGAACTGGTCAAAGTATTCCGCCGGGTATACAACGGTCGAGTCTTTGTCCACTAAGTCAGTAGAGGGTATCTCTGCGGAGACAGCAAGTGACCAGGCCACCGCTGCCGTTAGCAGGCTGGCTTTAGTCTTCGCGAGTAGTTGGCGTTTAGAAAGGTGCCTGGAGATCATGTTAAATTCCGTAGTAGCTTCTCAGATTCCGTTCATTCTTAATTAGCTAGTGGTCTGCTGGCTTTGACTGCAACTTGCTGGGCGCCAGGAATCTCCCTAAGTAGTGAATAATTATATAGTTTTGATTTCGGCGACTTTGTGACATTTTGTAGGGTAACGGGGACGAATTCCGTGAAAATGTGTCAATTTCGTGGCAAATTGCAACTCTGAGCGCCTTAAGCTGCCTTTGACTGCCAGAGCCATTGTCTCGAAGCCTGTCTGGGTATTCTGTGAATTGCCGCAAACAATAGCTGCAATTTCCGAATTATGTGCTGATAACAAGGCATCACGCCAATAATAAATCAGAGCCGAAGACTCGAAAAAGCGACCGTGAATCCTGAAAAAGCCCCCATTCTCTTGTTTCCGACCCACTTCCTGGGCAATTTTGTATTGGGATTGCCCTGGGTGCTGAAGGTGCTGGAAAGCCATCCAGATGCCCTAGTGGTGCTGGATGTACGATTTGGCCCGCTCGCCGCCATGGTATTGCCGCCGCAAACCAGGACCTTGCTGTTTCCACGTAGTGAAATGGCGAAGGACAAGCCTTTCTTCAGTCGTCTATCTCACTACTGGCGGTTCATGCGAGCGTTTCGAGGCGCACGAACGGACACCATTCTCGATTTGGAAGGGGAGCGCTTCACCGGTGTCCTGGCTCGTTTGAGCGGTTGCAGCAATCGGGTTGGGCATACCGGAAAGCGGGCGGAATTGTTCTATACCGATATCCGCGACCCCAATTACAAGAATCACCGCTTTAAAGCGTTCGGCGAAATTGTCAGCGAATATGTAGATGAGGTGGCGCCTTCCAGCAGTCTGCCTTATCGGATTGGTGCCTCGGCAGGGGAGACCATTGAAAAGTTGGTGACAGCAGCGGCGGGCAAAAATCTTGTTGCCGTTCACCCCGGTGCCAGTGTCTCCTACAAGTTGTGGCCTGGGGAATACTTCGCAGAATTGGTCACCTTGCTTCACGAAGCAGGGCTGCAGGTTGTCTGGGTCGGAGCTGGTGAAAATGACGCTGAAATCATTGATGCAGTGACAGCGCAGTTGGGAGGGATTGAGGTCTTTAACTTTTGCAACCGTCTCTCTTTTGCGGAACTCGCCGAACTCTACCGGCGTTGTCGCTTCTTTGTCGGTGGGGACAGTGGTCCCATGCATCTGGCGGCTTCTGCTGGCATCCCGGTTTTTGCCCTGTTCGGCCCAAGTGATGAAGCTATCTGGGCCCCGCTGGGGGAAAACAGCTATATGGTACGCGGCTCAGAGGCCTGTGGCGAAGACTGTGATACTTTCCGCTGCAGCTTTAATTACCGTTGTATGGCCTCTCTGCGTCCGCAGTCAGTGATGGCTGTCATCAATGATAAGATCCTTGGCCACGATACAGCTCAGGCTGTGGAAGATTGAACAGACGGCGAAACAAATTTCTCCTTGGTTGGGCTCCACAGATGTTTCAGAAAATTCCAGTTAGTGCATACATAATTACCCTTAATGAGGCGCAGAATATCGGTGCCTGCTTGGATCGCCTGGTGGAGTTTGACGAGGTTATCCTGGTGGATAGCGGCAGTACTGACGGCACCGTGGAACTGGCCGGGCAGTACGAAAATGTTAAAACCAGTTTCAAGGAATGGTCGGGATTCAGCGAACAGAAAGCCCATGCCTTGGATCTGTGTAGCAATGAGTGGGTGCTTAACATCGATGCCGATGAAATCCTCACTGATGAATACCTCGAGGAAGTTATTAGGGTAGTGGAGGAAAACAAAGTCGTTGCCCTGGAATCAAACAGAACGCTTTACCGTTGGGGCAAAAGCCCCAAGAGTTTTGCAGGCGACGATCGCCTGATCCGACTGTTTCGCAAGAGCGCCGGGCATTATGAACCGCGCCGTGTGCATGAAAGCATTAGTATTGACGGGGAGGTCGAAAAGACTGACGCTACCATCAATCACCTTGAGAATCTTACCTATTCTCAACGCATTGCTAAGTCCAATAAATACAGCCAAGCCAAGGCCGAGGATAAGTTTGAAAAGGGCAGTAGCGTGTCCGTCATTACGCTTATTTTTGTCTTTCCGCTGACCTTTATTCAGATCTATTTTTTCAAAGGCTATTTTCTCGATGGCGTGGATGGATTGCTGACCAGTATGAATGCTGCCTTCTATAACTTCATGAAGTACGCGAAGTTATGGGAAATCAAAAAGGGTAGAGCTAAAAAGCGATAGTCATTCAAGAATTGTGAAAGCCATGAACGAGACCTTCAACTGACTCTGGTTGCTCCGACTCCAATTAGTTTCTCTATGCAGGCAAGCATACCAAGCCTTCATAAGCGGGATGTCCAATCCGATATTGAGGTACAAGCTGATTCTGGACCAGGCCGGCTGTTCTCGGTAAGTGGATAAGAAATATGAACTACAGACGTGAAATCAAAAGGGCGACGCTGTGAACAGCGCCGCCCTTTATTATTACTTTTTTAGCTGATTAATCCTGTAAAAACGTCGAAATCTCGGCGTCAGTCTCGGTGATGCTGGCCAAATGGTTTCTACCATCAAGATTATCTTTCAGGAAAGCGAGCACATAGCGTCCGAGGGTAGACTTTTGCTCACCGCTGTTGGTGACGAACCTGTGGTCTCCTTCAGCCAGTTCCAAATAGATTTTTGCGCTCCCAATTGAATCGTATACCAGCTTGGCATGATCTGCGGGTGGCGCGACTTCATCAACTGCACTCGCAATAACGAGGGCGGGCGCACTGACATTGCTGTAGTCGCCGCTGAATGATTGGCGGCGTTCGCAGCAATAAAGTGCGAGAGGGATAACTGCGCCAATGTTGTTGCCAAGTTCAGCAGCTGCGACCAATGAGGCGCCGCCGCCCATGGAATGACCCATGATGGCAATCTTGTCAGGATCGATTTTATTGACTATTGGCGCTTCGGCGTTCTGATTTTCCGACTTGATGAAATCAACTGCAGCAATCAGCGCGTCCGCGCGTGCGGCAAGGGTATCGGTGGGTGAGTTGGTTTCCAAAATAAAGACGGTGTAGCCAAGGGAAGCCATGGCAGGACCCCACCACTCATACATGGCTGCATTGGCGCGGAAGCCTGGCACGAAAGCGATAGCGCCGTTAGGTAAATCGAAGCTTAGGGTGAGAGGGTAGAACACCATAGCGCCGGCAAAGGCATCTGCACTGACGTCGGGTTGGTAGGTGCGGACTTCGTAGACACGTTCATCAAATTCGCGCCCCGCTGCTAGGCCAATTTGGCGGCCTTCAGGGCGATAACGCCCCTGACTATTATCCTGAGCGAAACTGCTGCCAGAAAACGTGACTAGGCTAAGGACCAGGGTGATCATCAGGCCAAAGGCTGGTAGGGCCCTCTCTCTATGCAAGGTCATGTGTGTTACCTCTCCTATATTTTGATTATTGCTGAATTAGACCGGAAAATGAGCACATCGGCCTGCAGGACAAGTAATTAATATAGCAGAGGCGATTCGGCATAGAAACTCACAAAACTCAGTAAATCCGGCCGTTGTCAGGCAGGCAATGAGAGGCGCAATTTGCCGAGGATGTTGGACCTGACCTCGGAGAGGCATTATGCTCTTAGAATCAAGCAATAGAGGTAACGATTTACCATGAAGTACACTCCCCTAAAGCGCAGCACCTGGTGTCAAAGACAGTTACTGCGTGTGATTTCCCTGTTCCTGATGCCAGCTCTGCTGCAGGCGCAGGAAGTAAGTGACCATCAATACAGCAGTGAAGCAATCCAGGCCGGCCTGGCCATTTACTCCCGCGAGTGCGCTCTCTGTCACGGCCCTCAGGGCGACCTGGTGAGCGGCATTAACCTGCGCCTGGGTCAGTTTCGCACTGCTTCGTCAGACGAAGATCTGCGGCAAGTGATCAGCAACGGCGCTGCCCAGGGGCAGATGCCGGCTTTTAATTTCAGGGATGAAGAGTTAAGCGGTGTGATCGCCTACATTCGAGCAGGATTTGACCCCGATGGGGTTGCGGTGCGTATCGGTGATCCCGAACGTGGCAAGGCGCTGTTTGAAGGGAAAGGTGAATGTGCCTCATGTCACCGGGTTAACGGTGAGGGGCCTCGTACTGCGCCGGATCTGAGTTCGATAGGCATCTTGCGCACGCCCACCAACCTACAGCTCAATCTAATCGACCCGGCGGCGGCACTGCTGCCAATCAATCGCCCGATTCGACTCGTTACGCGCAACGAAGAGACCATAGTTGGTCGACGGCTGAACGAGGACACCTACACCGTTCAGCTAATCGATTCGCAGGAGCGCCTGCGCTCTCTGCTGAAGTCGGAGCTGGTGACTTACGAAATTAGTGAGCGCCCCAGCAAACAACCGACAAATCTCACCAATGATGAAGTTGCCGATATGGTTGGCTATTTGTTGACCTTGCGAGGTATGGAATGAAAACAAGTTTAAACTCTTTTCTGCTATTAACGGTAACTTGCCTGACACTAACGGCGCAGGCTCAGGTTCCTTTTGAGCGCATTCTCAACGCTGCCGATGAGCCGCACAATTGGCTTACCTATAATGGCGGTTACATGAGCCAGCGGTTCAGTCTGCTGGATCAGATTAATGCAGATAATGTGAGCGACCTGGAATTAAAGTGGGTGCTGCAAAATCAGGTGTTTGGTGCCTGGCAATCCAACCCGTTGATTGTCGATGGTGTCATGTACTTGACTGAGCGTCCCAATAGCGTCATGGCTGTGGATGCGATATCAGGTCGCGTGTTCTGGAAGTATCGACATGTTAATGATGAGCGTGCACTGGTTTGCTGCGGTGCAAACAATCGCGGTGTTGCCATACTGGGCGACACAGTTTTTATGGGCACGCTGGATGCGCATCTCATCGCTTTGGACCGTGTTAACGGTGAGTTACTGTGGAAGCAGGAAGTGGGTGACGTGGCCCGTGCCTATTCTGTGACTATGGCGCCATTGGTGGTGAAAGATAAAGTCATAGTCGGCGTTGGTGGTGGAGAATTTGGTATCCGGGGCTATGTTGCTGCCTATGAGGCAGATACCGGGGAGCTGGCATGGAAGACCTATACCATTCCGGGTCCAGGCGAGTCGGGTCATGATTCCTGGGAAGGGGATGACTGGGAACACGGAGGCGCACCGGTCTGGATTACTGGTTCCTATGATCCGGAACTTAACCAGACCTACTGGGGAGTTGGTAATCCGGGCCCTGACTGGAATGCCGGACAGCGGCCGGGCGATAACCTCTACTCAGATTCGGTGCTCGCACTGGATGCTGACACCGGTGAGTTGGAGTGGTATTTCCAGTTCACGCCCAATGATGCTTATGACTATGATTCCGTGCAGGTTCCCCTGCTGGCTGATATCGAGTGGCAGGGCGAGGCACGCAAGGTCATGCTGTGGGCAAACCGCAATGGCTATTTCTATGTGTTGGACCGCACCGATGGTGAGTTCCTGCTCGGCGAACCCTATGTTAGGGTGAACTGGTCCAGTGGACTGGATGAAAATGGACGGCCGATTCCTACGCCGCAACCGGAGGGCATGCCAACATTCCCCGGAAATCAGGGTGGCACCAACTGGTATCCGCCATCCTTTAGTCCACGTACTGGCTTGTTCTATTTCAGTGCCTGGGAAGACTACGCGACGATTTATCGCGCCGAGGAATCGGAATATGTGCCGGGTCGAGCTTTTCTTGGCGGCGGATTTTCGGTCTTGGCGCCCGCGCCGGGTGCGCCAACGATTGGCATTGGGCGTACCAATCCCATTAACAACTGGACCAACGAAGTAGGTTTTGGCTCATTGAAAGCCATGGACCCGCAGACTGGCGAAGCAGTCTGGGAATACAGCCAGTTCGACGTCAGTGACAGTGGTATGTTAACCACTGCTTCGGATTTACTGATCACCGGAGGTCGTGAAGGTTATTTTCACGTGTTGGATGCTCGTGACGGCGAGTTGCTCTATTACAAAAACCTGGGTGGACAGATCGTAATGGCGCCGGTCACTTTTATGGTGGATGGTATTCAGTATGTCTCAATCATTTCAGGTAACAGCCTGTTCACGTTCGCCCTGAAAGACTAGGCACGCTTCTTTGCTCATGAAACTTTCTGAACTCAGGCTCAATATGGTAGTGCAGGGCGTTACCATCGTCTCGGTTCTGGCCGGCGTCGCCTTTGTCGCCTGGGAATTAGAACAGAACTGAGAGTTGGTGCGCCTGGAGATGTTCAGCGAGGGCACTATCGCTAATCGTGCCACCGATCTGGCCCTGTCGGGGGGAAATCCGGCCGTAGTGCTGGCCAAAGCCTGTGAGGGCACGGCACCAATTAGCACGGAAGATCTTATGATTCTCAACTTTGTGTTTACCGAAACCCTCGATTCCATTCGGCGCATGCGCCTGCTGGAAAGCGGTTTATATCCGGAAGACGCCTGGCTGATGCTGGCATCACCATAGAGTAAGAGTTAAACCAGTGACGACATTGAGCTGGGATCGCAGCAATCCTTTCACCATCGATATCACCGCGACTGCCGCCAATGTCGATGGCTATGGTCATGTCTCGACGCACAATTACGTGCAGTGGATGATTGATTGTGCTTTCGCCCATTCCGCGGCCCTTGGACTGCCGGAGGAAACCTGCAAGCAGATGGGTAGAGGGATGGCGGCAATTCAGTTTGATGTGCAGCTGCTGGGTTCAGCCTATGAAGGCGACGAGCTGCAGGTAGCAACCTGGATTGTGGAGCCCGATGGTAAGCTGCGACTGGGCCGGCAATTCCAAATTATCCACATAGCGTCCGGCCGCACCCTGGCCAAAGGCAAATTTAAGTTTGTATGTACTAATTTGAATACCGGCAAGGCCGCGCGCATGCCGCAGATTTTCAAAGAAACCTATATTGTCGCGAGCGAGCCCATAGCCCCGGAATAAGACAAACTTTGTTACTTTTCAGCCAGTTAAAGTTCTGGGAATCCCCGGTAAAAGCTGGATAATTTGAACCCAGAGTAGATTCCACGCGATGCGCTGGAATAATTCGCGATTGGCATGCAGTATTCTGCGTGCCACCTTCTGCTATGAGAGGAGAAATCCATGCAAACTGTTGATTTAAGGAAGGTTTTTATAAGCTTCCTTATCGTGCTGAGCTCCGCGTGGGTCAATGCGCAGGACCCTGAGCAGTGGTTCACCCTGGGCAATGATTTTGCCCACACTCGCTATGCCCCTTCCGATGAGCTTAGCCCAGAGAATTTCGACCAGCTGGAAGTGGCCTGGGAATGGGATGGTGCCAGTTTTGGTGCTGTCAGCGGACGCGCCACGCCCTCCCTGGTTGATGGGTTGCTCTACACAGTGGCTGGCTACAACCGTCATGTGGTCGCCATCGATCCCAAGACCGGTGAGACCGTTTGGTCCTACCGTGAGCCCAAGACGCCACGCGCTGAATATTCCATGCGTTCGGACTACGGTAAGGGCGTCGCCTTCGGCAACATCGATGGTCGGGGTGTGGTGGTGATCGTTTCTCCCGGTTTCTTCCTGACTGCGCTTGATGCCAAGACGGGTGTGCCTCTGGAAAATTGGGGTGAGCCTATACCCATTGAAGGATTTCCCCAGAGCGGTGTGGTTGATCTGCTCGGGGACCTGGGGCATCCATACGATCCTTATGAGGGCATCCCCCTGGAGACTGGCTACATTACTTCTTCCTCACCACCAATCGTTGTCAACGACACGATCGTAGTTGGTAACTCTGCAGAGCAGGGATATCACCAGGCTCGCATCGAAAACGTGCCAGGTGACATTCTTGCCTACGACCTGCGTACCGGTGATTTCAAGTGGAAGTTTAATGTAATTCCCAAGCCCGGCGAGTATGGCCATGAGACCTGGGAAAACGATGCCTGGGAATGGACTGGCGATGTCTCCTCCTGGGCGCCGCTGTCTGCAGACCCTGAGAACGATCTGGTTTATATTCCGACCAACAGTGCGACTATCGATTACTACGGCGGCTTTCGGCCAGGCGATAATCTATATGGCGCGAGTATCATCGCTCTCAATGCAAGTACCGGTGAACGGGCCTGGCATTTCCAGTTTGTGAAGCATGAAATCTGGAACTTCGATACGCCTACTGCACCGGTGCTGATGGACCTGACTGTTGATGGTCGCGACATTCCGGCTGTGGTGCAGGCAACCAAGCAAGGCTGGCTATACACTTTTAATCGTCTCACTGGCGAGCCGGTATGGCCGATTGAAGATCGACCAGTGCCTCCATCAATTGTACCGGGTGAAGTACTTTCGCCCACTCAGCCCCACGTAACATGGCCCGAGCCATACTCGCTGCAGGGTATTAGCGAAGAAGATTTGCTGGACTTCACGCCGGAATTGAAGGAGCAGTCTCTTGCTGCAATGGAAGACTATGTGATGGGCGGTTTGTTTAATCCGCCGATTCACGCTGACAACCCAATGGGTAAATATGCGGCCATGAACTGCCCAGGCGGTGCAGGAGGTGTAAACATCACTTCACCTCCTGTTGCTGATCCGGTGAACAATGTGTTTTACCTGTCTGAGCACACCGCATGTTTTGCGCTGCGCCTGATTCCGGGTGAAGAAGCTGATCTGTTGTTCCCTAACTCGACGGGTTCTACCACGGCGCAATACGCGAACGGCGTGCCAGGTGCGACCGCGCGTCCACCGCGTCACCCAAGTGGGCTGCCGATCTGGAAGCCACCCTATAGCACCATCGTTGCCTATGACATGGATACAGGCGAGAAGAAGTTCACCATTCCAACCGGTGAGACACCGCAGCGTTACAAAGATGTTTTTGAGCGCGAAGGTGTATCTGAATCAGTTTACGGCAACACCGGTACCGGCGCTCTGGTACCCATGGTGGTTACGCCGACCATGCTGGTGTATTCAGACCAGGCTTCTGATGGCACACCTATGCTGTGGGCACTGGACAAGGATACCGGTGAAATCCTTGCCGAGATCGAAGCGCCTGCACGATCCAGCTACGGCATGAGCAGCTGGATCCACGATGGACACCAGTACATCATGCTGCAGACCAGCTCCAAGCTGACGGCCCTCGCATTGCCCGCGGCCCAAGACACTGGTGGCGGTGCTCATTGATTAGAGCAACAGGTTAAAAAAATGGCGACCCAGGGGTCGCCATTTTTTTTGCCAAATATTAATTCTTGGCAGACGGTCAGCGCAGTACCGGTGAATGAACCGACTGGAACGAAGCCGGGCGGCGCCGTTTATTGTCCTCTGCTTTAACCGCGATTCAGAGCTTCGGGCCTGCTGCCACCAGTGCCGCAGCGCGGGGGTCATCCGTAAACTTCTCGAAGTTCTTGATAAACAGTGCTGCCAGGTGTCTGGCTTTCTCGTGCCATTCTGCGGGGTCTGTATAAGTATCACGGGGATCCAGGATGCCGTCGTCCACGTCAGGCACTTCGCTGGGAATCGCCAGGTTGAAGTAAGGCAACTCGTGCATGTCGGCGTGATCTATGGTGCCGTTGAGAATAGCGTGAATAATTGCTCGGGTTGCCTTGATTGAAATGCGTTGTCCCGTGCCATTCCAGCCCGTATTCACCAGGTAGGCGCTAGAACCAGCTGCATCCATGCGCTTCACTAGCACTTCAGCGTAACGGCTGGGGTGCAGCGACAGGAATGCTGCGCCAAAACAACTGGAAAAAGTCGGTGTGGGCTCTGTCACGCCACGTTCGGTGCCGGCGAGCTTGGCAGTGAAGCCAGACAGAAAGTGATACTGGGTCTGGTCGTGAGTTAGTTTGGACACAGGCGGCAGTACACCGAAGGCATCAGCCGTGAGGAAGATTACCTGTTTCGCGTGACCGCCACGGGATGCCGGCTTAACGATGTTATCAATGTGATAGATGGGGTAGGAAACCCGGGTGTTCTCAGTTCGAGAGTTATCCGAGTAATCAATCTTGCCAGTCTCGTCTACGCTAACATTTTCCAATAGAGCGTCACGACGAATGGCGTGATAGATGTCTGGCTCGTTCTCTTTGCTCAGGTTAATAGTCTTGGCATAGCAGCCACCTTCAAAATTGAAAACGCCGTTGTCGTCCCAGCCGTGTTCATCATCGCCAATGAGCGCTCGCTCAGGGTCCGTGGAGAGGGTGGTTTTGCCGGTTCCAGATAAACCGAAGAAAATGGCCGTTGAGCCATCATTGCCAATGTTGGCCGAACAGTGCATGGAGGCAATATCCTGTAGCGGCAACAGGTAGTTCATCATGGAGAACATGCCTTTCTTCATCTCGCCGCCATACCAGGTGCCACCAATCAACTGGATTCTCTCGGTGAGATTGAAGGCAATAAAGTTTTCTGAGTTTAGTCCCTGTTTTCCCCAGTTTGGGTTAGTGCATTTGGCACCATTCATCACCACGAAATCTGGCTCAAAATTTTTCAGTTGTTCCAGCGTCGGGCGAATGAACATGTTTTTAACGAAATGCGCCTGCCAAGCCACTTCGGTAATGAAGCGCACGGACAGCCGAGTATCCTCATTGGCGCCGCAGTAAGCATCAACGACATAAAGTGTCTTGCCACTGAGTTGTTCCGTGACCAGGTTTTTTAACTCCAGCCAGACCACCTCACCGATGGGCTTGTTGTCGTTGGCGCCCTGATCAGACCACCAGACGGTGTCACGGGTGGAGTCGTCTTTGACCAGATATTTATCTTTTGGGGAGCGGCCGGTGAATTCACCGGTGTTTACGGATACTGCGTCAGATTCCGTCAGCACAGCGCGCTCATAACCTTCCAATGCCGGATCGGTTTCATGCTCGAACAGCAGTTCATAGCCCGGGTTGTAGTAAATTTTCGTGGCGTCGGAAATACCGTATTGCGAAAGATTTGGGTGATCGAAGGTTTCTTCAGTTTGTACAATAGCTTGCACTGACTTGCGCTCCATCAATAAAGAGAATAGGAAAGAGAATTACGTAGTATTACTACAGGAATTGTGGCTTCGGGAGTGTCGCGTAAAATGGTTCGCGATAATAAAGGTGCTTGGCCAGATAGGCCAGCAGATAAAGCAATTTTATTGCTGCAGTCGCCCTTCATTCACAGTGATAGCGACCGGTGTGTCGCCGACATTAGTTATTTGATAAGTGGAATCCTGTTCCCGCCATGCCCATTCGCCGGCGTGTGCCAATTCACGCGTTACCCCGTCTTCCCGCGAAACGTGGGCCAGGCCCTCCGACCCCAGAATTACAAAGCTGGGGTTACTATGTGACTGCAGGTCGGTGGATTCGCCCGGTGCCAGTTGATAGCGATAAGACCTGAACCATGGGTTTTCCAGTTCCGGGTCTACCCGCATACCGCTGGGTAGATCGTTTTCGCTTAACGGTTGGCCGGGTCCATCGTGCACCAGCGCCATGATATGAAACAGCCCGGGGCCTGCGTTGCTCACCTTGTGGGTAAAAGCCTCGGCGGCATAGTCAGTGTTCACGCCGACCCGGCCATTTTGCGGGCCGCCAGCAAGACTGATATAGGTCAGCAGTATGGCCTGATCATGGGTATGGGGGAAAGATTCATCACCGGGTTTGATGCGCACATCCAATAAATAGAGTTGTCCATGTTGCCGCACTGGTCGATGGCGGGGTTCGTCCAGCAGATGGACGACTTTCTCACCGGGGAATTCAGACTGCTGGGCGAAACTGCTGTGCCAGCCCGTGCATATGGCCAGCAAGCCGATCAGGCTGAGGTACTTCGAGAACAATCGGTTGCTCAATTGGTATCCCATGGGGTCTTGTGTGGTCCATAGCTACCGGTTATGGCGCTATTCGACAAATAAGCCTCTATTATGCAGATCGCAGTTGCAGTGTCACGCAGATTTTAACGCGCAGCGGCTTCAGCTGGCTGCTTCGATACATCTCGACTCTCTGTTGCCTCGGGAGAGTCAGCGTGGAACCGTCTGATCCCAATTCAGCACCTGGTGTTTTTCGAGGATTCGAATCAGCTCGCTAAACGGCACCGCCTGCAGTTCGCCGCGGCTGCTGCTTACGCTGGTGGCTTTGAAGATTGCATTATAAATTGCTTCCTCCGTGGCCTCAGCGGTGGCGGCGAATAGAGGCGACATGGAGGCGTTGACCAGTTCTTCAATCGCGACAGGGCTGTTGCTGGTGCGGGGTTTGCGGACTGCCGGATTGGTAGAAAATGTAATGACGTAGTCACCGGAGCCATTGCTGGCGTAAGAGCCGGTGCGGCCCAGGCCCATGATGGCCCGAGTGCCCATGCGGTCGAGGCTGCGGGCGCTGAGCGGTGCATTGGTGGCGACCACAATCATGATTGAACCATCGTCACGATCACCGTCATCGCTTGGCGCGACCAGATCACGATAGGGGTAGGTGCCTAATTCCCGGCCAACCGGTGCGCCATTGATAGTCATGTAACCACCGTAATTGGTTTGCACCAACACGCCGACGGTGTAACCCCCTAGTTCCTCAGGCAGCACTCTGGAACTGGTACCGATGCCGCCTTTCCAGCCGAAGGCCTGGGTGCCAGTCCCGGCACCCACGCTACCCTCAGCAACGGGCCCAGAACTGGCATTGGCGAGGGCGCTGAATACCTCTTCACGCTGGATCGGATCAGCCCACATATTATTAACACCGCCATCATTGGTTTCACCCACTACCGGGTTTACCGTGTGCTCTCCCATACCCGGCTGCATATAGACCCATTCCTTAAGCGCATTGGCCGCACTCCACACGCACAGCGTGCAGGTCAGCAGGATGGGCGTTTCCAGTTCCCCAAATTCGCGAATCTGGGTTTCACCAATCAGCTTGCCGTAGCCGTTACCTACCGTGACCCAGGCAGGAATAGGGTGGGTATAGAGATTGCCGGGAGCTGGGATAATGGCAGTGACGCCGGTGCGCAGGTCATTGCCTTCGATGACGGTTTCATGACCAACCAGGACGCCTTCCACATCGGTTATCGCGTTATTTACACCTGGTTCAAAAACCCCTACAACGAGACCTGCCTCCCGCGCGCGAAGTCGGTTTTCGGCAGCGCTTGCTAGCTGGCTGCCAAACATAAACACACAGGTGCTTAGCAGGATCAAAGTTCTATATATCATGCGTAGATAACTCTTGTTCAATAGATCAATTATTAGACTATCCATAGTGGCAATCTGGTATTAGTTCAAATTTCAGGGCGCAGCGTACTCCGATCATACTACTTCCGGCCTGCTGCAGCCTATCAGAGGCGCATTTATCGGGTAGTGCTGAAGTTGGGTCGGGCCGGAGAGGGTGAAAAAGGAAGCCTGCGCAGCGAATAACTTAAGTCAGCTTTACAGCTTCAGATGGATCACCTGCTTGGCCGGATCAGCTGTTTTGGGGGTCGCTTACCCTTACGCACAAAATTGTGTAGCATACGTTCACCTGTACGTCCTGCGGAATAAAAATGTCGTATAAAAATCAAGCACTTCGCAGCTATTTCCCCTCTCACTTTTCAGTTTCATTGAAGAGAATCCTGCGCTTTTATGGCGTACTTTTTGGCCTGGCTGCAGCCTGCGCCAATGCCCAGCAGCCCATTGAGGTCACTGAGGATGTGCTCAAGGCGGCCATGCGTGAGGCTGACTCATTCTCATTAAAAGAAGGAAACCCACCGGTCTATCGTGGCTATAAAGGTGATGCGAGCAGTCCGAACGCGGAACTAGTAGGGTACCTGTTCGAAACACCTGACTATCCGCCGGAAGAGGTGGGATACAGTGCGCCAATCGATGTGCTGGTCGGTATTGAGTTGGACGGCACGCTCACCGGTATCGAGGTGCTGCACTACATCGAATCTTATAAGAGTATTCGAGGCGACTTCATTAACAGTGAATATTTTCCACAGCAGTTCTCTCGCAAGAACATCGTCGAGGATTTTCGAGTAGGCCGTGATATCGACGGAATCTCCCGCGCGACTATCACCAGTTGGGCTGTGGCCCGTGGCGTGCGTGATTCAGCACGCCGAGTCGCGCTCGCCTATTTGGCGGACTCTGAATATGTCGCGGCCACCAGCGGTGACGCCGTGGCTCTGAAGGTTTATGAAGAGCAAAGCTGGGACGACATGATTGACAGCGGCCTGGTGCAGGAAATGCTGGTAGTCCAGCCCGATGGCACGGAACTGGAGCTGTCCCTGGCCTTTATGGGTCATGATGGATTGGGAGAGCTCCTTATAGGAGAGGATGACTATTCGACCGCCGATCGCGATGCCAGCAATCGTTCTCGGGAAGGACGTATGCTGCTGGTTGGCATCGATGGCAATTCCTCGCAGCCGTTTCGCCAGGAACGCCTGGCTATAAAGCAGGGAGAGGAAGTCTTCCCGGTGGAGCGGCCCCGCTTCGTCTATGCCGGTAGTGCGGACGACGGCAAGATTGCTGGCAAGACGCGTTTCGCCGGGGCGATTGTGCTGATGCCGGAACTGGATCTTACGCAGCCATTCTCAGTGCTGTATAGCACAGAAGGGGTGGTGGGTGAGTTCGGTGGCATTCACGAAATGGCTTACCAGGTGCCTCCACTGGCCCTGGCACTGTCCGAAGGAGGGACTATCCCTCCCGACCTGCTTCCAGAGCCAGATGAAGATTCGCCGCGGTTCCAGTATCCAGACGAGACCGTGTGGTCAGAATTATTGGACAGCGCACCGGTGTCTGAGGTGATTGCAGTCATACTTATCTGCGCACTGGTCATGACCGCGTTCATTCGCAAGAGCGCGGCCTTCCGCTGGGCTGCATTGACCGTCACCCTGTTTTATTTGGGCTGGATGGATGGTGGTTTCGTTTCGGTTTCTCATATCACTAACGGCATCAAGCTTGGCCCCTCGCTGTTCCTGAATGATCTGCCGCTGTTGATCATCATCGTGTTTACCGTGGTCACGGCCTTGCTGTGGGGCAGAATTTTCTGTTCGTCGTTGTGTCCCTTCGGTGCGTTACAAGACTTCATCACTCGCATCGTGCCCAAGCGCTTTCAGTATCAGGTACCGCAGGCCATTCATGATGTCGCGATTTACCTGAAGTACGCCATTCTTGCGTTCCTCGTGGTGATGGCTATCGCCTATGCCGATCTTAGTTTATTCCAGTATTTCGAACCGTTTGGCACCGTGTTTTATATCTCACGCTCCATGGTGCTGTGGGGGATTGCCGCAGTATTCCTGCTTGGCGCGCTGTTTATCCCCAGGTTCTATTGTCGCTATGCCTGTCCGCTAGGTGCGGCTCTCGGTGTGGTATCACTGGTGTCCCCGTGGCGCATCAAGCGTGTGCCTCAGTGCGATGTTTGCAAGGTGTGTGAGCAGGCCTGTCCCACCGGCGCAATTCGCGGCCCCAAGATCGATTTTAAGGAATGCGTGCGCTGCGATATCTGCGATTACAAACTGATCGCAAAAGCGGGTGTATGCAAACATGATATTGAGACTGTTAAAGTCAGAGTAAAAAACTGGGATGCGGCCACCGCGTAACAAATCACCCTGAACGCTATAAAAACTAAACTGCTGTTCAGTTTTCTCAGCGCAGTACTCCTTCTTGCTTGACTAATCTCACACGGATTGGTTCTGCTGATTGCGGTCTGCCGATAAATTCGATAGCTTGTCTGCCGTTTTCGGCATCACAAAAAGAACCAGAACCAGGAATCATGACAAAAATAAAACTCGGTAAAAAATTTAAAAACAGTGATCAACCCTGCCAGGCAGAACTGGCAGACAAGTTTGTCTATTATCAGCAGTCGGTGCAGGAGCCTGACCACGAAATTGAAGTGTTCGACCAAATCTATCGCGAAGCCTTCAAGTCTAAAGCGCTTACTCTGCGTGAAGATTTCTGTGGCACCTTTGCGGTCTCCTGTGAATGGGTCAAATCTGATAAGGATCGCAAGGCACTTGGTATCGATATCTGTCCCGACACGCTGCAGTGGGGCGTGGAAAATAACCTCGGCAAGCTCAAGCCGAAAGTGGCTGAGCGGGTTGAAGTGCTGGAGCAGGATGTGCGGACCAAGACTACGCCTCAGGTCGATATATTGGCAGCACAGAATTTCTCGTTCTGGATTTTCAAGACCCGGGAAGAGGTGGTGAACTATTTCAGGATAGCTTATGAAAATCTGAACGATAAAGGCATCATGATCATGGACATGATGGGAGGCAAGGAATGTTATGCCTCTGATGTCACTGATAAGCGCACCATTGTGAAGGGCAAGAAAGGATTCAAGTATCACTGGGAGCAGGCCTACTTTAATCCTGTTAACGCAGATTGCTCGTTCTACATTCATTTCAAGTTTGGCGATGGCAGCAAGATCGAAAAAGCCTTCGAGTATCACTGGCGCTTCTGGACTATTGTTGAGGTCAGGGAAATGCTGGCGGAAGCGGGATTTTCAAAGAGCCTGGTGTACTGGGACGTTGCGGATGAAGATGAGGATGCCGACTGGCAATCGGTGGATGAAGCGCCAAATGATGACAGCTGGTTGAGCTACGTGGTCGGCATAAAGTAGTCGCTGGCTTTAAAGCAGGCACCAGCAAACAAGACAAATCTTCGGGATCCGAACGCAATCGGAACCAATGGGGCTAATGAAAGGACTCATCCCCGCTAGCATCATAGGCGTAGGCTTCACCGCCAATCAGCACTTCCAGGGTATTATCTGTTTGTTCTTCGGAGAGACCGATCATCTCGTCGTAGGGACTCTGGTGCCTCAGCACCATTTTTCCAATCACCAAGCCTTTAAATTTTGCTTGCAGCGATAGCTTGTTGAAAGACTTCAGGAAGTCGCCCTTGTCATCGGTAACATAGCGCTCTTCGCTATCCAGAATTACTGAGACCAGGTAGAGACTCTGATCATGGCAATGCAACATCACTTTTTCAATGAAGCTGCGTTTGCGCAGTTCGGATAGTTTGATTTTCATGCTGCGATATCTTGATTTGATCTTTGAATAGATTACGTGCCACGAAGTCACTTGGACTTATCCAAAATCCAAAAAATAGTGTTTCTGACGCGGTGACCTCCAAGAGTTCACCATAGACGATTCAGTACTTTCTGCCTTAAGTATTTCTCGATTGCCTTAGTCACCGAGCTGCCTGGCGTGTTCATAAAGGCGATCCACCAGTTTGCTAAAAGCCCCGGTTTCTTCCGCGTTGAAACAGTTCGGCAATTCTTTCTCCATGTCGTAAGCAATTGGCACAATCTCATCGTAGACGGATTGGTCGGTCTTGGAGAGTTTGAGCATTGAGCGCCGTTTGTCTGCAGGATCTCTCTCCCGGTTTCGCAGATTTCGATTGAGCAGCTTGCTGATGGCGCGACTTAGGATCAGTTTCTCGATTTGGGTTTTGTTGGAAACTTCGTCGGCTGAGATGCCCGGGTATTCCCCCAGCACCGCCATAATGCGCCACTCGGTGACGGAGATCGCGAACTTGTCACCGTAGGTCTGGGCGATGCGCATGCTCACCCGGCTGGACAGAATTGATAGGCGGCAGTGCAGGTAGCGCTCCAGGGTGAGTGTGCGGCGATCGGTATTCTTCTTAGTCATTAATTTCATCGGGCACCGTATCCAATACTGATCGCAGCAGCGGTTCTTACTGCCTTGCAGAGGTGCGAATGCTTGAAATTCTGAATAAAGGGGAAGCGAAGACACCGTTTCTGGAGTTTGGTGATGAGGCGCGTATCACAATGCAGGACGAGACTGGTCGCAATATCTTTGGTGATATCCGCCAGAAATTGCAGCAGTATCAAAGCTCACAGAGTTAGTCGCAGGCTTGCTCGCGCAGTCATTAACTGCTTAGCGATCGATACCACCCATGGAATGGAACTTGGTTTCGAAGAAATCCACGATGCCTTCCTTGCCGCCCTCTGAACCGATGCCGGATTGCTTCCAGCCTCCAAACGGTGCCACATCTGTAGAGAACACGCCGGAGTTGGAGCAGACAATGCCGTACTCTAACGCCTCCGCAACGCGCATGACGCGCCCCACATCCCGGGAAAAGAAATAGGCAGCCAGGCCGGAGTCAGTCGCGTTGGCCTTGCTGATGACTTCACCTTCACTGCTAAAAGACTGGACAGCGGCAATCGGGCCGAAAATCTCACTTGAGACCAGTTCCATATCATCGCTCACTGAGTCCATTAGAGTAGGCTGGAAAAACAGGCCGCCCAGTTCGTGCCGGCTGCCGCCGAGCAGTACCTGTGCACCCTTGGCTGTGGCATCAGCCAACAGGCGTTCCATTTTGCTTACCGCCTGCTCATTGATCATTGGGCCAATCACCGCGCCGTCTTCGAAACCGTCAGCGACTTTCATCGTGGCAATAGCTTCTCTTAGTCTGGCGGTGAAGTTCTCTGCTATTGCTTCCTGTACATAGATTCGATTGGTGCAGACACAGGTCTGGCCGCAATTACGAAATTTGGTCGCAACACAATGGGTGACAGCTTCATCGAGATCGGCATCATCGAATACGATAAATGGTGCGTTGCCGCCAAGCTCCAGCGAAACCTTTTTAACCGAGCTCGCACACTGACGCATCAGCAGTTTGCCCACTGCCGTTGAGCCGGTAAAAGTAAACTTCCCAACCTTCGAGTGTTGAGTGAGCACCTCGCCAATGCCCTGGCTGTCACTTCCTGCCACCACATTAAGTACACCGGTCGGTATGCCGGCTCGCTGCGCCAGTTCGCACAAGGCCAGTGCCGACAGTGGCGTGCCTGGATCTGGCTTGATGACAATGGTGCAACCGGCTGCAAGCGCCGGAGCTGCTTTTCGCGTAATCATGGCGGTAGGGAAATTCCAGGGCGTTATTGCACCGACCACGCCAACCGGTTGTTTATAGGTCTGCAAGCGGCGTTCCGGTGAAATGGTTGGGATAGTATCGCCGTAAACTCGCTTGCCTTCTTCGGCATAGAACTCAATGAAGCTGGCACCGTAGTTGATCTCGCCAATGGCTTCAGCCAAAGGTTTACCCTGTTCCCAGGTCATCAAGGCGCCAAGATCTTCGGCATTTTCAAGGATCAGGTCGTGCCAGCGCCGCAATATCGCCCCGCGCTCTTTGGCAGTGACTTTTTTCCAACTGGCAAAGCTTCGATGTGCAGCTTCAACAGCGCGTTCGGCATCCTGTCGAGTGCCATCGGCAACCGTAGCGATGGTCTCTGAATTCGCAGGATTCAGGACCGCGAGCGTGCGAGTGCCGCTTACCCATTCGCCGTCGATGAAGTTGGCTGACTTGATGAGATTTGAATCACGAAATGACGGCATGCTGGTTGTCCTGACTATAAATTTGCTACGGCGTCACTGTCGACGTTGTGATTTATACCTGACTATTGGTCACTAGGCAAAGAGCCTGTAATAGGCATATACCGCCATCAACAGGAACAGGCTTACGATGCTGACCATGCTCCAGATGCGAATCAACTGGCTGGGCTGCTTTTCCCGGGGGATTTCTTCGCTATAGATTGCGAGATGATTAAGTAGCGCCAGAAACGGTCCGATGATAAAGACAATCACCGACGTCATGTCCATAAATGTGGCGAATGATTGCAGTAGCAGCCAGATCACCAGCAGCGCCGCGAGACTGAGAACAATCAGTACAATATTGTAGAAGCGATCCGTACACCAATGCGGCCCAGGAAACAATTCACCGCCAATCGCCAACGCCATGCGAGTCATGCCGTCGGTTACCGTTAGCGCGGTAGACAGCATCACACAAAGCGCGGTGATGGCCATGATGTAATAGCTCCAGCCGCCTATGATAGAGGTGTAGACCTCCAGCAGCCTGCGCGCGAAGCCGGCGTTGTCAGGCGGCATCTCCACACCGCTTTCAAACAGCACTGCGGTGCCCAAAAACAGGAAGAAGATCGCCAGCACACAACTGGTAATGTAACCCACATTGAAATCGAAGCGGGATTCTTCCTTGGTTGCACGCCTACCTTCGCTTTCGGACCGGGCAACAGTCCAGAGAGATTGTAAAATCGAGGCATCGGTAGGAGAGGGCATAAAGCCTACCAGTGCCACGATAAAAAGTACTGTGGGACCATCAAACGTGGGTAGCGCGAAAGCGCTCAGGGACCAGTCCAGGCGATTTATCACCAACAGCATGCAGAGCGTGGTCAGGATAGTAAATCCGACCACGATAGCTTTGATGACTCGTTCAAGCACCTTGTAGTGCCCGGTCATCAGCAGAACAGTCACCAGCACAAGCAGAATGAATACGCTCATTATTGGTCCAGTTTGAAAACCCAGGGCCACTTGCAGCAGCCCGGAGGTGAACAGGGAAACCGCAGCAATGATGAACACCATGCTGAAAATCTGGCTGATAGAAAACAGCCCAAACACGAACCAGCCGCGTTCGCGGTAATTGACTACCAGGTTCTTCCCCGTGGCTGCAGCGTATTCACCACCAAAGCGCAGACCGGGATATTTCATCAGACAGGCGAAGATCACTATCAGTACCATGCTAAGGCCGAATTCGGCACCGGCACTGGTCGCTTGCACCAGGTGCGAGACGCCAACGGCAACGGCTGCATACAGCAGGCCCGGGCCCAGAGCGGCGAGTGCAACTTTAAGATTGAGATTTTTCAATGGCTGAAATCAATTTACAGACGGGACGTTGAGGCTTGTCATTATTGTGGTTTGTCATTTAAGAATCAGTGCTCGTCTTGAAAATCATGTTAGAGATGGTGTCAAACCGGGTCAAGCTTTACATTATCTGCTTGCTTTAAAAGGAAATATTATGCACTTTCACTTTCCAAAGAACGAAACAACCTGGACCAAATTTTATTTGTGAGTATCCGGATGAGTATTTCCCAAGCCGACGCTGAAGAAGTTGCACAGCAGCTCGAACAGGCCGAACAGAGCCAGACCCAGATCCGGCATGTCTCCAGAAAATTTCCCAATATGGATATGGCGGACGCCTATGCCATCCAACGGGCCTGGGTGGCCCTCAAGTTTGCCGCTGGCCACAAACTGGTAGGCTGGAAGATTGGGCTTACCTCGCGAGCGATGCAGCGCGCTGCCGGCATCTCTGAACCAGACTACGGGCAACTGCTGGACAGCATGATTGCTGCCTCGGGTGCCAGACTTGATAGTACGAAGTTCATTGTGCCGCGGCTCGAAACTGAACTGGCGTTCAAACTCAAGTCTGCGCTTAAGGGGCCACACTGCAGCCTGACCGATGTGCTATCCGCGACCGAATGGGTGATACCGGCATTAGAGTTGATTGATGCCCGCATAGAAATTGAGGACAAAGAATCCGGTGAGCGGCGCAAGGTATTGGACACGATTTCAGATAACGCTGCCAATGCGGCAGTTATCCTCGGCGGTACGCCGGTGCGACCCGATGCCCTGGATCTGGCCAGGGTCAGCGCCACCCTGAGTCGCAACGAAGTGATCGAGGATTCCGGCGTGGCAGCGGCGGTGCTTGGTCATCCAGCCCAGGGGGTAGCCTGGCTGGCCAACAAGATTGCGACCCATGGCGAGCAGCTTGAAGCTGGCGCCCTGGTATTGAGCGGCTCCTTTACCAGTCCGGTAGCGGCGCGACCCGGCGACACGTTCTATGCAAACTACGGCGAGCTCGGTGTCATTACGATTGGATTCGATTGATGTTTGATGCACTGATAAACAAGTCTATTCAGCCACCATTGGCGCAAGAGGCGAGCCTAATTGGCGCCTGGTTGAACCTGGCTTCTTCGCTGGTTGCCGAGGCGGTTGCGGCAATTGGCTTCGACTGGCTATTGATTGATGCCGAACACGGCCCTAATGATGTGCCGTCCGTATTGGCCCAGCTTCAAGCAGTAGGTGCCTATCCCGCTGTTCCTGTCGTGCGGATTCCGAATCACGATGCCGCTTTAATCAAGCGCTACCTGGATATAGGAGCCCATAACCTGTTGGTGCCCATGGTTGATACTGCTAAGCAGGCAACTGCAATTGTTCAGGCGAGTCGCTACCCGACTGCCGGCATACGCGGCGCTGGTGCGGGTTTGGCCCGGGCTTCCTGCTGGTCGCTTAACAGTTCTTACCTGGAATCTGCGGACACAAGTGTGCGTGTTATTGCGCAGATAGAGACCGAGCGGGGCTTACAGAACCTGAAAGAAATAATGAGAGTTGATGGCATTGATGCGGTGTTCTTCGGGCCTGCTGACATCGCTGCATCGAAGGGTTTGTTGGGCAAAGCGGACGATTTCGCGGTTCAGCAAGCAGTTCTGGAGGGGATCGAAACCGCCGGGGCTGCGAACATGCCAAGCGGGGTGTTCTCAGGCGATAAGGCGTTCATGAAGCAATGTGAAAGCGCCGGCGCACGCTTGCTTGGGGTAACATCAGACGTCAGTTTGCTAGTTTCAAACGGCAAGCGTGTGCTGTCCGCGTATCGAAGTTGATCCTGTCAGGCATTTCCAATTCATTCAGGAATTGCTTAAGAGGCCGCATTACTGTCTGGCCGCATTGAATACCCGCATTAAACCCAGCAAGTAACCCAGTGACGGCGTGGCTATCCCGGCCATGCGGGCGATTTCCTGTGGCGCTTCCAACAATGCACTGATCTCCAACTGACGACCAGCCTCAGCATCCTGCAGCATCGAAGTCTTGAAGGCACCCAGCCTGCGGGTGATGGCGTGGCGATCATCCGGTGACTGGGAGATATGGCACCCTATAGCTGAACCGATTGCAGCAGCCTCATCCATAATGGCGGAAGCAAAAGCACGGGCATTAGGATCATCCAGAATCAGATCACAGGTGGCACCAGTTAGTGCCGAGATAGGATTCATAGTCATATTGCCCCACAGCTTGTACCAGATGTCATAGCGAATACTCTCGGCTATGGTGACAGTGAAGCCGGCCGTAGCCAGTGCATCGTGAACCAGCTGGATTCGAGCCGCATCAATTTCTGTGACTGCTCCGATTATCAGGCCGTTACCCATGACGTGGCGCACGCTGCCTGGTTGTTCAACTAAACATGACGCATGGACCACGCCACCAACTACCTGCTCCACCGGTAAATACTCGGCGCATTTACCTTCGGGGTCCACTGAGCGCAGCGGTTGCCGCGCCAACTCACCATCAGCGGTTTCAAGAAACCACCAGGGCACACCATTCATTGCCGGCAATAGCAGGGAATTCGAATCGATCATGGCGTGGGCCGATTCCGCGGCAGCGGGCAGGTCCTGACTCTTGACGGTGAATATGACGAGGTCCTGGATGCCAAGCGCAGAAGCGTCGTTACTCACCTGTACCCGGGCATTGAGGCTGTCCTCACAGGAATACACTGTGACGCCAGCCGCGCGAATTGCTTCCAGGTTTTTGCCCCGCGCCAGCACGCTGACATTAATGCCGGCCTGAGCCAATCGCCCCGCTAGCCAGAGCCCTATTGCACCCGCTCCCACAATTCCCACATTCATGACTATTTACCTATCTATTCCTGTCCAGTCTATTACTGCCTGTTCATCCCTACCTGCAGGCTTTCCGATAATTGTCTTTAAAACGATCCGGGACGCGCTCGTCGTTGCCCAGCGCTACCCGGCGAACTTCATCGCTATCTGTGGCCTGATGTCCGGCGCTGGCACGGGGCGCGGGACCAGCCACTACTGTGCACCCGAGCCTGCCCATGCCGCTGACCTCTACCTCAATCGTGTCGCCCACATCCAGTGAACGGGAATGGCAGGGCGTGCCTGTTAACACGATGTCGCCCGGCATCAGGGTGATGTGCCGCGCCAGATCCGCAATCATATAGTCAGGACCCCAGACCAGTTCCTCACCAATGTTGGCCTCCTGCACTAACTCGCCGTTTCTATAGGTGCGCAGGGTTTGCTGTCTGGGGTCGATTCCGGAAACAATGCCGGGACCGATCGGACACATGCCGTCTGCGCCTTTGACGCGAAGCATGGAGCCAGAATCGGTGTCGCGAAAATCATGAAGCCCCATGTCTAGCGCCGGGGCAAAGCCCGCAATGTGATCCCAGGCTTCCTCCGGCGTCACATCTTTAGTTTCTTTACCAATGATGGCGGCAAACTCTCCCTCGTAATTCAGGTACTGGCAATCCTCGGGTTTCACAATCTGCCCGCCATGGGCATTGATCGCCGTAATGGGTTTCATGAAATAGGTCGGAGTCGGGGTGGGTTGAGGTTTGTTGCGAGATTCTATGCCCCTTGATGTGTAGGTGAGATGCGGGCAGATAATCTTGCCTGGTTCGCAGGGAGCCAGATGTACCACATTTTCTGCCTCCAGCTTACTACCACCCTCAAGCTGCAGTCGACCATAGTCAGCAACAGTTACCCAGGTCGCAATCCCATCAAGCAGGATGCGGCGTTTTTCTACTCGAGGACCATCAAGTACAGACATCTCTCTATTCTCTCTATTTCATTTTTCTGTTCTTTTGTCTTAGCTGTCAAACCACATGTGAATATTGCCAGTGCCATGGGCATTTTCGTATTCAGATAGCGCCAGGCCTTTGGCGGTGCAGTTGGCGCCCCCCATTGCTCCTACCATCTGCAGATAGTGCGCTCCCCAGGCTTCCCACGGTAACCTGCGGTACTCGCTGTCGAAATTCTCCAGAATCTGCTGGTGATTGCCCTGTTGTAACAACTCGATGACTCGGTAATCGCTCTCCCGGTTAAAGTCTGAGGACACATTGTCCGGGTGATAGATGCAAGGGTTGGGGGGGATGGTATTGATATTTCGGAACTTGTGGCTTAGCGCGCCGGACGCGAGCAATACGACCTGTCGATCACTGCGCTTTATCGCTTCGCCCACGACTTCACCCATTTCCAGGTAGTTTTCAGTGGCCGCAGTCTGGCAGGAACCAACAGACATGACTCGCTGTCCCCGAATCATCGCGTTGACGATATTGATGGTGCCGTAGTGGCGCGCCATGGTGGGTTCGTCGATGGCTCTGGCGATGACTTGCCTTTCTTCGGCAACTGTTGCGCATAGTCGGGCCAGTTCTGGATCTCCGTCATAGCCGTACTGCTGTCCATGCAGATACCAGGGCATCTCATCGGAAATATAGGTGCCCTCGTAGTGCGCACCGGCATCTACCAGGTGGCAGCCCGTCGTAAACCAATGCGTATCGAATAGGACGATAGTGTCCGCGCCAGAAGCTTCGATCCTGTCTCGAACACGCTTGAATCCCGCTACGAGATCAGAGTCTCTGCCGTCGCCGGCCTGAATGCGAAATTCTTCGGCCTGAAACAACCCGGGGTGGTGAGAAACGATGGCGGCCCCAACTATTTTTCCTCGTGACACGGTCTCGCTCCTAGCGCTTCGCGAAACTGGGGACAAAAGGTTGCTTGGGTACTACGACGTCTTTGATGTCACAGAAGAACTCAAAGCTCCATTCACCGCCTTCCCGGCCAATGCCTGAGTTCTTGCAACCACCAAACGGCGCCGCTAGGTCGCGGATGCCAAAAGAGTTTATCCAGATAAAGCCGGTATGGACGCCGAATGCGATGGCCTTGGCATGGGACTCCTCGCCAAAACAGACGCCGCCCAGCCCGTAGTTTGTGCCGTTTGCCAGCGCGATGGCTTCCTCATCCGATGCAAACGACTGCATTACCAGCACTGGACCAAAGACTTCTTCCTGCACGATCTCGGCATCTTGCTGGACCCCGCTCAGCATCGTGGGTTGGAAATATAACCCGCCACCATCGTGCCGGGAGCCACCCCACAACACCTCAGCACCTGCGGCGATTGCCCTTTGTACATAAGCCTCTACTTTCTGCAGTTGCCTTGGGTGAATCAGAGGACCAACTTCAGTGCTCTCAAGCTGCGGATTGCCGATCTGAAGTGAGGCTACATGCTCGCGCATTTTTTCCGTAAAGGCCTCTCTGATATTGTCGTGGACAAGAAAGCGGGTGCCCGCAAGACAGACTTGGGTCGCATTGCGGTACATGAGTGCGCCGGTCCTGGCTGCCAGGTCGATGTCGGCATCCTCCAGCACGATAAAGGGAGATTTGCCCCCTAGCTCCAGGCTGCAGGGCACAAGATTTCTGGCCGCGACTTCTGCGATTTCCCTGGCGGTGGGCACGGAACCGGTGAAAGATATTCTCGCCAGTCGGGGATCAGAGGTGAGTAGGGCGCCAGTGGGCCGTCCCTCGCCATGCGCCATATTGAGCACACCTGGTGGTAAGCCTGCTGCGTGGGCTGCCTCCAACAGTAGTGCGCTGGACATTGGTGCCCATTCCGGTGGTTTGATGATACAGGTATTGCCCGAGGCCAAAGCTGGACCTAACTTCCAGGTCGTCAACATCAGAGGCGCATTCCAGGGCGTGATAATGGCACAGACGCCAGCAGGATCATGGCGCACAAAATGCTGAGCCTGCGGTGTATCCATGACCCGATCCTGAAGTGTCAGGGCGGCCTCTGCGAACCAGGTTATGTTGAGCATGGAGCGGGGAATGATGCCGTGCTGCAGACGAGAAAGCAGGATGCCAGCGTCAGTGGATTCGACTTCGCACAATGCTTCTTTACGCTTGCCTATCTCTTCGGCAAAACGCTGCAGATAAGGCAGCCGCCCTTCGGCGCCGAGTGCGGACCAGGCTGGAAAGGCGTCAGCGGCAGAGGCGATCGCTGCTTCTACGTGTTCTTCAGTGCCTTTGGGCATTTCGCCCAGAGGCGCCTCATCGATTGGTGAGAAAACCGTATAGAACTCCTCGCCCGTAATCCATTCACCATTGATATAGTGATCTCTCGGAACCGGATGTCCTTTTACTTTCAGCATGTTTTGTTTCCTGGTATGGCGCAGCATTGGATCTGTGCCAATGCTATCTTATCTCGGTGTCGCGCTGAACGCCTCGACCTGATCGGGGTAGCGTGCGTATCCTACTTCATCATCGAGGACGACTACGCCGTTGCTCTCGGCAAAGTCTTCAAATACCTGCATCATCTCCGCACGCTGCACTGGATACATGGCGCTGAGGTCGCGCGTCTCACCGGGATCTTCGAATAGGTCGTAGAGATGCCAATCGCGAGACGGCCAGTCCCAGAGCAATTTCCAGCGATCGCTCCAGACTGCCTTGTTACCGTAGGTCTCCATGGCAAGATAGGGTCGAGCGGTGGGATTATCCCCAGCATTCTGCAGTTGCTCGGCCGCAGACCGCCCCTGCATCGTGAAACCGGGGTTCGCTGGGACGTCGGCAAATGTCATCAGGGTTGGTGCGATATCCATAATGGACATGAGTGCCTGGCTGTAGCCATTACCCTGAATTTGACCAGGGTAACTAAAGATAGCCGGAACCCGGACACCGCCCTCACCAAGGAAACTCTTGTACTGACTGAAGGCACTGGCACTGACATGGGCCCAACCGCGACTGAAGGTGACATAGGAATTCCTGCGCCCCATGTTTTCGAAAGATTGATCGAAGCGCTCCGGCAGCCATTCCCGATTATTCGCCAGGCCAAATTCTATATTGTTGCCTTCAGGGCCATTGTCAGAAAGAAAAACAATCAGCGTATTGTCATACTCACCTGTGGCTTTGAGATACGCCACCAATCGACCCAGCTGCGCATCCATATAGGCAATCATGGCGGCATACAATTCCATGCGCCGGGCTTCTTTTTGCCTTTGCTCGGCGTCGAGATCGGACCAGCTGCCCAGGGCAGCTGGGAAGGGAGGTATTGAGGCGTCCTCGGGAATGAGTCCAAGCACTTTGGCAGACTCGATGCGATTGGCGCGAATGGTTTCCCAGCCTTCATCGTAGACGCCGGCAAAGCGATCGAGCCAGGCATCTGGCACCTGCAGTGGCCAGTGTGGTGCGGTGAATGCGAGATATCCGAAAAAGGGGCGAGCATCGTCGGACTCTCTTTGATCCAGATAATCCATGACTTTATTGACATAGAATTCACTGGAATAGAAATTTTCCGGTAGCGCGCTAACCTGTGTCCCTTCGTCATAATAAGTGGCAACTGGCGCTGTAGAAGTCTGGCCAGCGGCATCGGCGAAGTGACTGGCACCTCCATCCTGCAAATAAAAGGCTTTCTGAAAGCCGCGAGCATAGGGCGTGGCTATTTCGGCAGCACCCTGATGCCATTTGCCCGCCATAAATGTGTAGTAACCGGCTTCAGAAAACTGGCTGACAAAAGAGTTGATGTGAGCAGGCCAATCGCCGCTATACCCGGCTTCTCCGCGTAGTATTGGCAAGCGACTGGCTGCGGATGGGTTAAATCCAAAACCAACGGCATGGCTATCCATACCGCTGAGCAGCATGGATCTTGACGGTGCACAGGTGGCATTAGCGTAGAAATTTGTCAGCAGTGTGCCTGATTGCGCCAGCGCATCGAAATTGGGAGTGGGGATTTCGCTGCCGTATGCACCCAGATCGCTAAATCCCAGATCGTCCGCCAGTATTAGCAGGACATTGGGTGCGGGTCTTTGCGGCACATTTGAAGTATTACTGTCACAGGCCACCGTCGCTGCACAGAGCGCAAGCAATAGGAGTTTAGTTTGAAAACGGCGGGCAGCGGTCATAGCGTCGAGTTGTTAGCTTTCTTAGCTGATGTTTACAAATTACTTGGTGAATTACTACGAGTTTCAGCTATTGACCTGGTGACTTGCGCGCAAACTAGCGGCCGGCCTGTTCTCGCTCTCTTGCTCTACCGGCACTGAGGATATTCGAAATCGCATAATTGCCTTCGTGGCAGGCATACTCATACATCACGTATTCCTCGTCGTAAGTTAGCGGCATGGAGAAAGTAAATGATGACGAAAAGTTGACCGGATCGGTGACGTGCGCTTCCCAGATGATAGTGCCTTCGCTGATCCGGGTGAAGCGTTCAACGACATGGAGCTGGTCGCTGACGGGCACACCCTTAAGGCGGCCACCGGCCGTGCTATTGGCGATCATGCCGCGATCGTTAAAATTTCTGGTTTCCACAACCAGCGTGTCTCCATCCCAGCGCGCGACAGAATCACCCATCCAAAGCTTGATCTTGTCATCGAGATGTTCTGTTTTTTTCAGGTCGATAGTGCGGACATCATGGATCATTTCATAGACGATGGTGAAGGTATCGTCAGTCTGGATGAAGCGATAGGCATTGTTGTAACCAGCCGGCAACATCGAGCCAGGCACACCCCGTGTGATACAGCGGTCCCACACCGTGTGGTAGATGTAATGATTCTCGACATTGGCAAAGTAAAAGTCGCGGGTGGCAAGGGCTGACTCGCGAATCGGTGCGCGACCGTTGGGTGGGTCAACGATCATGGAGGTCTGGCCGGTAGAAAGCACCGTGTCGCCTGAATCCAGCCAGATCTGGTTATAGCCGCCGATGCTACCGCCGGCTTCTACGACTATATTGTTATCTGCACGCTCACGACGCTCCGCGGTATTGCGCTCCATGGTTGCGATCTCGTCATCAGACAGAAATTCGCGGCCCGCCAGGGTTGCAGGACGTTCGATCGGAGTAATGGTGTCGTTGGTCCAGACGCCTTGCAAATCAGGCTGCCCATTTGCAAGGCGCGGCACGATATAGTCCTGGGCCAGGATCGATGTGGAGAAGGAAAAAGCGAAAGCGAGTGTAACGAAGTGACGAAACTTGCACATAGCTTGCTCCCGTTTTGGGGTTTGGGGCGTTGCGGTTATGGTTGGGGCTGCAATCGTGAAGACTGCAGCCCACCAGACCTAAATTAATCCTGGGTGTCTTCGGTTAACCAGGAGAAGTCATCTTCGCTTTGCACGAGAATGTTGGAGCGTTCGCGGCGGAGCTGCTCTTCCCTCTGTGCTTTTTCCAGCACATCGGGGGGCAGATCTCTTCCGACCACGATACCCCTTGGCGTCGTAGGCGCGAAGTAGATGCGGGCATTGGCCATCTCATCCGTAGTGGCAGGGCCGTAAACCACATCCTGGCTTGGATCTGGATTCCAGCGGTTGCCTTCTGAGTTATCAAACCACCAGCTCATGTGCAGAGTAGATCCGGAGGGAATGAACTTTGGTGTTTCATACTCATACAAAAACTGCCAGTTGAAATCGTACTTTGGCACCCACAGCAGCACTTCACGCTCGCCGTCTGGATACTCCAGCTCATAGCGCATGGCCTTGCCGCGATAATGCATGTGGGGCCCCATGGAAAGCAGATAGATATCTTCTTCCACGTCGAAGCTATTGCTCACCTCGTAGTTCGGGTCACCTGCAGGAATGGTCCAGCCGCGATGGGGTAGCAGATTGGTCTCCACCACATAATCAATGACATCGCCTTCTTCGTAGAATTTAAAGCCGGCGCGGGTGTTATCCACGACATCGGTGCCCTCACCGGTGTCCTTATGGTAGTGCATGTTCACGGTGATAAAAGGGTCTTCTGGCAGTAAAACGCCCCATCCCTCAGGATAAGTGAAGGGGCCACGTCCCGGCACACCGACACCCATATGGCTGGATACGATGTGGTGAACCCAAGGGCCACCTGGATCTAATTCCGCCATGGCAATCCATTTTGGATTTTCATGTGCGCCTTCAGGTACAGGCATCTGTACCGTGGGCTGCCAGTCTTCGACGTCGGCACCCACATAAACCGGCTTGTCGAAGCCAACGACGAGATCGGGTTCGCCGATCCACCAACCGGACTCTGGCATTGCTGTGCCGACACTGGATGATGAAAGTGCGTCATTAGCCGCATTGGCATCACCCTCCAGAGCACCACCGTCAACCCAGGCGATTAACAGCTCTTTATCGGCACTATCCATGTAGCGCTCGCCCTTGAACTCGCCGCGGTGACGCTCGTGTGCACCCCAAGGCGGCATATAGCCGGTAGCCAGGGCATTCTTGATCAGCGGTGCCCAGATCTTGGCCTGCTCATAGTCCATCAGGGACATGGGCGCGCTGATACCACCTACATCAGGCGGGCTGTCCTGGTGACACGCTGCACAATTGTTCATGAAGACCGGCAGGGCATCCTGGTAAAAGGTAGGTGCATCCTGGGCATTGGTGCTGGTGGCCAGGCCAAAAAATGCGAGGGCTGCAAGCGGCAGGGCAGGGAGTTTCATGGCGATTCCTTTTGTCAGTAAGGCTTCTTATTAGTCAATGCTTTAGCCTAATCCTAAGCGCGTGGATTGTCCATACATTGGCTTTCATTAAGGCCTTGGTTTGCCACGCTTAAGGTGCTGAAATTCCGAGGCTTTTGCGCTAATGCCGCCGCCAGCCCAAGGGTTGAGGGCAGTGATCGGAAATATCGATTAACATTATCGAAATTAGTCGTTTTACCGATAGATATAACTTCCTTATTCTGTCCTTGCTGTTAGTTATTTATTTATTATTTTTGAGGTAAGCAATGATCGATTTAAGAGTACCAAATGTAGTCTTCAAGACACGGGTACGTGATGATTCTGTGGGCGGCGAAAATCCTTTCCGCTGGCAGGACGTGAGCAGCGAGGAAATTTTCAGCAACCGCCGCGTGGTTGTGTTCTCTCTGCCGGGTGCCTTCACACCAACCTGCAGCAGCACTCACCTGCCGGGCTACGAAGCTGCCTACGAAGCTTTTAAGGAAGCTGGCGTGGATGAGGTTTACTGCCTGAGCGTGAATGATGCCTTCTCAATGTTCCAGTGGGGCAAGCAACTTGGCGTTGAAAAAGTGAAATTGCTGCCTGACGGAAACGCTGATTTCACCCGCGGCATGGGTATGCTGGTCAAGAAGGATAATCTGGGATTCGGCGATCGCTCCTGGCGCTACTCCATGCTGGTAGAGGATGGTGTGGTCAAGCAAATTTTCAGCGAGCCGGGCAGGTCTGACAATTGCCCGACCGACCCTTTCGAGTGCAGCGATTGCGATACCATGCTCGAATATATCAAGTCTCTCGACACGCTAGCGGCCTGAGGATAAACCGACTAGCATTACTCAGAACGGCGGCAAGTTCAGCCAAACATCTCCTCATTCGCCGCCGTTCCTTTTTCTCATCTCTTGTCATTCAAGCAAACAGATTCATGACCATGGATCATCCATGGCATTGAAAAATCTCCTGTGACCCGCCACGATATCTGGTACTTTCGACAGGTCGGGGGTTGCATCGTAAACGTCACGCTCATAGGTTCCGCCCAGCAACACGCCATCGCTGCGCGGAAACATATAGAGACCGCCATTGCCCACGATGATGTAGTTTACTTCTGACTGTGGCAGCAGAAAGCTGAGCTGCCCTTTAATGGGCATCATATTGTCGTCATCAAAAAGCGCTTTGGCACCAAGGCCGGTGCAGTTGATGATCACCGGCTCGTTCATGGTCATTAATTCGTCGGCACTGTGAAATTCCCTGACCTCCATCTTGCCGCCAGCATTGAAGAAATCTTGCATCAAGGCAGGCAGGAATACAGCCGGTTCAACCAGCATGGTGTCATAGTGATGCACGCGCTCGACCGGGAAAGGGTGCTCCCCGGCACCAAGGATTGCCCGTTGCGGATAAAACTGTGGATAGCGCTCCGGCAGACTTGGCTGCGCATCAGGGGCCTCGTCGCCAAGAATGGAGTAATTTGTAATCCACCTGACCCCGTATTTGGAGCCGACCAGATTCTGAAAGTAGCGATAGGAGTGAGCCTGGGCCTGTTCAAACTGGCCCATGAAGCGAGGGTTAACACTGGTGCGCTCATAGACTGAAGTCGCAGACCATTGACCGCCGGCGATATTGGAAGTCGTATGGGGCGGCAAGTCTCTCGCAAAAATTGTGACATCCCAGCCCCGGTCCTGCATCAGGCGCGCTGCGGTCAGCCCAAGTGCACCGCAGCCCAAAACGGCCGCCTGTTTGTGGGGCGTAGCCAGGGCCAGTTCCATAGCAAGGTGGGAAGAACCCCAGCTCAAGGTGATGCCACCGCCGCCATGGCCATAGTTATGGACCAAAACTTTATCGTTGCGGCGCTCGGCGCTCACGTTAAAACCGTTGCGTCGGAAAGGCCGGAGGCCAGCCACAGTGCGGATAATTCGTTCCTCGCTGACATTCACCCTACGCAGCGCAGTGCCAGACAACGTATAGTTTGCGCGCTTGCCTGCGCTGGGTAGCGCACAGCCTGCCAGCATCGGCATAGCGGCTGCAGCAAGTGATTTGATTACAGTACGACGGCTTGGCATGAGGATTGGTCTCTGCGCTAATTGATGCTGTTCAAATGTGTTGAAAGCAGAGCATAGCTGAGACTGGAGTACAGTTTAAGTGTCACGTTTAGATGGCGTGACTGAAAAAAGTTGCAGACAGATTGAGCTAGAGTGAGTTGAGGTCTTTAAGATAGCCCTCAGCCTGCTCGAGAATGGCGCGTTGACTCTCTTCACCCATACGCGCCCAAGAGCCATAGAGCATCCGCATGCGATGGTTGCCGCGGAAGCGATCCTGGTGGCGCGCCATGAAGTGCCAGTAAAGGGAGTTAAAGGGGCAGGCGCCATCGCCGGTCTTGCGCTTCACGTCATAGTGGCAGCTCGAACAGTAGTCGCTCATTTTCTTGATGTAGTTGCCGCCTGCCGCATAGGGTTTGGAACCAACAATGCCGCCATCGGCATGCAGCGCCATGCCTCTGGTGTTGGGTAATTCAACCCACTGCAGTGCGTCGATATAAATACCCAAATACCAGGCATCCACTTCATCTGGAGCGATACCGGTCAACAGACAGAAGTTACCTGTGATCATCAGGCGTTGGATGTGATGGGCATAGCTGTAATCCAGCGAGTTCTTGATGCTTTTTTCCATGCAGCGCATATTGGTATTACCAGTCCAGAAATAGTCTGGCAGCGCGTTTTCAGCCTCGAGTGAATTTAGCGCTTGATAGTCCGGCATATTGCGCCAGTAGATACCGCGAATGAACTCGCGCCAGCCGATGATCTGCCGAACAAAACCTTCAATCTGCGCCAGATTGATGGCTTCGCTTTTCTCAAACACGTCTATGCAATGATCTACTACTTCCCGTGGATGCAGTATCTTTGCATTCAGGGCAAAAGACAGGCGGGAGTGATACAGGGACCAGTCACTCGGGCTTTCAGCGGTCATGGCGTCCTGGTAAGTCCCAAAATTGGGCAGACAATGACTAATAAAAAACTGCAGTAACTCAAGCGCCTGTATTCGATTTATCGGCCAGGGCAAACTACTGCGAGTAGCGCCAATTCGCTCGACTTTGTGGCGATCCAGGCGGTTCAGGATTTCAGTTACGTCATTGCAAAATAACAGTGGCGCAGGCAATTCAGATATGGCGGCCTTGCTGAGTTTATTGCGATTCTCGCTGTCAAAGTTCCAGCGCCCGCCAGCGGGCTCATTGCCGTCCATGAGAATCTGGAGGCGCCGCCGCATGTTGCGGTAAAAGGCCTCCATTCGGGTCGCCTTGCCTGGCTTAAAATGCTCTGCAATCTCGTCAAATGGCAGGAGAAAGTGCTCGGTGTCCACGCAGCATTTTGCTGTCATGGCTGGCAGCTGCAGCTGCCGAAGCTGTTCGCTGAGCCGGTATTCGTCGGGTTGTTGATAACTGAACTCGGTGACATCAAAACGCTGGCACAAGTTCTTTATCAGATCATCCAGTGAGTCAAAGGTGGCCGTGTCATCCAGGTCAAGGTGCAGGACCTCGTGGCCCCGAACCGAAAGCGCGTTGGCGAATTCCTTCATGGCCGCAAAGAAGGCGCAGAGTTTTTGCGTGTGATGTTTGACGTAGCCGGTTTCCTGTCGCAATTCGGCAATGACATACAGCACCTTTTCATCAACGGTTCCGTACCAGCTATGCTGGAGGTTGAGTTGATCACCGAGGACCAGGCGCAGGCTGGTATAAGATCTTTGAGCTGGCGTTTTCACCCCCTTAACTACGGGATTTCCGGAGTTTCAGACCAGCGTTAAAGAAACTAAAGCACCGGATTATGCGTATAAAACAACATGAAAAATGCAGCAATCATTAATTGCCTGGGCTATGCGGGGCTGATTCCATTTTGGGCTGCAGCCTGGGCCATGCTCGGTGATCGCACTCTGTTTCAGTTGTCGCCAGCTCTGATTTTTCTTACCTATAGCGCGATCATTCTCAGTTTTCTTGGTGGCACGCTCTGGGGCAAGGCGCGAGAGCTGGCTGATGGCTTCTTGAGTGCTGGTCTGTTACTGCTGAGCAACGTGCTAGCCCTGTCCGCATGGTTGATGCTGCTGCTAGGAGAGACATTCATGGTGCCTGGCTTACTGATTGCACTGATTGGCTACGCGATACTTTGCGCGGTGGAATGGGTTAGCACATCGCAGGTGCTGGGCGGTGTGGGAGAGCCCTATTTGCGCTTCCGTCTCACGCTCACGTCAGTGGTTTGTCTCGCACACGCCGTTGTCATCTACGCCGTGCTTTAGAGGAATAGTTAATTCAGTGAACGGAGTATCACTTACAATTTTTTACGATGGCCGCTGCCCGCTGTGCTCTGCAGAAATGAAGCAGCTCAGTGAATTCGATGCTGCAGGCAGATTAATTCTGGAAGATATCAACGCGCAGGATTTTCAGCAGCGCTTTCCACACATTGATCCCAAGGCAGCAGACCGCATCCTGCATGGTCAGTATGGCAGCGGTGAATTAATTTACGGTCTGGATGTCACCCAGCAAGCCTGGGCCCTGGTGGGGCGCCATCGTTGGCTGAAGTTGCTGCGCCTGCCGCTCATCCGCTGGTTTGCGGATCTGGGCTACCTGCTGTTCGCGCGTTATCGAAGTCAGATTTCCTATCTGCTAACCGGCTCATCGCAGTGCGATGAAAATGCCTGTTATCAGATTCCCTCCCGGTCAAAACGCAGTTGAAAAGCTAATGCAACATCTAGTGATAGGTGCAAGCAGCGCGATTGCGACCGCAATCATTGATAAATACCTGGCGGCAGGTGATTCGGTTGTTGCCGTTAGCCGCTCCATGCAATCTGATGCCATGGCTACGGCGGATGGACGTCTGGAGTGGTTACAGTCGGACTACTCCGAAGAGTCAATTCAAGGCATCTGCAATCGTTTGCGGGAATCCGCGTTGGTCTTTGATCGCGTCTTTATTTGCAATGGCATTCTGCACCATGCCCATCTCGCGCCAGAGAAACGCCTGGGAGATGTTGCTACCAAGCAGCTGACTGAAGTCATGCACATTAATTCCTTCCAACCGATTACCTGGGTAAAGCACCTAAAGCCGGTGCTGCGCAGCAAGCAGCACTGCATTTTGACTGCATTCAGCGCCCGCATTGGGAGTATCGGCGATAACGGCAGGGGCGGCTGGTACGCCTATCGGGCGTCAAAGGCTGCCCTGAATATGCTCATGAAATCTGCTGCTATCGAGTATCAGCGAGAGCGCAGAAACGTGCAGTTCCTGCTTTTTCATCCTGGTACCACCGACACGCCGCTGTCTAAACCTTTTCAGCGCTCGGTGTCTCCTGACAAGCTATTCACTCCCGCATTTGTAGCCAGACAATTACTGTCCATTATTGACGGGCTTGACCCCGAACTCCCTATTCAATACCTGGACTGGAAAAACACTGCCATAGAGTGGTAGTCAGTTTTCACTTGATCCGCTTAAGAAAACCTCTTGCGTAAGTATTCGAGCATCGATAACTTGCAGGGGCGGGAAGTATTCGAAAATATTGTCTGGCAATTTTCTTGAGGAATCTTTTATTCGAGTGCTTTGTGCGCGAGTTGAATCAGGTTTTCCTGATGCGATCTTGCTTAATGAAACTGGCTTGGATATAGCGCAGGTCAACTACAATGATCCGCTGCGCAGAGGGTTGATGGAATTGCAGGAGTGCAGAAAGGCGCTGCGATGCCGCAGCGCTTCCTGGCGATTTAGCGCTGGCTTAATTGTCTTTCGGGTGCGCCAGTAACCACTCTACGACCTGTGCCGCGAATGTGTCAGATAATACGGGCACGTGGGTGCCGGAGGCGATAGTCCAGAGTTCTGCGGAGCCGCCTGGTTTGCAGCCAACCTCAAATTTCAGCACGCCGGATTCATGGCCGGGCAAGCTCGCTTCCAGGTCTCGTAATTCCCGACCGACACCATTCTGGCTGCAGCCATTGTAGTTGGCCCAGCGTCGCACGGACTGCAGGGCGCTCGGATAGCGATTATCCTGGATGTCGCCGCCCTGATAGCCGATGGTTTCATCGTTGGTGCCATGGATCTGAAGTATGTGAACAGGATTTTCCGGCGCTTCACGCTGATCCATATGATTGGCTCCAGCAAGACTGGCGATGGCGGCCACCGCATCGGAGTGCTCATAGGCCATGCGGAACGACATGAAGCCGCCGTTGGAGTGCCCAATCAGGAATACCCGATTTTCGTCCACATTATAGCGTTGTTTCATCTCGTCAATAATTGAGCGGATATAACCGCTGTCATCCACTTCCAGTCCGAAAAAATTACAGCAGGCATTAGAAGCGTTCCAGAAGCGGTTCTCATCGCTGCTGGGTTCCCGCACGCCGTCCGGTGCGGCAAACAGAAAGCCATAGTCGTCCGCCAGCTCGCTGACCTGAAAATAGCTATCCTGGTTACGGCCACTGGAAGTGTAGCCATGCAGCAGGATGATCAGGGGATGGGCCTCGGATGCGCTGTAGGACTCCGGCACTTTAACCAGGACGTCACCGCGCCCGAAATCGATGTCCTGGGCCAGGCTCTGGGTTATGACACCCAGACCAAGCAGGGCGCTGAGTATTATATTTACATAAAACTTCTTCATAATGATTTCTCGTTTGGGTGAGTTATTCAGGGTTTTAAAATCACTTTGCCGGTGGTCATGCGAGCTTCCAGCGCCTCATGGGCAGCCCGGGCCTCGGCCAGCGGGTAGAAGTACTCAAGTCTGAGATCCAGTTTACCTTCACTGATCCAGTTGAACACATCGCTGCTGCGCCACTCCAGATCTTCCCGACTGGCCAGGTAATCGAACAGGGTAGGTCGAGTCAGAAACAGGGAGCCCTTGGGGCCCAGGGTGGCGGGATTGAATTCTGTGACTGGCCCACTGGCGTTGCCGTAAAGCACCATAGTGCCGAAGCGCGACAGACAATCGATACTCTTCTCGAAAGTGGCTTTACCTACCGAATCATAGGCCACGTTAACGCCCTGGCCTTCGGTTATACGCTCAACTTCCGCCTGAAAATCCTGCTCGCTGTATAGGATCACCTCATCGGCGCCGGCCTGGCGCGCGAGTTCCGCCTTGGCCTCGGTGGAGACGGTGCCGATCACGGTGCCACCCAGCATCTTGACCATCTGGATCAGCAGCAGGCCAACGCCTCCGGCGGCGGCGTGAATCAGACAGCGGTCACCGGCCTGAACCTTATAGGTGGACATGCAGAGGTAATGGGCTGTGCAGCCCTGCAGCATGGCGGCCGCGCCCTGGTCGAAGCTCACGCCATCAGGAATAGGGACTAGCTTGTCGGCAGGCACAGCAGCATATTCTGCATAAGCACCAGCTACATTGGTATAGGCGACGCGGTCCCCGCTCTGCAGGCCGGTGACGGCTGCACTGGTTTCCACCACAGTACCTGCGGCTTCCAGGCCCAGAGTGGCTGGCAGAGGAATCTGGTAGAGGCCGCTGCGTTGGTAGGTGTCGATGAAATTGATACCGGCGGATTCCACTTTCACCAGCACTTCCTGCTCATCGGGTGCCGGTTTATCGACGTCCTCAAAAGACAGCGCTTCAGGGCCGCCGTGCTGGTTGACTCTAATTGCTTTCATGCTGATTTCCGGGCTGTTATTCAGGTGTGGGCATTTATCGCAGAATTTTTGGCCGCTGACAATGCAGGAAACGGTTGGTTTGAACGTGGAATCGAGTCATGGCGGTGCTGGACCTGGTTGCGGCACGGGTTTATGCTGATTAGCAGAAATCCTCAGACGACAAGGGGGAGAACATGTCCAATAGCCTGCCCAGAATAATCTGCCTTATATCGCTGCTGTATTCGACTTCAGTGGTAGCGCAGAATGCCCAGATCGCCCTTACAGAACGCATGATTGCTGTGACCAATGAGTTTCTGGAATCCTTGACTCGGCTACAGAATAGCAAGGGCGTATACGATTTCGACCATGAGGAACGCCTGAACTGGCATTTTATCCCGAAAGAGAGAAATGGTGTGGTGTTGCGCAGCATGTCCGACGAGCAGCGCGCTGTTGCAGAACGCCTGCTTCGCACTTTCTTCAGCGCCTCGGGGTATGCCAAGGCCGAGGCGATTCGTAACCTTGAAACAGTACTGGCTGAGATAGAGGTAAACGGCCGCTTCGAGCGTGACCCTGAGCTTTACTATATTACTGTTTTTGGTGAGCCCAGTATGGAGACAAACTGGGGCCTGCGCTACGAGGGACATCACCTTGCCTTTAATTGGACCTTTGTGCGAGGGCTGGGGGTCGCCAGTACGCCGCAGTTTTTTGGCAGTAACCCTGCCGACGTTCGCAGCGGCGCACGCTTTGGAACGAGAGTGCTCGCCGCGGAAGAAGAGCTGGGACGCGATTTGCTGCGCTCCATGAGTGCCTCACAGCGGGACCAGGCGGTCATCGAACAAGACGTGCCACGTGATATTATTACCGGTTCGCAGAAACAGGTATCTCCGTTCTCCGATTCTGGCATTCCCTATTCGCAACTCGATAGCAGACAGCAGCAAATCCTTGTCAACTTGATTGATGAAGCGGCTTCGGTGCAGGCGCAGCCGGTTTATCAACAGCGCATGGCTTTGATTCAAGAGCAGGGCATGGACGCCGTGCGATTCACCTGGATCGGCTCAAGCGATCGTGGCGAGCCCCACTACTATCGTGTCCAGGGGCCGGGATTCTTGATCGAGTATGACAATACTCAAAACGGCGCCAACCACGCACACCTGGTGTGGCGAGACTTTGCTGGTGATTTTGGTCGTGACCTGCTGCGCGCGCACTATGATGCGGTGGCCGCTAGCGCCCCTGAACATGGACATTAAGTCGATGATGCTATTCAAACAAGTTCAAATGCCGATTCTGACCCTGGTGGTCTCCCTTGCGTCTACCGTCTTTGCACAATTAGAGCGAGACTTCGCGGAGGAGTTCGCTGCACCGCGTAGCATCATGACCGCGGATGCTGGCGCGATCCGGGTGGTACCTCTTGCCTCGGGCCTCGCCAATCCGTTTGACCTCGCCTTCCGTGATAACGGCGATATCCTGGTTACCGAGCGCTATACCGGTCAGCTCAGGGTGATCCGGGACGGTCAGCTGCTGCCCCAGGCGCTCACGGGGGTGCCGCCGGTCTATGGGGAAGTATTCCGAGCCGGCTTGATGTCTATTGCCCTGCATCCCGATGATGATGCCCTGGTCTATATGACCTATACCAAGGCGATTGAAGTAGACGGTGAGCCTGAGCAAACCGTGGCGCTGGCGCGGGCGCGAATCCTGGAAGATCGCCTGGTCGATGTTGAAGAAATTTTTGTGGCTGCAGGACTGGATCGGGGCATCGCGGCGGCTAAGCTCCTTTTTACTCCCGAAAAACACCTGCTTATGTCTATTGGTGGCGCCTACATGTATATGGGGTTAGGTGGTTATGCCCAAGACCCAGCCGTCCACTATGGCAAGCTGCTGCGTCTCAATGACGATGGCTCAGCGGTTGCCGACAATCCCTTTGTTGCCTCCGGTGAGCACCTGCCGGAAGTCTATTCGGTAGGGCACCGTAATCAGATTGGCATGGACTACCATCCTGATACTGGAGAACTCTGGGCCGCTGAGAACGGGCCCCAGGGCGGCGATGAAGTTAATATAATTAGACCTGGCGTGAATTACGGCTGGCCACACGTGTCCTACAGTCGGCAGTATCGTGGAGACTGGGTGAGCGAGAATGAGAGGCAGTCTGAGTTCGAGCAGCCGGAGATTATCTGGTGGCCTTCTATCGCGCCAGCGGGAATGGCTTTTTACAGTGGCGACAAGATACCTGAGTGGCAGGGCAACCTGTTCGTGGGGGCCATGATCGAAGGCAGAATACCTGGCACCGGGCACGTTGAGCGTATTGTCTTCAATAGCCGCGGTCAGGAAATACGTCGCGAGGGTCTGCTGCGGGAGTTAGGTGCTCGCATTACTGCGGTCAAGCAAGGGCCGGATGGCTATCTTTATGCGCTGGCCGACGAAGAGTATGGAGCGCTCCTGCGTTTTGAGAAACTGGAAGTAGCCGATCAATAGATCTCCGCTCGCCAAGAATACGCATAGGAAAATCCTGGTGGGCTGTTAGCCTGAAAGGCTGGTAAGTAGTTAGATAGTTGGATAGTTAGATAGACAATGAACTGGATAGACAGATAGAAAAGTTGTGGATCGTTGAGGATAGTTGATGAAAAGTTTCATGAGTAAACAGGCTTTACTAGTCATTCTCACCGGCATGCTCTCTGCAGTTGCAGTGGCGGACATAGATGAGGTCTCCACCAGCGAGGGTAACTATCGCAGCGTGGCGTCGGAGTTTGCAGCTGGTGTCAGCGTCTTTAAAGGACTTACCTTCGCCGCGCCTCCGCTGCAGGAATTGCGCTGGAAGCCGCCAGCGCAGGCAATTGAGTTTTCTGGCACGCGAGTCGCTGAACGCGCGGGACCCGCGTGCTGGCAGGCCCGCAATGGCGACGACAGTGTTTATGCTCGCGGTAATCTTGGGCGTTCCGAGGATTGCCTGTACCTGAACGTGTTCAGTGGCGCTGCGGCTGCCAGCGAGCGCTTACCAGTGATGGTTTGGTTTCACGGTGGCAGCAACACCGCTGGTCATGGTGGCGCGCAAATCTTTGATGGCTCGAACCTCGCTGCTCGCGGTGCGGTGGTGGTAACAGCAAACTACCGACTCGGTCCGCTCGGTTTCCTGGCCCACCCCGCATTGACCAACGAATCTCCCCAAGGCGCCTCCGGTAACTACGGCCTGTTGGACCAGATCGCGGCACTGCACTGGGTGCAGGACAATATTGCAGAATTCGGCGGTGACCCGGAAAGAGTCACTATTTTTGGGCAGTCGGCCGGTGGCGAAGACGTGTGCCTGTTGATGGCCTCGCCGCTGAGCGAAGGCCTTATTCACCGGGTCATAGGACAATCACCTTCCGGGGGATGTGTGCGTCTACAGCAGGGCCTCGAGGGCGGGGCAGATTCGGCCCATGCCAGGGGTACAAGATTTGTCGAAGCCATGGGTATCACGGGTTCCGGCAGCACTGCGCTTGCCGCCATGCGGGAACTCTCGCCGCAGCAAATCATTGGTACGACACGGACCGAGGGAAACCCTAACGGGCCTATCGTCGATGGCTGGGTGTTGCCGGAACCGCCAGCGCAGTTGTTTGCCTCGGGTAACTATAACCGGATGCCAATGATGAGCGGTGCGCTCTCAGACGAATATTTTGGCCTGCAGGCGGGGGCTGCTGAAATTTCGGAAACGGACCTGGATAATTATCTGACTCGCGCTTTTGGCGTGGCTGGCACTGGTCTGAGGGCAGACTACGCCGAGCTTATTACGCAGTCACCGGTGGCGGCCCGCAAAACCATTGCCGGCGACAACGGCTTCATACGCACAGCCAGAGATTGGGCACGCCTGGTATCCAGCCACGGCGATCCCGCCTATGTATATTATTTTTCCAGAGCTGTGCCGGTATTTCGCCTGTATGTGCCAGAGCGTCCTGAACTAAACGGCAATGGCGGGGCCCGCAGCCTGGGAGCCTATCACTCGGGAGAACTGGCCTATATGTTTGATAACCTGGATGCGGTCGGCATCGGCTGGGAAGAAGCCGATCACATGCTGTCGGAAATCGTTGCTGACTATTGGTTTAACTTCGCCAGCAGCGGCAATCCAAATGGGGCAGGTCTCCCAGATTGGCCAACCTATGACTCGGCTGTTGATGCGGTTCAGATCCTTGATGCTGAGGTCAGCAATGCCCAGCACCCGCGCAAGCGATTCATGGACAGAATAGATACGCTGGTTGAGCCCTGAGTCATTGGGATTGCGTGTTAGGGCAGGTCAGGGTCTGGGCGTTCTTGCCTTAGGGCCCAGCTGACTGGGTAGTATTTCGTAGGCCAGCTTCACCCAGTCACAAAGCAGAGAGCGGGTATCCCTTGGATCGATAACCTCTTCAATGCCAAAGGCTTCAGCAGTGCGTAGCGGAGAACGATACTGTTCCAGCATATCTTCGAGTTCGCGGCGCCGTGCATCTGGGTTTTCCGCTGCCTCGATATCTCGGCGATAGGCTGCCTGCACGCCTCCTTCAATAGGCAGTGAACCCCAATCAGCAGAAGGCCAGGCGTAGCGCAGATTCAGGCCGTCAGTCTTACCGTGGCCCGCGCCCGCCACGCCATAGCAGCGGCGCACAATCACAGAGACCCAGGGAATGCTGGATTGATAAACCGCCATCAATGCGCGACTGCCAAGGCGCACCGTGCCTTCCTGCTCAGCCTCGGTGCCGATAAGAAAGCCCGGATTGTCCACGAGGTTTACGACCGGCAGGTGAAAGGTGTCGCAGAGGTCTACAAAGCGCATCATCTTCTCTGAAGCAGAAGCGTTTACCGCGCCGCCGTGATGCTGGGTGTCATTTGCCATGATCCCTACAGGATGGCCGTGCAGCCTGGTGAGTCCAACGCAGAGTGAGCGTCCGTAGCCTGGGCTGATCTCAAAAAAGCTATCCACGTCCGCTACGCTGCTGATAATGTCACGAATTTCATACATTTCGCGGCGATTGCGAGGGATTACTGCGAGTAAGGATTCGTCGCGGCGGTCTACTGAATCACTGCAGTCTGCAATAGGGGGCAGATGCCACACATTTTGTGGCAGGTAGGAAAGAAATTGCTTAATAGCAACGAATGCTTCCTCTTCGCTTTCGACCTCATTGTCGACAGCGCCACTTTGATGGGCATGGATTTGTGAGCCGCCCAGTTCATTTTTCTCAACCGGTTTACCAAAACCGCGCTCAACCACCGGTGGGCCTGCGACAAACAGCTGGCTGGTGTCTTTTATCATCAAAGAGAAATGTGAAATAGTGACGCGAACCGCGCCCAGCCCGGCTACTGAACCCATACAGGCACATACCACCGGCACTTGCCCCATCAATTCCATGGTAGTGCCAAAGCCCGCCAATGCCGGTACATAGGAATAGCCAACCATTTCCAGGGTTTTGACACTGCCGCCACCACCACTGCCATCCACCAGGCGCACCAGGGGAAGGCGCATCTCCAGTGCATACTTTTCGCCGTAACCCGATTTGTCACCAACTTTGGCATCGGCGGCGCCACCGCGCACGGTGAAATCATCGCCACCAATCACGACGCGGCGGCCGTTCAAGTCGGCCGTGCCGAGCACAAAGTTGGAGGGCGTGAAATCTTCCAGTTCACCGCTGTCGCTGTACTGGGCCTTGCCAGCGAGCGCGCCGATTTCATGGAAGGTGTCGGTGTCTGCCAGTGCTTCAATACGCTCGCGCACGGTGAGACGCCCATTGTCATGCTGACGCTGTATACGCTCCTCACCACCCATTTTCTTCGCAAGGGCTTCGCGGTTGCGCAGCTCGTCGACTTCTTTCTGCCAGCTCATAGGTCTCGGTCCTGTCTAATCCAGATTAGTTTCTATCATGAAACTGAGCACCCATGAAAGCGGGCTAGAGGCGGCCGGCTCGGTTCCGGTGGACTTTGGGCACTTTGGCGGTGCGAATGGGATCATCTATAAGCTACTGTAAAAAATATTTGACATCAAAATCATTTCAATTTCTGCAGAAGACGAATATACAGATGAAGGCAGCATTAATCATTGCTGTGGCGGGCGCAAGCCTCGTGGCCCTCACCAAACTGTTGGCGATTGTGTTGGCTGAAATGCTTGCAGCTATTGTCTAGATCGCGCGGTATCGCAGAGACTGAGAGTTAACCGATGCCAGAGTTACCAATCACAAACTTTATCCGATAGTTACGCGCCACCCATGGTGCCATGACCCAGTTTGAGTTGGCGAAGAGTTTGGGCTTTACTAGCCAGGCTGTGAATGCAATAGAGCTGGATAAATACCCGCCTTCATTGGAAGTGGTCTTCAAGATCGCCGCGATGTTCGACCTTCACCTGGAGCAAGTGTTTCAATCAAGACAATAAAATCAGGCACAAAAAAGGGGTAGCAAATGCTACCCCTTTTTGTTTCGCTTTAAGATCTAGCTGATCTTAGAAGTCTGCGCGCAGACGGGCGTAGTAGTAACCGCCCTGCCATGGAACAACGGTGCCTGAGGAGTAGACACGACCACAGCAGTAATCGCTGATGGTGTCTCGATCAGGATACTCGTCGAACAGGTTACGTGCACCAGCAGAGAGCTCAAACATATCATTGATCTGCCACTGACCTTCAAGGTCGAACTGGTAGAAGTCAGGCAACGTTTGGAAACGAAGACCGCCTGGGCCTGTGCCACCAGAGTTTGAGTTTGTAGACTCTCCGTACCATTGCAGACGGGCAATCAACTGCAGATCGCCAATCGTGTGCATGCCGGTGAATATGCCACGCCACTGAGGATCAAAATTCACGAAATCATAACGATTTTCAGCATTTAAGTAAGTGCTGGGATCTGATTCGAAAGAATTCTCAGTGTAGTTTAATGCCGCGGAAATCGTTGTGTTATCTGCTACCGGATAGCTAGCAACAACATCGAATCCCTCAGTGCGACTATCAAACGCGTTGGTGAAGTAGAAAACACCACCAATGGTGTTCGCTCCAGCTACGCCGGCACCATCAAGTGCCAAAAAGTTGGAGTAGGCGCTACCTGACGTAGGATCTGTAGATACCGAGCGAGTCGAAATCGCGTTAGTACGATCATCGATGTCGATTCGGTAGTAGTCAAGGGTCAGATCCAATTCACCGATGTTACCAGTTAAACCAATAGTGAAGTTATTTGATTTTTCTGGCTTCAGAGGGGTCGCGCCGAGTGCTTGTGCCACGGGGCCACCAGCAGGGAACAGACCGGTCGCGATCGGGATACCATCTGGCAAACGGGTTGACACGTTTACGGTACCTTGCTGCCCAGGAGTTGGGGCTCTGAAACCAGTACCGATTGAGGCTCTAGCGTTCCAATTGTCCGTTAAAATTAGACGGCCAGCCAATTGGAACAGCACTTCTGAATCGAAGTCGTCATAGTTCTCGTACCGTACGGCGCCTTGCATAAATAAGGCGTCAGTCACGTCTCCGCTCAATTCTCCGTACAGCGCGAATGAGTTACGCTGGAAGACATTAGTGAATTGTGGAGAGTTTCCTGGAAAACCGTTAGAACCTACACCAACTACTTTATATACCGGGTCGCTTGAGTTTGAGCAATCAAGAGTCGAACCGCCCGCAATGGCATTAATACCATTCGGAGCTGTAGTTCCATCGGCATTACATAGATCCCAAGGATCTTGCACTGCGTAAGGGCCAGCAACGTGGGACGCTGGGTCGCCAGCTTTCAGCTCATACTCTTCATCCATATAGCTCGCGCCAAAGGCAAATACAGCCGGACCGGCAATACCAGCGTCGAACTCGTATGTGAAGTCAGCCTGGAACTGAGTCTCCGTGTTAATCAGGTCACTTGGACGGAAGCTGGTAGGCGTATTGGCATTACCCAGCGAGTTGCCTAGTGAAGGGTTAATGGTGTTAAACAGTGTGTATCTAATTTCACTCTCACCAGTACGTCCGCTGAAGTCATAAGTTAGACCGTTGTCCAACTCACCACGCATGCCGCCAACTATAGAGAAATCGCTCACATCCCCATCAAACTGGGGAGTGAAGCCGCCAGGAAAGAGCTCCTGCGGAGTGTAAATAGATCCATCTGGCTCTCGAAGCTCTTCAATTACTCCGTTACCCGGGTATCGATAGAAAAAGTTACCATCGGTGCTTGAGTCTGAGTAGTTCGCGAAGCCGTAGAACTCCGTATCCGCATCCAGTTGGTAGCCAGCATTAACGAAGACTCGTACGGCGTCACCTTGAGGCTGTCCCCACGGTTGCACGACGTCGCTGATTCCTGCAGCGTTAGCACTCTTGGTGCCAGCTTGGTAAACCGGATCTCGGGCCTTCGCCTGCTTCGCCGCACTCTGCTGGGTGAATCCGGGCAAATTAGGATCTACACACCACCATGATTGGCAGTATTGCTCACCGCGGCTGGTTCTGTCAGTTTCTACCCATTCACCGGAGATGCTGACAAAGCCGCTATCACCGAGGGGCAGGCCAATATTACCCTGGACGGTAGTCATAGCGCCGTCGCCTTCGAAGAACTCACCGCTATCGATAGTCAGGCTGCCGCCTTCACTATTGTCATTTAACAAGAAGTTAATAACACCAGCAATCGCATCAGAGCCATACTGAGCCGAAGCGCCGTCTCTCAGCACTTCAACGTTTTTGATCGCTGCGGCTGGGATCGTCGCCAAGTCTGGGCCTTGCGTTCCGGAGCCGCCGATTGAAACTAGAGCCGCACGATGTCGGCGCTTGCCATTTACCAACACCAGCGTCTTATCTGTCGGTAAACCACGCAGCTGCGCAGGACGGATCATGGTTGCACCGTCTGAAATCGGCTGACGAGCTACATTAAAAGATGGAACCAGCGTTTGCAGAATATTGTTGGTATCGGTATGTGAAATTGATTCGATGTCAGCAGCGCTGAAGACATCCACTGGAACAGGTGAATCAGTGGCTGTTCTGGGTCGTCCTCTGGCGCCTGTTACGATGATCTCTTCAACCTCTGCACCGTCTTGCGCGAAGGCCGCTTGATGCGTGCCTGTAGCTGCGAGAATGGCAACCGCAAGCAGGGATTTAGGGTGTTTACGAAAATTCATTCGTCTCTACTCCTGGAATTAATATTTGTGGGTTTCCCCGAAACCGAAGGTAATAGAACTATGCTGAGCGAGCTGTTTCGCCTGCACTACCATTACGAAAGGAAATAAGCCTGCTACAAACAGCAGAGGGGGTCTTATTAATTAGAGAGTGTAAAGCTTTTTGCACCACATTAAAACACCCTGAAACACAAGATTCGCACCCTATTAAACCCTTTGAAACATATGAATTCTAAGGTCTCTCAGAGGTTTAAGGGCAGTCTAAAACCGGCTAAAAATTCATATTTAACTTATTG
>CENZ01200801.1_pt1 | contig 51873 bp, 46 predicted proteins | sample 361341 | NCBI WGS metagenome assembly CENZ01 (sample SAMEA2619782, study PRJEB7988) | marine metagenome | biome: marine biome (ENVO:00000447); feature: deep chlorophyll maximum layer (ENVO:xxxxxxxx); material: "saline water (ENVO:00002010), including plankton (ENVO:xxxxxxxx)" | depth 50 m
ACATGACAAGTGGAACACGCTAAAGAGCCTTCGCAAGCACCTTCTATTTCAATATTATTTGCCTGGGCGATATCTAATAAGGATTTACCAAGAGGAGCCTCGACTTCGTGCTCTATACCATTAGGCTTGATAAATATAATTTTTGGCATAACAGATAACTAATTAACCAACACTAAAGGACTCTCCGCAACCACATCTGCCAGTCTCATTTGGGTTGTCAAATACAAAGCTCGATTCCATTTTTCCTTCAACATAATCCATTGTAGCACCAAAAATATACATCATTGCAAGGGGGTCAACAAAAACTGTAACTCCATCTTGATGTATTACTTCTTCTAAAGGCTTTTGCTCTTCAGCATACTCAACCAGATAGCTATGACCATTACAACCCATCGTAGTCACACCCACACGCAATCCTAAAACAGGTTTATCTGATTTTCTAATCAACGCCTTTACCCTTTTAACCGCGGCATCTGTAAGTATAATACTAGCTTTTTGTGTATTCGACTGATTCATTGCAATTCCAAACAATTAAATTAAAACATTCCAAGAGCAAGTTTTGCATCTTCGGACATTTTTTCCATATCCCATGCTGGATCCCACACCAAAAATACTTCCACCTCTCCAATTCCATCCACTGAAGCTGCTGCATCAGCAACCTGCTGAGGTAGAATGCCGGCAACTGGACATCCCGGCGCCGTAAGCGTCATTTCAATCCTTGTATTTCCTTTTTCAGCTATATCTAATTTATAAATAAGCCCTAACTCATAGATATCAACTGGGATCTCGGGATCGTAAACTGTTTTCAAAGCTTCAATAACCGGCTCCTTATCAGCTATTTCAACGCCATCATCTAATATTGCTCCGGCTTTACCAACTAAACCACCATTCTCCATGATATCTGGATCCAGACCACCATCCATTGGTGCACCAAATCCCGGAGAGCCAGTTGGTCCATGGGGACCCATGCCTGGAGTATAACTAGGGGTTGTATAATCGTCATCAGTATTCATTTTTATATCCCAATCTTATTCAGTCGAAGCAATTTCATCACCACGCACCGCTGCCTGCATTGCATGCCAACTTAAAGTCGCACATTTTACCCTCATCGGAAACTGTTTTACACCTGACATAACCATTAATTTATCAATATCATCCTCAAATTCACTTGGCGCTTTGCCAAAATCCTCACCGGTACACATTTTATGAAAAATACTAAACAAAATATCAATTTGTTCAATACTCCTACCTTTAACAATGTCTGTCATTATCGAAGCGGATGCAATAGATATAGCGCACCCGCGGCCATCAAAACCCACATCCTCGATTATATTGTCCGCCCCGAGCTTAACAAAAATTGTTAATCTATCTCCACATAGGGGATTATTACCATCTGCTTGATAATTTGTATTTTGTGGCCGCGCGAAGTTGCGCGGATTTTTACCATGATCCAATATTACTTCTTGGTAAAGTTCGCGTAAGCTATCTTCCATTAACCAAATATCCCTTTAGCATAGTTTAAGGCTTCAGCCAACTGATCAATATCACCCTCATTCGTGTACATTCCAAAAGAGGCCCGAGTAGTTGCCGGAACACCAAAGCGATCCATCAAGGGTTGAGCGCAGTGATGTCCAGCACGAACCGCAACGCCCTTGCTATCAATGATCGTACTTATGTCATGCGGATGTATTCCATCCAACTCAAATGATATGATGCCAATTTTCTTTTCAGCATTACCAATAATTCTAAGACCTTCAATCGCAGATAAACAGGAAGTTGCATATTTGAGTATATTATTTTCATGTATTGCAATATTATCCATACCTACATCTGTAACGTAATCTATCGCAGACGCTAATCCAACAGCCTCAATAATTGGAGGCGTTCCAGCTTCAAATCTAGCAGGGGCATCCCGGAATGTGGATTTTTCAAAGGTTACAGTCTCGATCATGTCCCCACCACCTTCGTAAGGTGGCATTGAGTTAAGGATATCTATTTTACCCCAAAGCACACCAATACCAGAAGGCCCATAAAGCTTATGGCCCGTAAATGCATAAAAATCAGCATCTAAAGATTGCACATCGACGCCCTCGTGAACAATACCCTGACAACCGTCTATCAAAACTTTGGCACCAACTTTTCTTGCCAATTGAACGATGGTCTTTATAGGCACTATTGTGCCAAGAACGTTCGAAACATGAGTAATTGCAACTAATTTTGTTTTTGGGCTCAAAAGTTTTTCAAAATCTTCCAGTAAAAAGTTACCTGCATCATCAATTGGCGCTATTTTAAGTTCTATACCAATCGCTTCCATTAGCAGTTGCCAAGGTACTATATTTGCGTGATGCTCCATATGACTAATAATAACTTCATCACCGGCTTTCAAAAAATTACGCCCATACGAATGAGCGACCAAATTAATCGCTGAAGTGACATTTCGGGTAAAAATAATTTCATCAGCAGTTTTAGCATTCATAAAATCAGCCACTGTTTTGCGGGCATGTTCATAGTTATCTGTAGCTTGCTGGCTTAAAGTATAGGCACCACGATGGACATTTGCATATTCATTACGATATGCGTGATCCATCCTCTCTAAAACCTTAGAAGGTTTTTGTGCAGAAGCGCCGCTATCCAAGAATGCTAAGGGATATCCATTACACTCTAAACTTAATGCTGGGAAATCATCTCTTATTAGTCCAATATTGTAATCGCCACTGGAGGCGGAAATCCGATTTTCAATCTCAAACGTCATTCAAATCACCATCCAGTCTCTAATTTTTTCATGGAATACGTCTAAAATGGTCTGCTCTTCAATTCCGCTAAATGCTTCATTTAAAAAACCTTCGACCAAAATAGCACGAGCATTTGGCTCGGTTATACCACGGGAACGTAAATAAAAAAGAGCCTCGTCGTCTAACTCCCCCGTGGTACACCCGTGCGCACATTGTACATCATCTGCATAGATTTCAAGTTGCGGTTTTGCATTTACTTCAGCTTGAGACGACAATAAAAGGTTTTTGTTGCTCATTCGCCCGTCTGTTCCATCCGCCCCTACAGCAACAAAAATTGAACCCTGAAAAATACCTCGAGCACTTCCATCTAATGCTCCTCGGTAATTTTCAACTGAAGTCGTGTTTGGGACTAAATGTTCAATACGTGTTGTATGGTCCGTATGCTGTTGATCACGAGCAGTATATACGCCACTGAGACTCGCATTTGCCCGGTCTCCAGCACAGGAAACATCAATCTCACACCTATTCAGTCGACCCCCAGTCGATAAAACAAAACTATTATAACAAGAATAATCTTTCACAACCGCCCGAACTGACGACAAATTTATACCGTTAACTGCATCCTCAAATATGCGATAATGGTTAATCTTGGAGTGATCCTCAACCAGTATCTCTGTTGCACCATTTGACATATAAACCTCACCACCAAAACCAATATGGCGTTCGACAATATTAATTTCTGCGTTATTACGCGCTATAATAATATTCCGCGGATAATGGCAAGTAGCATTACTTCCAGTAGAAATATAAACGACTTCAATAGGTTTCAACAATTTACAATTTTCAACGACTATTGAACATCCATCTTCAATAAACGCTGTATTTAATGCAAATAAAGGGTTGTCGGCTGTGCTGGCAATTTTCCCTAAATAATTATTAATAAAATCAGAATTCAGTAGTTCATTACAAAGAGCCGATATTCTTATTCCCTGCCCCACATCAATTATTTTTGATAGAGATTTTTTAAAGTAGCCATTAACAAAAACTAACTTATTGGTTTCAACTTCATCTAATAACCATGTTATCTGATCTTGATTAACGGCAACTTCTGGTGAACGTTCACCGGTAACTCCGTTCAGTTGATTAAGATTGGTATATTTCCATTTCTCAATATTTATGTCAGGTAAACCATCCTTTTTGAACGCATCAATTCCATCTGCACGCAATGACTCTAACCATGGTTTTGACTGAGGAAATTGCATTGTTGATTGCTCATTAACGAGATTTCTAGTGATTTCAGACACAAGGGACATGTTACGCTACAGCCTCAGAGTAAATCTCGTAACCATTTTTTTCTAACTCTAAAGCCAGATTTTTATCACCCGTATCTACTATCTTCCCAGAAGAGAGCACATGAACCACATCCGGAATGATATAATCTAATAATCTTTGATAATGAGTGATTACCAGCATACTGCGCTTACTGGAACGCAAAGCTGTGACTCCTTCACCAACAATTCTCAAAGCATCGACATCTAGGCCACTATCTGTCTCATCTAGCACCGCAAGTATCGGATCTAAAACAGCCATCTGGAGCACTTCAGCTCTCTTTTTTTCTCCACCGGAGAAACCTACGTTTACAGCGCGTTTAAGCATATCATCACTGATATTTAAAATTTTGGTTTGTTCGCGAACAAATTTCAAAAATTCCATGGCGTCAAATTCTTTATCACCCCTATATTTTCTTACGGAATTTACAGCAGCTTTAAGAAAATTCATCGTAGACACTCCGGGTATCTCTACCGGATACTGAAACGCAAGAAAAATACCCTCGCCCGCCCGTTTTTCAGGCTCCATATCCAACAAGTTTTTACCTTGATAAGATATAGTACCCTCTGTCACCTCATACCCAGCTCTACCTGATAAGACATAAGATAGAGTAGATTTACCAGCACCATTTGGCCCCATTATAGCATGCACTTCTCCCGAATTAATTTTCAGGTTTAGCCCTTTAAGTATTTGGGTTTCACCAACATTCACGTGCAAATTATTAATTTCTAACATTTAATTTTTTCTCTCTTACTGTAAAATATAACAATACCGGCAACCGATTATCCTACACTACCCTCTAAACTAATTCCAACTAGCTTCTGAGCTTCTACCGCAAATTCCATTGGCAACTCCTGCAAAACATCTCGGCAAAAACCATTAACAATTAGAGCCACAGCATCTTCTTCAGAGATACCGCGCTGCCTACAATAAAATAATTGGTCGTCGGCAATTTTCGAGGTTGTTGCTTCGTGCTCAACCTTTGCAGATTGATTACGGCTCTCAATATAGGGCACGGTGTGCGCACCGCACTTTTTCCCAATCAACAGTGAGTCACATTGCGTATAATTTCTGGACTCCTCAGCTTTTGGCATCATTTTTACGAGCCCTCGATAAGTACTCTGCGATCTTCCGGCGGAAATACCCTTTGCAATAATTTTTGAGCTGGTATTCTTGCCAAGATGAATCATTTTCGTTCCTGTATCTGCCTGCTGACAATTATTCGTTATAGCCACTGAATAAAATTCACCTACTGAGTTATCCCCTTGTAAGATACAACTTGGGTACTTCCAAGTAATGGCTGAGCCGGTCTCAACTTGGGTCCAAGATACTTTAGAGTTTTTACCTCGACACGCGGCTCGTTTAGTAACAAAATTATATATCCCTCCAACACCATTCTCATCGCCAGGATACCAGTTTTGCACTGTAGAGTATTTAATGTCTGCATCACCAAGCACAACGAGTTCCACAACAGCCGCGTGCAATTGGTTCTCATCGCGCATTGGAGCTGTACAACCTTCAAGATAGCTTACTTTTGACCCCTCATCTGCTATAATTAGTGTTCTTTCAAATTGTCCCGTATTAGATGCATTTATGCGAAAATATGTTGATAATTCCATGGGACAATCGACCCCTTTCGGAATATACACGAATGATCCATCGGTGAAAACGGCTGAATTCAGGGTTGCAAAAAAATTATCAGAATACGGCACAACACTGCCTAAATATTTCCTCACTAATTCAGGGTGATCTTTTACCGCCTCAGAAATTGGACAAAAAATAATACCTTCTTTGGATAAGGCCTCTTTAAACGTTGTAGCCACTGAAACACTATCAAAAACAGCATCCACTGCAACATTTTTTACTCCAGCTAGAACCTCTTGTTCATGCAATGGTATCCCTAATTTTTTATATGTTTCTAAAATTTCTGGATCTACATCGTCTAGTGACTCGGGCCCATCATCACCTGATTTTGGTGCAGAGTAATAGAATGCATCTTGATAATCTATTTTAGGGTAACCCACTTTTGCCCAATCAGGTTCTTTCATTCCTAACCAATGCTCATAAGCCTTCATCCGCCAATCCAGCAACCATGAGGGTTCATCCTTTTTTTTGGAAATAAAACGAATAATGTCTTCATTTAAACCTTTCGGGGCTTGATCTGCTTCAATATCCGTCACAAACCCATACTTATATTTCTCGACTGTTTGGACCTGATCCAATGTTTCTTTTACTGCTACCATTTGAATTTCTCTTTTTTATTCTGCTGCATTTATAAAAATAGAACGTCTACTATCACGTATTTTGTTCACTTCCTCTATTAAACGTTCTCCTGCATAGTTTATCTCAAAATCGCTACTAAATCTCCCCAATCCAATTCTCAAGCTACTATCAATTTCAGCATCAGATAGACCTATTTCTTTTAAAACGTAGGAGGAATCTGAATTTGACGAACATGCTGATCCTGTAGAAAATGCAAGATCTGGTAGAGATGCCATCAAAGTCCCAGTATCCACCTCATCAATACTTAGATTTAGATTTCCCGCTACTCTATGTTTTATGCATCCATTAATATGAACACCCGATAGTTCCGAAGTTAATTTTTCCAATAATAAATCTCTTTTTTTCCTGATCGATATGGTTTCAGCTGCAAGCAAGTCCGTTGCTAATTCGCAAGCTTTACCAAATCCGACGCATAAAGGTGTTGGCAGGGTTCCTGATCGAATACCTTTTTCTTGACCACCTCCGCTAAACAAAGGCATTAATTTTACTTTGGGTATTTTACCAATATAAAGAGCACCACAGCCCATTGGCCCATAAACTTTATGTCCTGTGATGCTCAACATATCGATATTCATTTTTTTCACATCAATAGGAATTCTCCCTAATGCTTGAGCACCATCTGAATGAAAATAGACTTTGTTATAATGACAGATCTCTCCTATCTCAGAAAGCGGTTGTATTGTTCCAATTTCATTCTGGACCGCCATCACCGATACCAACAACGTATCCTTGGTAATTACCTGTTCCAACTTGGAAATATCAATTAAACCATCTTGATTAACGTTAAGATAGGTAACCCTCATCCCTTCTTCAACTAAACTCCTCATACTCTCTAGCACACAGGGGTGTTCAGTGACGCAAGTGACAATGTGGTTCTTTTTTTTACCATATAATCGGGCGATGCCTTTCAACGCTAAGTTGTTTGCTTCCGTTGCCCCAGAGGTAAAAACAATTTCATTAGCTGATGCACCAATGGATTGTGCAATCTGCTCTCTAGCAATATTCACTGCCTCTGCCGCTTCCCAACCAAAATAATGGTTATCCGAGTGCGGATTACCAAATTTTTCTAAGAAGTAAGGCGACATAGCATCAAGGACACGTTGATCCATTTGTGTTGTTGCATGGCAATCAAGGTAAACTGGTTTTAGGCCAATTTTTTTCATTATGCTACTGCCCTTATTTTTTCTACTCCGACAAAATCGAAAATTCGTTTCCATTGTTTAACAAAGTACTCAACTTCCTCGAGCGTATTATCATACCCCAGGCTCACCCTGATTGCCGTCGATGATATTGACTCTTTAACCCCCATAGATTGCAAGACATGAGAATTATGTACTTTTCCAGAGGAACATGCAGAGCCTGCACTAACCATGATACCAGCCAGATCAAATTTCATAATCTGGGTCTCAGCCAAAACTCCTGGCATTGAAATACATGACGTATTTGGCAGGCGCGGAGACTGTTTCCCATGAATAATAGCATTTGGAGTAACATTCATAATTTTACGTTCTAGTTCATTGCGAAGTAATTCGACACCTTCGTTTCGATCCAAGTCGGCCGCTATCTCGGCAGCAAAACCAAAGCCCACAATTCCAGACACGTTTTCTGTACCAGGGCGATAACCACGCTCTTGTCCTCCACCAAAAGAACCGCGATCAAGATCAAAAGATTTATTAAGAATTAGAGCACCCACTCCCTGAGGGCCCCCTATTTTATGAGCTGAGAGGCTCATTGCATCAACCCCCAAATCACTCCAATCAAGATTGATCTTACCACAAGCCTGAATAGCATCAGTATGAATAAATGTATCAAAAGGGTCAGACAATCTTACAATTTCTTTTATTGGTTGAATAACTCCTGTCTCGTTATTCGCAAGCATAACCGAGACAATATTTGCGGAATTTTTTTCTTGAAGTAATTTTTCTAGAGCCCCCAATTCTACTACTCCACCTTCATCAACCGAGATTTTTTCATGCATTTTATTTGTTTGCAGAACTGAGTCATGTTCAATCGCAGAAATAAGACAAAAGTCTCGGTTAATACCGTCAATAACTAGATTATTTGCCTCGGTTCCCCCGCTTGTGAAAATTACTTGTTCAGGAGACGTTTTAATCAGCTTTGCTACCTTATCTCTCGATTGCTCAATTAATTTTCGAACGTCACGTCCCAATGAATGAATTGAAGAGGCGTTACCACAGAGCTTCAACGCGCCCATCATCTCATTCATAACAGAATTTTTTACTGGGGTTGTTGCGTTATGATCAAAGTATATTTTTTTCTTCATTATTTCTGTACGCTAATCCGATGCCCGTAGTTCAGTACTTTGAGACGAGAATTCTGCAGTTTCTGAGGAACAATTACTGATTACAAAAGATCTTTCGTTCAAACCCCGCAATCTTTGGTTAACTACATCATCAAGAGAAACAGAGCTCAAAAAATACGATATTTGATTTCCCAGTTCTGACCATAAGTCGTGGGTAAGACATCTTGTATTATCAATACCACATCCATTAGAAAAATTATTTTTGCATCGGGTGGTCTTTATGGGCTCATCAACAGCTAATATTATATCAAGAACTTTTATCTGCGTTGCTGACCTAGCTAGAATATATCCCCCACCTGGACCTCGAACCGATTTTACTTGGGATCCTTTACGTAACTTTCCAAAGAGTTGCTCCAAGTACGAAACAGAAATATTCTGCCGTAAAGAAATATCCATAATACTAACCGGCTTATCAGTCCCAGATTGAGCTAGATCAACCATAGCCATCACCGCATATCTGCCTTTAGTTCCTAATTTCAATAAACAATCTCCTAACTTACTCAATCCCGTGATGCCTATATTGCATTTCTATCCTTTGACTCATTTGGCTCTTCATTTGGCTCTTCAAATCTTTTATTTTCTGCAACCTCTCGCTCTAACTGTATTATTTTCTCACCCAGAAAATTAAGTTGATTGCGAAGACTCTCAAAACTTCTTGCAATTGGGTCCGGCAAACCTTCGGTTGGTGTCCCATAGGCACAGAATTCATCATCTAGAGATTTATCACGGCCCATAACGATTTTCGCAGGAATCCCAACTACAGTCGCACCTAAAGGAACATCCTGCAATACTACCGCATTAGCACCAACCCTTGCAGCATCTGAGACCGTTATTGGTCCTAAAATCTGGGCTCCAGAACCCACAATTACTCCATTACCAAGTGTAGGATGACGTTTTCCTTTTTCAAGTGAGGTACCTCCCAGCGTAACTCCTTGGTAAAGTGTAACATCATCACCAACTTCGGAAGTTTCACCGATCACAACACCCATTCCATGATCAATAAAAAAACGTCTTCCAATAGAAGCCCCGGGATGAATTTCTATACCAGTTATAAATCGACTCAAATTTGAAATGAGACGACCCAAAAGAAGAAAATTTCGCCGCCAAACAGCATTTGCAAAACGATGACATAACAACGCATGATATCCAGAATAACACAACATTACCTCAATTTTCGAGCGTGCAGCGGGATCTCTAACTATAAATGAGTCGACATCCTCCATAAGTCCTTTAAAAAATTTATATATCATCGCTTAAAATCCGTGCATTATTCAAAATTTCGTATTACAAACTGATTCCAATTTATTTAATTACATAATTCAATTTATTGAACTATTGAGTATCGACTAGAATATAGTATTCGCAGTAAATTAGTCAAGTATTCGTAGCAACAACAAATACAAGGGTAAAAATGCCAAATATAATCTTTAATGGGCCAGATGGCAGATTAGAGGGTCGCTATCATCAGAGCAAAAATTCTGATGCTCCGATTGCCATCGTCTTACACCCTCATCCACTTCATGGTGGAAATATGAATAATCGAATAATTTATAATATGTTTCATGCGTTTGTAGAGCAGGGTTTTTCTGTCTTGCGGTTCAATTTTAGAGGGGTTGGGAGATCCCAAGGCGTTTTTGACGGTGGTATAGGCGAACTGAGTGATGCGGCCTATGCGTTTGACTGGATGCAACAATTCAATAAAAATAGTCCCTACTGTTGGATTGGGGGCTATTCTTTTGGGGCCTTAATATCAATGCAACTAATGATGAGACGACCGGAAATTATAGGATTTATATCAATATCCCCACCCGCAAATACCGAAGATTTTTCCTTTTTAGCGCCCTGTCCTTCATCAGGTTTAATTGTACATGGTGAGAATGATGATTTAATTCCAATAGAAACAACTTCAAAACTTGCAACGAAGTTAAATACCCAAAAAAATATTGAAGTTGAGTTCTCCGCTGTCAAAGGCGCTAATCATTTTTACGAAAATAAAATTGATGTGCTCAAAAAAGAGGTAATTAAATATCTAGACACGTCTCTCTCTAAAACGTCATCACAGCCAAAGAAAAAAATATCATCAAGGAAAAGAAAATAAATTTCTATCTGGGAGGAATATTAATAACGCCGCCCGTCATGGCCTTTGAAACTCCGGTAGTATTAGGAAAACTAATTGGCATGCCAAGTAAAGACCTTACAGCTAGAAAAGCAAAGGCCTGAGCTTCTAAAGCATCAGCGTTCCAGCCAAGTTTATTTACAGGAAATACATCAAAATTTAAAGCTTCTGAAATCGCTTTCATCAAAGTTATGTTATAACTTCCACCGCCTGAAACATACCAATTATCCACTACCTGCGGGAAATAATCCTGGGATTTAGAAATAGACTTGGCAATAAACTCAATAACTGTAGCCAGCGCATCTTCAATCTCGCAGTCTAATAGGTCTCTATAGTTAAAACTATTACGGTCTAATGTTTTTGGTGGTGGCCTCGCAAAAAAGGAGTGAGATAGAAACTTTTTAAGGATTGATTTATTTATGACGCCAGATTGAGCTATCTCGCCATTTTTATCAAAACTCAGACCTAGTCGTTTAAAAACAATATCATCAAGTGGCGCATTTCCCGGCCCTGTATCAAAAGCTATTAACTCTTGGTTACCAATGAAAGTCACATTTGAGACCCCTCCAATATTAATAATAGCCAATGGTTTTTTAATATCTTTCGCCAGAGTCTGGTGATAAATTGGTACCAGAGGTGCACCCTGGCCGCCATTCTCAACATCCGAAAGTCTAAAATTATTAACTACTTTGAGATCAAGTAGTTTAGCTAGAAGACATCCGTCTCCAATTTGAAAAGTTAATTTTTCCTCTGGGTTATGGTAAATAGTTTGACCATGAAAACCAATCACATCGATATCTGATTTTGATATATTATTAATCTTCATAAAATCACATATAACATTTGCATGAATAAGCGTAAGTTCCTCCTCTAAAGCTTTAGGAACCGATACTTGCCCTAATTGATTGAAAAGACGTTGCTTAAATCGGGCCTGATATGGAACTGAATCAAATGGACCTATCGACATGATTGAAACGCCATCACTTTTCAAAAGAGCTATATCAACTCCATCTAATGATGTTCCACTCATTAATCCAATTGCAGTAAAAATTTTATCTTCTGTCATTTTGCTTAACCGATTTTATTTTTAATGCTTAAGATATAAATAATAGATATTAGTATTTTATTATAAAAAAGTTATAAACCCATTTTTCTAAAAATCTAAATCAATATTTTTATAAGTAAAAATGCTTGATTTAGTTATAAAGCATTAGTAGTGGTTTTAGCATGACTGTTTACAAATCCGACTTTCTAAATGAAATTACTACCCGTGGTTTTTTTCACCAATGTACTGATATTGAAGCTCTAGATCAAAAGGCAAGTCGTCAAATCATTCCAGCTTATATTGGATTTGATTGTACCGCGGAAAGCCTACACGTTGGTTCGCTTTTGCCCATAATGTTACTTCGCTGGCTTCAGAAAACAGGTCATAAACCAATTGTTCTTATGGGTGGGGGAACTACAAAAGTGGGGGACCCCTCGGGAAAAGATGAGAGCCGACCCCTACTAACAGATGCATTAATTAATAAAAACTTAGAAAGTATAAAAAAAATCTTCTCAAAATATTTAAAATTTGGAAACGCTCCAACAGACGCAATTATGGTAAACAATGATGATTGGTTAAAAAATATAGATTATATTGATTTTCTTAGAGAATATGGACCTCATTTCACAATCAATCGAATGTTGTCATTTGATAGTGTAAAACTTCGGCTCGAAAGAGAGCAGCCCCTTACTTTTCTCGAATTTAATTATATGATTCTGCAAGCATACGACTTTCTCGAGCTATCTAGACGCTCAAACTGCATTATGCAAATGGGAGGCTCAGATCAATGGGGCAATATCATTAACGGTGTTGAACTTGGCCGGAGAGCTGATGGAAAACAACTATTTGGTCTAACGACCCCACTCATGACTACATCTTCAGGTGCTAAAATGGGTAAAACAGCTGAGGGGGCTATCTGGCTCGACAGTAAGTTACTGCCAGCCTACAACTTCTGGCAGTATTGGAGAAACACAGAAGATGAAGATATTGGAAAATTTTTGCGTCTTTTTACTGAATTATCAGTAAAAGAGATCGAGAGCCTGGAAAAACTTAAAGGTAGTGACACAAACGAGGCAAAAAAGATACTGGCCAATGAGGCAACAAAATTATGTCATGGACAAGACGCTGCAGCACTCTCCGCGAAAACAGCCTTGGAGACATTTGAAGGATTTGGGACGAGCAAAGATTTACCAGCGTTTAAAATTCATAAAAATAAACTTCAATCTGGAATTCCAGCTTTTGAACTTTTTAAATTGGCTTTTAATATATCGGGCGGTGAATCAAGACGTTTGATTAAAGGAAAAGGAGCAAAAATAAACGATATAATAATTTATGATGAAGTAAAAATGATATCAAATCACGATTTGGATGACGACGGGGTGTTAAAATTATCAATCGGGAAAAAACGTCATATACTTATTAAGCCCATAGATTAATTTTGTTATGGAGCTATTTTAGGCTTATCAAATATTCGAAAAAGGTTCCTTAATAACCCAGGGGCAACAACAGATAATGGATTACTAGATATTTCAGGTTCTTTAGGGCTCCCTTTCATCGTATAGTTTGCGGCGAATATTCCCCCATCTTTCTCACCACCAGAGAATAACGTTCCAATTATTGGAATTCTAGTTAAGGCTGTATTTAATGCGTACATTGGAACGATTGTTCCCCTTACATCCATACTCTCAGTATAGGTATTTAACATTCCTGTTGCAGTCAGACCAAGTGACAATCCAGAAACCGACGCACCCCTTATTTTTATAATCTCATCTTTGCTCACAAATGGCGCATATAGTTTAGCAAAGCCTAATCCGATCCCCTGGAGATTTTCCAATATTCCCGTGATTGAGGCAACATTAAGTAACTCGGCCAAAATTGGGGCATTAATGACACGAAAGTCATCAATCCTAACATGACCAGCGAACTCACTATCAGGGGACATACCATTATATTCTCCCCTAAGAGCGAATTTTCCGCCTATCAAGTTATCATAATAATCGAAAACTTTTAACAATGATCCTGCATCATTAGACTCTACATTTAGATACCTTTTCCCCTCCTTCGGGATCAATACTACTTTTAACTTCTTTGCGCCATCCAACCGGGCTTCGAGGTTAATATTAGTCCAAACTAGGCCATCAAAAGATAATACACCATTTACGTTCTCCAATTTCTCGCCATCATATATTTCTGCCTTATCTATATTTAGAGACAAAGTATACATACCCAGCCTTTCAGTTGTATTTTGCTCTTCATCAGTTGCCAACCACTCAATCAAATCAATGCTTTTACCGGAAATATCTATATCCCATCCACCTTTTAAATTAGTAGGCTTGGGAGCCATTATTGCCCTAATATTTGTTCCACCAAATACTAAGCGATTTATTGATACCTTTTTTATACCGCCATCATTCTTGAATGATAAATTACCCTTAAGGTCTAGACCTCCTCCTTTAACTAAAATACTAGGAATACTAGTAAATCTGTTATTTTCAAAAGTGGCGAATAAAGTGGCATTAGCCTGAACTTTTTGCGATTTTCTCCAATTAAATCTTGGTAAATTCATATCAGCATCTTTTAGATCGAAGTACGCCGTTAGTTCACTATGTCCAGATCTTTTCTCCATTATATTTAGCCTTAGCCCAACTGTTCCTGTAATAAATTCATTAGTGAAAGGCATAAAGTTTAAACCCAGATTTTTTACCCATATCTTATCTACAAGCTTGGAAATAATGGAATATTTTCGAGCATATGCACTGTTATCGAGAAAACTTTCTTCCCATACTATATCTGTTTTAGCCCCTCCAATATCACCAAAACCCATAATTTTCATGGACTTATTATCGGCAATCAAATTGAGGTCACCCTTAAGAAGGTTTAGGTTGAATGGCAGTTTAGGTATTTCAACATTCTTCAATCTTGCATTAAGGAAACCATTGACCATTTCAGCTGTTGTTTTTGTTTCAACCAGAAAATTAAGTTTTAATTTAGCTTTTAGGTCACCTTTAATATTACTTTTGGATAGTTCCAATAATCGATTCGACCTTGGCAAACTATTACTTAAGACTTTTATGGTTGAGCCTAAAGGCCCCTCGAGATTAAGATCTACATCTGCATATTGATCAAAATTCTTTAATCCAGAAAAAATAATTCGGCCTGTCTTAATATCTATCTTTCCCGATCTACCCTCAGATATTAAGATTTCAAATTTATTCTCATTAAATTTAATATGCCCAATTCCACCAGTCGCTCTTGGCATTGATTCTAAATAATCAATGGACATATTCGAATAATTCATCGAGCCAAGGCTTGTTTTTATTTCAATACCATTTTGCACACTATATGTGCCGGAAAACCTACCTTGAGCAACGCCTATAACTCCATCATTTAAATTTTTAACAAGCCATGTCCTAATAACTGAATGCCAATTCTCGGGCCATACCTCAGAGATATTATTCACTAGAAGATTGCTAGCCTTGACGCCCAATTCAAAAGAAAACTCGTCATCAAACTCCTGAATGGTCGCTGTTGTATTGAACGTTGAATCTTTATCGTTAAATTGAAAAGCATCTATTTCTATTAATCCGTAATTAAGGTAGTAACTTCCGACCAAAGAGATTTTTCGCACTTTCCAATTATGTGTAATCGGTTTTCTTATTTTTAATATTCCATCATCACCCATATTTATTTGAAAATTATCAACACGCAATATTCCTTTATCTTGATTAAAATTACCTCTGAATTTTGCGCTCTCTATTGTTGTTGATGCATCTATATTTTCTTTAATCCTAAATTTCCCCGCCCTACCCTCAAAATTAAAATCAAATTCAGGAATTTGACCATTTTCTAATATAACCGCATCTAAAGTTCCATTTAAAGGCAAATCAAAAAATTCCATACGTTTGAGTTTTTGAGAAAATGGAGCAAGGTTTCGCGGATTTAAATTATTAAAACCTAGGGTAATTTGAGCCTTTTTAGATTTGGTATTATAATTACCCACTAAATTTATCGTCGTAGGTTCTTGTATTATAGTGTTATCAGATTTTACAATTAAATCTGCGATGATTGATAAAGCACCACTATCTCGACTAAGCCTTATATCTGTATCTGGAGCATTCCATTTAACATCAAGTTTCTGATCATCAAAGAAAACATTGCCGCGAATAATATTTATATATTTTAAATGGCTCAATGGTTTATCTGGATCTTGTTTTACTAATAAATCACCAATTAACCCTTCAAAAAAATTTAACTTTTTATTTACTAAACCATCAGACTCTTCACTATAGTTCACTGGTCCTATTTCAATCTTTCCAGAAGAATTCCGCAATATATTTAACCTAAGGTCAAAAATGCTAATGCTCTGAGGCGCCAATTTACCTTCAACTAAGGCAATAGGACTTATTGATACAGCGAGTTCGGGTATCTGAGCTAACACCTCTCCCATAGCATCAACAACTTTAGTGCCTCGCAAACGGATATCAATATTATTTTCCCACCCACCCCAAACTAAAACTGTTTTATCTAACTTTACTTCTAGCTTATTGTTTAAAGCCTCATTCAGAACACCTTCAAAATAAGGACTTAGGAAGGTAAGTGAAATTGGACCCGATGTAAGTTTCCAAAAAAAAACGCTCGCCAATAAAAACACACCTAAAAAAGTAAAAAGTAAAACATTTAAAATATTGCGAAGACCAGATAAAAACAACAAACCAACTCCATTTAAAAACAAACTTAAATATACAAAACTAATCCTATTTTAAGAACGTTAATCGCATAATTTGGTCAGAAAATATTGCAAATCAAAGATAATTGATATTATCACTGGTTACAAATCTATCCGGCTAAAAATATATCTACTTTTTTAAATTACTTAATATCAAAAAAATAAACTCAACTATTTAATTGCAACTTCGATCATAAATATTTTATTCCCCAACCTTGGCCGCAAGAGCTGCTGACATAAAAATATCCAAACCACCATCCAAAACACTTTGAGTATCCGATGTTTCCATTTCTGTGCGCAAATCTTTTACTAATTGATAGGGCTGAAGAACATAAGAGCGTATTTGATGACCCCAACCAATATCTGTTTTTGAGTCATGTTCTGCCTGAATCCTCTCTTCTCTTCTGGTTAATTCCATCTCGTATAATCGCGCCCTTAACATATCATAGGCTGCAGCGCGATTTCGATGCTGAGACCGATCATTCTGACATTGGACAACTATACCAGTTGGAATATGGGTTATTCGGATTGCTGAGTCAGTTTTATTTATATGTTGTCCACCAGCACCTGAGGCACGGTAAGTATCAACTCGAATATCTTTTTCATCAATATCCACAGCAATATCATTATTTATTACTGGGTAAACCCAAACTGAAGCAAAACTAGTGTGCCTGCGAGCGCTTGAGTCGAATGGCGAAATCCTAACAAGGCGGTGAACTCCACTCTCTGTTTTTAGCCAACCGTAAGCATCTGAGCCAACAATTTTTACGGTTGCAGACTTTAATCCGGCCTCCTCGCCCAAACTTCGCTCAAGATATTCAATTTTAAAGCCCCGACAATCTGCCCACCGCGTATACATACGCAATAACATTTGCGCCCAGTCTTGGGCCTCAGTGCCCCCAGCACCAGAGTGAATTTCTAAATAGCTATCATTAACGTCAACTTCTCCTGATAATAGGGCCTGGACCCTAGCTTTTTTAACTTTATCACTTAGACCAATTATTGTCGACTCTACTTCACGCAATAGAGTCTCATCATCTTCACTTTCAACAAGCGATAAAAGATCAACATTATATTCTAAACCGCTACTTATCTCGGTGATTATAGAAATGTTGCTCTTTAATTTATCATATTCTCTCATTGAGACCTGGGCCTTTTCGGGATTTTGCCAGAAATCTTGGCTCTCAATTATTGAACTTAGTTCTTCAACCCTTAGAAGGGCATTATCATAGTCAAAGATGCCTCCTGAGCAATTCAATTGCCTGTTCTATTTCCATAATTATTGTTTGCATATCTGAACGCATGTGATTTACCTTTATTGTCCAAAATAGCTATACTGCTAAATGACTCTGTCAATATCCCCCTAATTTCTATACAATTATGGTGTCAATATAAAGTCCCTATTCCAAGTTTGTTTGACTTTTCCAGTGTTTCCTCCGACGCATCAAACGTTTGCTCAAAGCCTATGGGAGCAGTGCCCGGTTTGAAAGCCTCTAGTATCACTTTCTGATCACCTAACTCTGCCAATTCTCCTGTTTCTGCATTAACACGAACAAGGCTTACTTCTGATGGTATTCGGAAAGGTATTGCTGGTTTATCAGATAATATACTCCTCATAAATTCTTTAAAAATTGGTGCGGCTACACTTGCACCTTGTTCTCTTTTTCCTAGCGAGCGTGGTTTATCAAAACCAACAAAAACGCCAACAGCAAGATCTGGTGAAAATCCAATAAACCAAGTATCCATAGATTGATTAGTGGTACCAGTCTTTCCACCTAGTGGAATTCCTAAATCGTTAATTATTTTCCCCGTACCACGTTGAACTGCCCCGTGTAGCATAGAAACCATCTGAAAAGCGCTAGTTGGGCTGATAATTTGTTTACTTTCATTGATTAGGTTAGGAGCTCCCTGATTCGTCCAAAAATCAGTTCGGCATTGATTACATTTTCGTTTATCATGTCGAAAAATAGTATTGCCGTTCCGATCTTGAATTCTATCAATTAACGTTGTCTCTATTTTCTTACCGCCATTAACAATCATAGCATATGCTCTAGTTAAATTAAAAAGAGTAGTCTCCCCTGCACCTAACGCCATGGACAACTGTATCGGTAAGTTTTTAAATACACCAAAATCTCTTGCATATTTTGATATGATTTCCATCCCGACTGTTTGAGCTAACCTAACAGTCATTAAGTTCCGAGACTTTTCAATGCCAAGACGCATTGTACTGAGACCATAAAATTTACCTGAATAATTTGCGGGTCGCCACTTTGGTTTACCAAAACCCTGTTCAATAACAAAGGGTGCATCTAAAATTAATGAAGATGGTGTAAATCCATTATCTAACGCTGCCAAATAAACAAAAGGTTTAAAGGCTGAACCAGGCTGACGTTTAGCCTGCATAGCTCGATTAAATTGACTGCGTTCATAAGAAAATCCACCTGACATCGCCAAAACTCGTCCAGTGTGAGCATTAATAACAACAAGCGCACCCTCTATTTCTGGTAACTGACGTAGCCTATAATTCAAAATCGAATTTATTTCTTGACTAACTTTAACTTGATCAACAATTATAACGTCACCAATTTTCAAAACTTCATTTGGCCAAGTAATCTTTGGCCCTAATAGTTCGCCTTTTATCCATTTACGTGCCCATTTTAATTCATTTAATTGTATTAAACCCTCAGAGCCGTCATCCACAATGATTGAAACATCAGTTTTGGTCAGTTTTGTTACTACTGCCAAACGCCAACTACCTAAAGCTTTTGGCTGTGGTACTTTGGACAATGCTTGCAACCAATCTTCTGCAACACCTATATTACGAATTGGTCCACGCCAGCCATGGCGTTTGTCATATTTAATCAATCCATTTCTAAGAGCTTTATCAGATAAATGCTGGTATTCTGGTGAGATTGTACTTCGAACAACGAGACCGCCTCGATAAAGGGCTTTATTGCCATATTTTAATGATAGTTCACGGCGCACCTCTTCAGCAAAATAATCCGCTTTAACATACTCAGTTTCTTCGCGTTTTCTTGTGATTAGTGGCGATAAAATAGCTAAATTTGCATTGTTTGGAGTAATGAGCTTATCTTCGAGCATTCTGCCAATCACCCAATCTCTTCGTGATTTAGCTGCTCGAGGATGATTAAACGGATTATAGTTATTAGGCGCTTTGGGCAACGCTGCTAGAAAAGCAGCTTCTGAAATGGTTAAATTATTAAGAGCTTTATTGAAATAGTTTAATGCAGCAGTAGCAATACCATATGATCCAAAACCTAGATAAATTTCATTCAAATAAAGTTCCAGTATCCGATTTTTAGTCAAAGCCCTCTCAATCCTAAACGCCAAAATTGCTTCTTTGATTTTACGGTCGAGAGTAACATCAGCAGATAAAAGAAAGTTTTTTGCAACCTGTTGAGTAATTGTGGAGGCCCCAACAAGCTTACGGCCCGATATAAAACTTTTGATGTTTATTAAAATTGCTCGAATAATGCCCATGGGATCAATTCCAGGATGATAATAGAAATTCTTATCTTCAGCAGATAAAAATGCGTTAACTACTAATTTTGGAATAGCGCCAAACGGAACAAAAACTCTTTTTTGTTCAGCATACTCCGCAAGCAGTCGTCCATCACCCGCGTGTACACGAGTTATCACCGATGGTTCATAATCTGCTAATTGTTTATAATCTGGCAAGCCTTGGCCATACTTAAAAAATATAAAAGCCCCAAAGCCTAATCCAAGAATAATAAGCCCAAATAGAAGGCTTGTAATCAAAATTAAACTTCTAAACATTCTCAACTTTGTCCTTCACTTCAATCACCGGTTTTCTATAAAACTTATGAAATATGTCTTGTTTGTATTAACAAGAAAATAAAGAAAATATTCTTCTAAAATTTTATTTATCTTCTTCTCCGGAAATAATGGTCAATAGCATCGGCAATAATTCGAGCTAATTTAGCTCGACGAATAGGGTCACTTAACACTTTCTCATCTCCCCGATTAGATAAAAAGCCCATTTCAATTAGTATTGAAGGCATATCTGGTGATTTTAAAACAGCAAATCCAGCGAAACGGTGAGCATTGGATAGGGTTCTACTAAATTTGCGAATATATTTTACTAATTCGTAAGCCAATCGAGAGGACTCATTCATCGTTTCACGCTGAGCCAAATCTATAAGAATATTTGCTACTTCTTTAGACTCTGTAGATAAATCTATTCCCGCAATAAGATCTGATTTATTCTCTTGTTCCGCCAAATAGGCAGCCTCTTTATCAGAAGCTCTCTCTGAAAGAGTATATATCGAGAGACCACGTATATTTTTATTCCTAATCGCGTCAGCATGAAGTGAAACAAATAAATCTGCTTTATAATTTCTGGCAATGGTTCTCCTCTTTCGAAGACGAATAAACGTATCTCTAGTTCGAGTAAGGAAAACTTTATATTGTCCCAACGACTCCAGATGTTTTTTCATCTCCTTGGCAGCAGAAAGAGTTATATGCTTTTCAAAGATACGTCCGCTCGTTGATCCAGGATCAATACCGCCGTGTCCCGGGTCAATCACGATTACCGGAACTCTCGTAGATAGAGTTTCACTTGAATTATCATTAACAATTAGTGGTTTTTTATGAGGCGGCAGGATATCATAAACACGGTATTTTGACCTTTTATCTGAACTTTTTTTTCCAGCTTTTCTAGTCAATTCGACCGAGTCTAAGTACTTATTCTGTTTAATAACCTCTAAATCAATGACTAATCTATATTGCTTTCCCTCATTTGGACTCAATATAAAAGATTTCTTAACTTTAGCCGGTTTTTCAATATCAAGAACTACACGAGAAAGGCCAGGGCGGAAATATCCATACCTGAATCGATTAATGATACCAAACCTTAAAGCGCTCTGTCGCTCCATTATATCATCAGGCAACTTCCAATCTACATCAGGTAAATCAATAACTATTCTCGAAGGATTATAAAGCGTAAAGATATTAAATTCGACACTTTCAGAAATATCAATAACAAAACGTGTTTCATTTTTATACTCGCCGATTCGTATATCTGAGACCACAGGAAGCTCTGAACGAGCATTGTTTGATAAAACAATAAACGCAAATAATAGCAGAATTTTTCCACTCGACTTAAATAGTTTTGTACTGAACTTGCTCAATATACCACCAATATAATATTTAATTACGAAAAACACCTATTACCTTTTTTAATAGATTCTAATGATACAAGATTATAAAGTTTACAACTTTTTTTAAAACTCCATACAGACATTTAATTTAATTGTACAAGAAAATTGTTTTAAATGTTATTGTAGAGATATACTATCACGGCTATGCTATGACATATAAAATTTTTTCAAGCAGAATCTGACATAGTGCTAGAAAAAACCCAAATATAGAAATTCATATCTAGAGTGTGTGGATCTAGGAACTAGAATATAATGGAATTTTCGATGCTTGCGAGTGAAGTACATCCGTATGAGATTAAGTTAAAACCACCCGTCATTTCATTAGATGATAGGGAAAAGTATTTAATTACGTCTGATGACCCCGCAAGTTTTTTTCAAATAATGCAATCTATTTACTTTGTTATCCTAATAATAGTATTGCTGTTGTGGAGTTTAAATAATTATGATTACCAAAAGAATGCTAATAGATGCGGCCCACCCGGAGGAAGTAAGGGTTGCTGTAATGGATGGAAATATACTTGAAGAACTAGATATAGAAGCTTCTGCTCGAAAACAATTAAAAGGAAACATATACCTAGCCAAAGTAACTCGTGTAGAACCTTCGCTTCAAGCTGCGTTCATAGATTATGGCGGCAACAAACACGGTTTCTTGGCTTTTAGTGAAATACATCCAGACTATTATCAAATACCAATAGTTGATAGGGAAAAACTTCTGGAAGAAGAGCATGAAGAGACCCACGAAGAACCGATTTCCGAAAATAAACAATCTCACGCCGAAGAATATACTAATGAAAATAAAACATTAGAAACTATTGGTGGTGATGACATTGATGAGGTCCAACAGCGACCAAGATTTTTTCCAGCTAAACGTTATAAAATACAAGAGGTGATCAAACGTAGACAGATTCTTCTTATACAAGTTAATAAGGAAGAGCGAGGTAACAAGGGGGCAGCACTTACCACCTACTTATCTTTGGCTGGAAGATATTGCGTATTGATGCCAAATTCTGGGAAAGGTGGAGGAATTTCAAGAAAGATCTCCAATAATAATGACCGAAAGAGGCTAAAAAGCATTATATCTGAACTAGACATTCCTCAGGGTATCGCAGTTATTGTACGAACGGCCGGATCAGATAGAAGTAAGGCGGAAATTAAACGAGATTATGAATACCTAATAAAATTGTGGACGAGTATACGTGATTTAACTTTAAAATCTACTGCGCCTTGTCTAATCCATGAAGAAGGAAGCATCATTAAACGAGCAATACGTGACCATTACAGCAAGGATATCGAGGAGGTAGTAGTATCTGGAGATGGTGGCTACCGACAAGCTAAAGATCTAATGAAAATGTTAGTTCCCAGCCATGCAAAAAAGGTGCAACCTTATAAAGATAATTTAGTAACGCTATTTAACCAATATAATATCGAGTCTCAACTATCAACTATAAATGTTCCTCAGGTTCAGTTAAAATCAGGTGGTTACATTGTAATAGATGTAACCGAGGCCTTAATCGCAATTGACGTCAACTCTGGTCGGGCTACTAGAGGTAGAAGCGTTGAAGAGACAGCTTTTAAAACAAATTTAGAAGCAGCCAGTGAAGTAGCGCGCCAGTTAAGGCTTCGCGATTTGGCTGGTCTTGTTGTAATTGACTTTATTGACATGGAAGTTAATAGAAATCAAACAACTGTCGAACGTAGATTAAAAGACGCTATGCGCAAAGATCGGGCACGTATTCAGATTGGGCGCATATCGCCTTTTGGTCTTCTAGAATTATCTCGACAACGTTTAAGAACTAGCATCACTGAAACTATAACAGAAATTTGCCCGCATTGTGATGGGTCGGGTCATCGAAGATCAATTGAGTCCACAGCTCTTCACGTACTCCGAGGTATTGATGAACATTGTAGCCATAATACATCAGATGAAGTTGGAGTGTTAGTACACTCTCAAGTCGCACTTTATATACTAAATCACAAACGTGATGCGGTTGCCACAATTGAAACTAAATTCAAAGTTAAGTTAATTTTATTGGAAGACGATAAATTAATACCTCCCGAGTTTGTTATAAATAAAACTCCAAATAATAAACCGCAGAAAAATAATTTCCAAGAAAAACAAACAGATAATTCAGATGGGCATCCAAGAAATTCTCAAAAAAGAAAAAAAAGAAGTCGTTCACGAAAAAGTGATTATGAAAATTCTAAGATTGAAGAGGCGTCAGATACCACTAATCTAAAAAATAAAGATGAAATCGAAGTTAAAGAGAATACAATAAAAAACAACAAAACGGATCACCAAAATTCAGATGCCAAGGAAAAAAATACTCGTCGACGTCGTGGGCGCAGAGGTGGCCGAAATAAGGGTAGAAATACAGTTGAGCCAGATTTAATAGATAATCAGAAAATTCTATCACCCAATGTCGATTCAGCTGAACAAATACAAAATAGTATAAAAGTTATTGAAAATATCAATGTTCAAGATTTGAAACAAGAATTAAATCAACAACTGAACTCACCTAAGATAGAAAATGACAATAGTAGCCTTGCAACAGAGGATCTATTTAATGAAGCAGTAGTCAGTAATCAAAATAGAAAAGGTAATAATAAATTAAAAAGTGAAAAAAATACAGACTCATCATCAAATTCTTCTTATAGTCCAAATATAACTATGGTAGGAGAAGATAAGCCCAAAGATAAGAAAAATACCCGCGGTGGTTGGTGGAAAAAAATTACTAATGGCTAGATTTTTTTTTACTGAGAAATTGATCCAACCTTTTAATTGCTGAGCTTATATTAAAAGTAGAAGAGGCAAATGATAATCTGATAAAATAGTTGCCATTTCGACTATCAAAATCAGTACCCGGAGTAATAGCGAGTCCAGCGTCGGTCAACAAATCTTGGCATAAAGAGAAGCTATCATTAGTATAATCGCTAACATCAACATACAAATAGAACGCACCATCTGATGGGGCAAATCTTTTTAGACCTATTTTTGGCAACTCTTCTTGTAAAATATTTCGATTATCAGCATAACGTAAAACATTACTATCTAATTCCTCTAGACACTCGAAAGCTGATACCGCTGAAAGCTGAGAGATTGTTGGTGGTGAAATAAATAAATTTTGAGCTAACCTCTCAATGGTTCTAATTAAATTATCAGGCACTACCATCCAACCTAGACGCCAACCAGTCATACAAAAATATTTCGAAAAACTGTTTATAATTATTGCATCATCGTTATACGATAGAGCTGTTTCGGCTTTTTCATTATATGTAATACCATGATAAATTTCATCCGAAATTACTCTAACTTTTTTTTGGGCACACCAGTCTAATATCTCTTCAAATATTATTTTTTTTATCATACTTCCTGTTGGATTTGAGGGACTTGCAATTATTAAACCATCTAATTTGGTATCTAAACTTTCCAGTATTTCGCGATTAGGTTGAAAACCTGTTTCATGACTTACATGAATTTCTAAAATCTCAACACCTATTGCCTTTAATATATTTTTGTATGCTGGATATGTAGGGACAACGAGACCAACTTTATCACCGGCTTCAAATACACTCAAAAATGATAATAAAAAGGCCCCTGATGAACCCGTAGTAATTATAATTCGGTCTGAAGAGATAGCACAATTGTAATAATCTTGATAATAAGCAGTTAAGCGCTTTCTTAAATCCGCAAAGCCTAACGCGTCCGTATATCCAAGTAAATTTTGGTCCAATGCGGTTTTTGCTGTTTCTAGAACGGCTCTTGGTGCCTTTGTACTTGGCTGACCGACTTCTAAATGAATTATATCACTTCCTTTCATTGAAAGACGATTTGCCATTCGCATAATATCCATAACTATAAATGGAGAAATCTCCGAACGCCCTGCGACTTTCAAAACCATATTATTTTGTAGCTCCCTTTGCTAAGCCACTCCCTCGCGGGTCAGTCTCGATTTGACATGCTTCAACTCTTGGAAGACCTCCTGGACAATAAATAGCATTTACTAGACCCAAATTCGGTATTTCTAGCATTTTATGTCCCCCGTTTAATAAGTATTTTTGGATGACTTTATCCAAAGTTGGCTCATAAAAAGTAATACTTGGTATTCCACCATTATGAACTCTTGGCATATAAAGCGCCTCCCGAAGAGTTTTTTTATTAATCATTACCCCTGCAAATACGTGCATTAGCGCAGTTATTGATGGCGCACCGCCAGAGGCTGTCCCAGTAAAAAATAAATTTTTTGAATTCTTATTTCTAACAATTATTGGACCCAACGCTGAAGGGCCTTTTCCAATATTGATGGGAGCTGCAGCCAACATAATGCCAGTGCCTGTGGCTAAACGTCCATTCCCAAAAATATTATTCATCGTGAACGAGCATGTAATTGTTAAACCCTCACGATCTACTACCACCAGCCCAGTAGCTGAGGGGTTTTCAATTTTTTTATTTAGTCGAGCGTGTTTTGAGCTTAACTTAGTATATCTATCTTTTTTGAAATTTTTCATCAATTTATTGGCATATTCATTAGAAATCAAATCACTCACATTGCCAATCAATGAAAAGTCATCTGATAGCCAACGCTGCTTATCCAGATTTACTCTCCTTACAGCTTCCACCATAATATGAAACTGTTCTTGCTCCGAAGCATCCTGAAACAGATTATTATTATCAAATATTTGGAATATTTGTGCAGCAGTTACCCCACCATAAGCAGGAGGTTGCACAAAACTTATTTCGTTTAAACCAAACTTTAGATTTAGTGTCTCACGCCAAATTGGACGAAACTTTTTAAGGTCTTCAACTTCTAAAGTTCCATACACACCTTTGACAGAGTTGACTAATACTTTAGCTAACCTTCCATTATAAAAATCGGTAGGCCCAAACTGCCTGAGATTTGAGAGAGAAACAGCCAAAGCAATCTGACGAAAATAGTCCCCTTCTTTAATAACACTTCCATTTTTCTTAATAAATATAGATCTACTACCTTCATCAGCTAAGAGTGCTCCTTTGACCTGTCTTATATCTCTTACTAAAGTACGAGAGGCTTGAGTACCAAAACGTGCTAATTTCTCGCCAACTGATACTAAACTCGACCATTGAAATCGGCCATATCTTGTGTGCAATGCAAAAATTCCAAGTGGATTGCCAGGTATAGCGCTTGGGCGTGAACGTGAAGCCTCAATGTCCGACGGCAGACGACTCAGAAAATCAAGTGACTCGACTTTATTTGTTTTGGGATCATAAACGATACAAACCCCACCACCACCAAGACTAGCCTTTGATGGCAAAGTAACGGCCAAAGTAAAATAGGCAGCTGTAGCTGCATCAGCAGCACTTCCGCCAGATGCTAGAACCTTATTACCCTCGAGGACGGCCCTTGGTTCATCTGCAACAATTCCGCCCATGAAGCCTTTAATGAATCCCTCTTTGCCTAGTTCTTGTGGAGTATGTGAACTACAAGATACCGATAAAAATCCAAAAAATATTAGTATAAAATATTGCAGGCTTTTATAATTCAGCTTATTCATTATTTAAGCACCTTATATTTGACATAATTTATAATGACTTTAGCTTAACGAGAGCATTAGTAAAAGCCAAATGGCACCCAATATAATGAATCAAAGTTTAAAGAATAGATCAAAAAAATGGAAAAGAATGAAAATCTTCGCTATTTCGTTTTTTATTTTAATCCAATTAAATATCACAAACACCTTTGCGAAGGGGATACCCATTCTCCGTGATGCTGAAATTGAAAATATCTTATACCAAGCAACTGGCCCTTTATTTAAAGCCGCAAATTTAAATCCCAAATCAGTAACATTATACTTAGTAAATGATCAGTCCTTAAATGCATTCGTCGCTGGTGGCCAGAAAATCTTTATCCACACGGGTCTCATTTTAAATAGTTCGAATTTTGATCAAATTCTTGGTGTACTAGCACACGAACTGGGCCATATATCAGGTGGTCATTTAATACGAGCGTCTCAAGCACGAAAAAGAGCATCTACTTCGTCTCTAATGGGCTTGATGCTCGGTAGCGTGGCTATTATGTCTGGCAATCCAAATGCTGGCGCGGCAGCAATCCAATTGGGAAGAGACGTTGGAATAAAAAAATATTTAAGTTTTAATAGAACTCAAGAAATAGCGGCCGACCAAGCAGGACTAAAATATTTGGAAAAAAGTGGGCAGTCGGCGATCGGGTTATTAGAGTTTATGGAGAAACTTCAAAATCAAGAACTATTGAATAAAACCCATCAAGACCCATATGTGAGAACTCACCCACTAAACCAGAGCAGAATACAAGCAATTCGCTTTCATATAAAACACTCTAAATTTTCAAATATAACGGTGTCAAAGAAATTAAAAAAAGATTACGAAATTATGAAAGCAAAAATTTTTGGGTATACTAAGCCACTCTCAGAAACTCTGCGTGTTTATAAAAGATTAAAAACGAGCCCATTCAGTAAATACGCTCACACAATGGCTTACTTCCGAATAGGTGACATGCGTAAAGCAATTAAACTGATAGATCAGTTGACGAGAGAATACCCATCTAATCCGTTTTATGAAGAATTAAAAGGACAGATTTTTCTTGAATTAGGACAACCTAAAAGAGCCCTCAATTCTCTCAAAAAATCTGTGCAATTAATGCCAGATTCACCATTGCTTCGCTCTGAACTTGCCAATATACAAATTCAAATTAACGAGCCAGAATATCTTAACCAAGCGATAATTCATTTGGAGCATTCATTATTAGCCGAACGAAACAATCCTCGAATGTGGCGTCAACTAGGCATTGCATACGGTAAACTTGGTTATCTCGGGAGGAGTTGGCAAGCGCTGTCAGAAGAATCATTTATCCGTGGACAATACCAAGATGCATTAAGCTATGCCAAGAGGGCACAACAAAAATTAAAAGCTGGGTCTTCAAGTTGGTTACGAGCTGAGGACATAAGCTTAGCCTCACAGCGACGTCTAGATATAGAAAAATGATCGACAAAATAGTGCCAAATTATAATTGTTTTTTATTAATCGCCATAATTTTGATTTCAACAGGCTGTACTTTTCCCAAAACTCAGGTTACACCAGAGGGTAAACTCGATATATTTCGCTCATCATTGTCGCCCAAAAACCCTTTATTGAATTCTGAATGGCTATTGGACACTGGCAAGCAAAATAATTTTTTCCACGAATTTGCCCAAACAGTTGGTCAAGTTAAGAACCTAAAATTAAATTTATTAAATCAAAAAGATCCCTATATTCTTATTAAAAGGATAGATGCAAATTTATTAGCTACTCCTTTCTTATCATGGAATTGGAGAATTCCTATATTTGAAAGTATGGATCATCCGGTATGTATTTTGGTTGGATTTTATGGGGGACAATCAAATTCAAAATTTTGGAATGATAAATTCATTACCTACAGCCACGCAGGATATCCAACATATGATCGAGTACTTAAAATAATATGGCATCGAAATGCTCTATTACGTGGAACATTAAGATTTAATGATCAAATTCCAGAATATGTTGCTAGAGGAGGCCTTGAAAATGTTGATATGTGGCACTTAGAAAACATAAATCTTGCATCTGTTTATCGTAAAATCTGGCCTAACGATAGTATGGAAAATACTCACATCGTTTTTTTGGGTTTCTGGGTTAGAGGCAGCAAATCTTATAGAAAAAAAGAAATCATCTCGTCATTTTCTAATATTGTTTTATCGAAGTAAATAAACTAAATCGATTCAAAGAGTAAAGAGCCTTAAGTGATAAGAGTTTTATACTTTAGAATTTAGCAAATAAGACCAAGGAGTCGTTCATTAATGTTAATAAATACTTGTAAATTAATCAGCTTATTATTGATCATACAATTAATCTCAATATTAAAGCCCCCAATAGTTTTTTCACAACAATTAAATGAGGCGAAAACTCTGACTTTAAGTCAGAAAAAAGAAGTTAGAGATTTAATCAAAAAATTTATTAAAAATAACCCAGAGCTGATTGTTCAATCAGTCCAAAAAATGCGTAAAAAAAATCAACGACAGATATCTGATACTCATAAGAAAAATATTAAAAAATATAAAAATCTAATATTTTATGACAATCAGACGCCGGTAATTGGAAACCCAAATGGAGACATTACTATTGTTGAGTTTTTTGATTATAATTGTGGCTATTGTAAAAGTTCACTCAAAGTCATTAAAAAACTATTGAAAGAAGATACTAATATTAGATTCGTTTTGAAAGAATTGCCAATTTTAACGCCATCTTCAGAATTTGCAGCTCGTGTCGCTTTAACCAGTTGGATCTATGATAAAACACTATATGAAAAATTACATTATAGTTTCATGAGCATGTCCGGGAAACTCTCCAAAAACCGTGTTATGGGCATAGCAAAATCGTTCGGTGTTAGTGAAAAACTTATGAAGAAAAAAATGTTTTCCGATCCGGTAAATCAAATACTTGAGAATAACAAACTATTAGCTAACAAACTAGGTATATCCGGAACACCGGGATTTATTATTGATACGAAAGTCATTCCTGGAGCAATTGAGCTATCAACTTTTAGGGAAATTATCTTAGAAATTAGATCAAAATAATTGTTACTTATTTAAAAGATAACTATAAATGCTAAAACTATCATTTAGTTTTTATTAAAATGAGTTAATATATACATATTAAAATTTAATCACGACTCTATGATAAAATAGTTTAGGTTATTTTTTTATGGCGTGTTTAAACCCTTATAACTGATTATGATAAATGCAATCTCTCAAAATTGTAGTTTTGAGATAAAAATTAGGATGGGTGTTAGTTAGTGAAAATTTTAAGTATTTTTGGAACTCGTCCAGAGGCTATAAAAATGGCCCCAGTGATCAAAGCTCTGGAGAATGAAGCGGGTATTGAAAGCTTAATCTGCGTTACAGCTCAACATAGAGATATGCTTGACCAAGTTTTAGAGTTATTTAACATCAAACCGGATTATGATTTGGACATTATGACACCAAATCAAAATCTAATAGATCTTACGACAGTTTGTTTAAAGAGACTTAACGAAGTGTTAAGCGACTGCATACCAGACAGAGTTCTAGTCCATGGAGATACAACCACAAGCTTCGTTGCTGCTTTAGCCTGTTATTATTCAAAAATTCCAGTGGCTCATATTGAGGCCGGCCTCAGAACCAATAATATTTACTCGCCTTGGCCAGAAGAAATGAATAGACGATTAACTGATACAATTTGTGATTTACATTTTGCACCAACACAAAAAGCTAAAAACAACTTATTGCAAAATGGTATCCCTGAAACCAGCATTCATATTACGGGGAATACAGTAATTGATGCGTTACTTGATATATCTAACCGAATTGAGAAAAAAAAGGATCTAGTCCAATCAATAAATACAGAAATATTAACTTTGATTAATGAAAAAAAAACAATATTAGTCACTGGACACCGAAGAGAAAACTTTGGTAACGCGTTTGAAGAAATATGCAGAGCTTTAGTAATAATAGCTGATAGAACAGATGTACAAATTATATACCCGGTACACTTAAACCCTAATGTACAAGAACCTGTTACGCGAATACTAAGTGGGCATACAAACATTCATCTGGTACAGCCGCAAAATTATCTAAATTTTGTTTATTTAATGATACATTCATTCTTCATTATAACAGACTCCGGTGGCATCCAAGAAGAAGCGCCAGCTCTAGGGAAACCAGTTTTAGTGTTGCGAGATGTCACTGAGCGCACTGAGGGACTAGATGCCGGTACAATTAAACTAGTGGGCGCTGATAAAAATAATATTACAGATGAAGCTTTTAAGTTACTAGACGATAAACTGACATATAAAACGATGTCAAACGCACATAATCCTTATGGCGACGGCCAGGCTAGCTCTAGAATAATGGAGAAACTCATAAGTGAGCACTAAAAATATTACAAAATATAAAAAAGTGTCGGTTTTAGGTCTTGGCTATGTCGGACTTCCAACAGCGGCAATTATTGCAAACAAAGGCCTACGCGTTATTGGTGTTGATACAAATGCATCAACGGTTAAAACCATTAATGAGGGTAAAACACATATTATTGAGCCAGACCTCGAAGTTTTAGTTCGCAGTGCAGTTAACTCTAAAAATCTCGTTGCTTCGACAATTCCAGAACCCGCTGATGCTTTTATAATCGCTGTACCCACACCTTTTACAACGGAAAAGAAACCAGACCTGACTTTTTTGCAACAAGCTATAGAGTCTATTGCCCCAGTCATTAAGGGAGAAAATTTAATTATATTGGAGTCAACATCTCCAGTTGGAACTACGCAGAAAGTTGCAGAGTGGCTCTCTAATGTCCGACAAGATATTGAATTTTCAGAACTAGATAATATTGCGACGATAGATAGTAAAAATATTTATATTGCACATTCTCCGGAGCGTGTTTTACCTGGAAGAGTTTTATTAGAGTTAGTAAATAATGATCGCGTAATTGGCGGACTTACTGAACAATGCGGTAGTGAAGCGGAGAGCTTATATCGTCTTTTTGTAAAAGGCAATTGTCACGTTACAAATGCTCGAACTGCTGAGTTGGTAAAACTTACTGAAAATGCTTATAGAGATACAAATATAGCCTTCGCTAATGAAATATCGCTTGTTTGTGATAAGTTGGATATTGATGTTTGGGAGCTAATAAAACTTGCAAACCGTCACCCACGCGTTGATATTTTAAAACCAGGACCCGGTGTTGGAGGGCATTGTATAGCTGTGGATCCATGGTTTATTGTAGACTCTGCACCTGACGAAACGCCGCTCATACGAGCAAGCCGCTTTGTTAATGATAACAAACCAACTTGGATAGTTCAAAAAATACTCAACACGATAGATGAAAATGCGACCCTTGCGTGCCTCGGTTTGACTTATAAATCGGATATCGATGACCTTAGAGAAAGCCCATCAATGGCAGTTATTGAAGAACTCGCAAAATGCCATAAAGGTCAAATATTATTAGCAGATCCTAATATTGAAAGCTTACCAGATAGTTTGAGAAAAATTCTTAATATCAAATTTTGCGATTTTGAAGAAGCAATATCAAGATCCGAAGTAATTATTCTTTTGACAGATCATCGGGAATTTATCGAAATCAACAAATCAATTTTGAGTAACAAAACAGTTTTTGATACTCGCGGAATTTGGCGCAGTTTTCTAACACGTAATAATTTGGAGAGCGTTGTTGACTAAAAAGGTAGCACTAATCACAGGAATTACAGGACAAGATGGAAGTTATCTAGCCGAATTCTTACTTGATAAAAATTACATCGTTCATGGCATTAAACGTCGATCATCTTCTTTTAATACAGCGCGCGTAGATCATTTGTATCAAGACCCGCATGATAGTGTTAGAAATTTCTTTATGCATTATGGTGACCTCACTGATCCTACAAATTTAATAAGATTGGTGCAAACTATACAGCCTGATGAAATTTACAATTTAGCGGCACAAAGTCATGTTCAGGTGAGTTTTGATACACCCGAATATACAGCGAATGTTAACGGCCTTGGTACACTCCATATTCTGGAGGCTATCAGAATTCTTGGCCTCACAAAAAGCACTAAGTTCTATCAAGCTTCAACGTCAGAGTTATTTGGGGGAAGTTTAGAATCTCCCCAGAATGAGGATACACCGTTCTGTCCTTTGAGCCCATATGCTACCGCTAAACTGTTTGGATTTTGGACAACGGTAAATTATCGAAATGCCTATAATATCCATGCATCCAATGGAATTCTATTTAATCATGAGAGCCCTCTTAGGGGTGAAACTTTTGTAACTAGAAAAATAACAAGAGCTGTCGCTGCTATCAAATTAAATAAACAAAGTACACTGTTTCTTGGGAATATTGACGCGGCTCGTGACTGGGGTCACGCCAAGGACTTTGTCTATGGCATGTGGAGAATGTTGCAAGAAGAAATTCCTGACGATTACATTCTAGCGACAGGTGAACAGCATACTGTAAAAGAATTTGTGGAACTCGCATTTGCTGAAATCGGACGTGAAATTATTTGGCGAGGAAGAGGGGTTGATGTAACCGGCATTGACACAAAGACTGGGGACGTTTTGATTAGAATTGATCCCCGATATTTTAGACCCAATGATGTCGACAGTCTATTGGGAAACGCTGAAAAGGCTCGTAATAAATTAGGTTGGACGCACCAAACAAGCTTCAAAGAATTAGTCAGTGAGATGGTACAATATGATTTAAAAAATTTGAACAAATTAATAGAAAAAAATAATATTAGGTAATATCTTGATCGAAATATTTGAACTTAAAGGTAGAAAAATCTGGGTAGCGGGCGGCACTGGAATGGTAGGAAGTGCTATAATCCGAAACCTTTCAAAAGAAGAGTGTTTAATTATAGCACCCCAAAGAGACGAATTAGACCTACTTGATCAGTTGAGTGTGAACCAATTTCTAAAAATAAATAAACCAGATATAGTTATTATTGCCGCCGCAACAGTCGGTGGTATATTAGCAAATTCTACTCGACCAGCAGAATTCATATATGAAAATATTACAATTGCTAATAATATTATTCATGGGGCTCACATAAATGAAATAAACAGGCTCTTATTTCTAGGTTCAGCTTGTATATACCCAAGAGAGGCAGACCAACCAATGACTGAAGAGGCCTTGCTCCAAGGAAAACTCGAACCAACAAACGAATGGTATGCCATTGCTAAGATTGCGGGTATTAAGATGTGTCAGGCATATAGAAAGCAATATGGGCGAAACTATATTTCCGCTCAACCAAATAATTTATATGGTACCCACGATAATTTTGACGTAAATAGTGGACATGTAATCCCAGCATTAATGCACCGCGCCCATCTGGCTAAAGTTAACCTTGAACATGAATTGAGTGTTTGGGGTACAGGATCCGTATTTCGAGAATTTTTACATGTTGACGATTGTGCCGATGCCCTAATCCACTTATTAAAGTTTTATAATGAGAAAATTCCAATAAATATTGGAACAGGTGAAGAAATAACGATAAAAAACCTAGCTTTAAAAATTTGTGATGTCCTAGACTTTAAAGGCAAATTGATCTTCGACGATAGCAAACCAGACGGCTCACCAAGAAAACTGCTCAATAGTGAACGCATCAAAAAGCTTGGTTGGAAATCAAAAATAAACCTGGAAAAAGGGCTTAAGGAGACTTATGAGTGGTATAAGCTAAATATTGTTCCTAAACAAATCTCATAAAAGAAACCATATTATAAAAACCATAAACAGCCAATAAAATCATACTGATTTGTGCGATATATAAATATATTGGTCTTTTAAAATCAAACCTAGTAAAATTCTTTTAACGCTTTTTTATCTATTTTACCAATGGTAGTTCTTGGGATTTGATCCACAATAAAAATACTTTTTGGAATTTTATATTCTGCCAGCTCTAATCGACAATAATTTAGAATCTCACCTTCTTTAATTTTTGATCTTCGATTTACTGTCACGAACCCATGTAAAACTTGCCCCTTATATTCATCAGCGACGCCAATGACAGCTGCCTCTATAATATCAGTGTGGTTATATAAAATTTCTTCGATTTCTCTGGGATAAACATTATAGCCACCAGTAATAACCATATCCTTTTTACGATCGAGTATGAATAAATTTCCATCTTCGTCAAATTCACCTATATCTCCGGTATAAAGCCAACCATTTCTTAGAGCTTCGTCTGTTTCTGCCTTATTATTTCTATACCCAGACATTATTTGAGGTCCTTTAACGCGTATTTCTCCTTTTTGATTGATATCAAGTATTTGTTTACCAGTTTCAACATCAACAATCTCAATTTCGGTATCAATTAAAGCTTTACCCACTGAACCGACAATAACTTCCGAACCTTGAAAATTAGCAGAAACGAGAGGTCCGGCTTCAGTTTGTCCATAACCCTCTAATATTATGCACCCAGTGGCCTTTTCCCAACGTTGTAATGTAATATCTGGCAAGGGTGCTGACCCTGAATATGCGATTCTTAAAGTTGAAAAGTCTATAGTATTAAAAATTTCGCAGTTCATTAGGCCATGAAAAATTGACGGGCCAACGGGTAATAAAGTAATTCCAGTATTTTCTATTTCCCGCAAGACCAACTCTGGATGGTATCTTTTCAAAATATGCATCTGGCCTTTACTAAAAGCTGATAAATAAAGAGCCATTGAGGTAGCAAATACATGAAATAAAGGCATAACACAGAGTATTTTTTCCTGGCCCTCAATTGTCGGCCAACTTACTTCCCGTTGAGTTATGTTTATAGATATTTGGCCATGAGTAATATTTACGCCCTTTGGTGAACCAGTCGTACCTCCGGTATATTGTAACGTGGCTAAATCTTCTGGTTCTGGCATTGGAAAAATATCCGCGTCTTCTTTATTAGGCCATATATCAAAAGACATATCATTTTCTTCATCGACTTTAATAAAATACCTAATTTTAAGCCGGTTAATAATAGGAAGAACTATTGTTTCAATTGTTTTATCAAAAATAACAATTGTTGGATCAGAGTCGTTCAAAATAAAGGTTATTTCTCGAGTTGTATAAATAGGGTTTATGGGTACTACTTGCGCGCCTGCTGCATGCACTGCAAATAGACTAATAGCCATATCAATAGAATTACTGCAAATGACGGCTACTCTCTGGCCTTTCAGAGTTTTTAGATTAGCCATAGACATCAAATGCTGCGACAAACCCATTACACATCGAAAATAGTCTTTGTAATTCAATTCTTGCTTTTTATAAACTAAAGCTATTGCACTGGGGAATTTAATAGCTGCATCTTGCAGCATATGTACAACTGTTTTATGATATTTGGGATATTTAGTTTGGCCACCAATCATTTATAGAGTTTCTTATTATTTTATATCTGGAACATCATATTCATTCATAAAGTCATCAACTATACCATTAAAAAAATTCCAGTCGGTTTCTCGGTGAGAGTGATTTCTGATAATAAATGATGCTCCCGCATAGAATTTTTCATATTGCTGTTGTCTACCAGCAAATTCTGAACCAACAAAATCCCATGCCAACCGCATAAGTTTCATTCTATCGAGGGCCTCCATTTGAGGCGTCTGGAAGTATTTTTCAAAATCCTCTTTTAATTTTTCATCATGCATAATATTCACACTAGCAGGCATTTGAAAAACTCCACCACCACATAAAGTTCGGAGTTCATCAATAATCCCAGAATATTTATCCGTGCACCAATCTAAAGCCGCATACATGATTCGTCTATTATAAGTTAGATAGTTTTCTGGCCAACTTTCTGCCGCTTCAATTTGTCCATAAATCATTCCCGACAATGTCGCCTCTTGTGCTGACATTTTTCCAATAACCTCTCTTACTGCCGGAATTTGGTCCGCTCCTGTCGATTCAGTAATTTTAGAACAAAGACCTAATATTAGCTGCATTTTTGACCAGTATCTTACATTTGCCTGATGGTTGCCATAACAATGGCCCGGAGTTTTTATATAAATCTCTCTAGCCAAAATTGCATCATCCAAAACAAAGATTTTATTCCATGGGATTTTTACTTCATCACAAATTACAAGAACATCAGTTTCATCATATTTCCATGTTAACGGGCTATCAAACTCATTATCGGCATTAAGTGATATAGGCTGTCTCATCCAAAGAGATAATCCTTTGGCGTTGCATGGTACGGCGCAAGTAACCGCCTCCTTCACCTGAGTAGGCGCTAAAGGCAGAAGGTTACCAACCCAGATCTCATTGCAAAAAACAGCACTGGTCGCCAACATTTTCATTCCTGAGATTACCACACCATCATCTTCTTCTCTAACAACCCGGAGCGTCGGAACTGGAAGATTCTGCTTTTCATAGAAATCTGGATTTCTTGCCGCCTGTGGCGGTAAAACTGCATACGTAGCAAAAATATCATTCTTCCGCATATGATTATAATAAGAAATTAGATTCTCACTAAATTTATGGTTACCTAAGTCAAATATTGTCGGATTAGTTGACATACCCGTTACAAAACTAGCGACATGGTCGGGAGATCGCCCGAATAAACCACAAGAAAGATCAGCTATACGTTTATGTGCAGACGTTCGTTTTCTGAGATCATCCCGGGTCTTAGCCTTGAGGAACCACATAGAATATCTTTCATTGTCTTCCTCATAAGATAGCACATCCCGATATTCAGGTTCGTGCTTTGCATCATATAACGCCGCAACTGTTTTAGCGGCATTAATAAAAGCCGGATGCGAGGTAACATCACCAACCTTTTCCTTACCAATAAAAACGGTTCGTCCATCTCTAAGACTCTCTAGATGTTGAGCGCCGGTCTTTAGCATCTTGATACTCCCAAAAGTTACTTCTTGTTTTCTTTGGACTCCCCTTTAATTTCCTTAATATTAAGAAAAAAGTATTTAGAAAATGATTGTCCACTAATATCTGAGGTTTAATAGGTACTTAATTATGTTTAATCAGGTTCATAAAAATAATGCAATTCAAACATAATACAACCTCCCACCGATTTAAACGGTCCATGATAAACTCCTGGCGGCCGACATGCATATGTAGGAGCATCAAATTTCTCACCGCCTTCACCATTCTCATCGTTACCAACTATCATGTCTCCCTTAACCAGATACACCTCCTCCCAATGTTCATGAACAAATGGCGCAGTTGAATAGACCCCTGGCTTAATACGAAGGAACCGAGAACGGCTTCCTGTTTTTTTCTCTTCGTCTAAATCTGATGTTAAAACTTTCTGTTCCATCCCCTCTGGATAACCCGGAGGCACTTCCCAACCATCTTCCATATCTAATGGCATAAATTCTATATGAGGTTTACCTTTGCCCATTTTAAAGCTCCATTTATTCTTCGGCTGGCAGGCTTATAGCCCGATAATCAAACTGAATTGTACGACCCATCTTAACATCTTTCAAGCTACCATGAAAAATCTCCGCTGAGCGCACTCCACCTTCAACTGCTAAGGTTCCACAAAACATCAATGTACCCAAATCAAGTTTTCCACCATTTGTATAAAGTGAAATCAACTCTTCTGGATCACGCATGGTTGTCACTGGCCCCTTTTGATAAGGCTCTTCGATCCCACCGTTCTTAATTGTGGAGCGCAGGAATAACTCGTCCCAATGATCCTTGACATCATCAAATCGCCATAAATTATTTGCGATAGGTTTAGAACACATTTGCTTAGAGAGCGTCACATCCGTCGCTTCTACAACTCTATCTGTATGATCTGAACCAAGGCCTATCCAATATCCATCCTCTAAAGAAAGAATAATAAACTCAATTTCGCCACTTGAATTGTTTCCAATTACTTGGAACTCATGATCGGTCGTCAACTGATTCACAGAACACCTATAAAATATGGGCATCCGGGATGGCCTAGTAATCCCTAATTCCTCTAATTCAAGAATATGTGCTTCCATGGCCTCAACATTGCGACCTGTCCAACCGGCAACAACAAGATTATTTATGGTAATTTCTCTTTCATCTTTTTCATCAAACAGAAATTTAAGACTTTTTCCGGGCTTCATTCTTTAACACCTCATTACTTAGCAAGTTAGAAAAAGGATTATTAAATGGAGGCACAATAATTACCTACATTTCTCAATAAAATATAGAAATTTCTATACCCAAAAAGTCTTTTCATGATGAACTTCCAATTTTTTTGTCGCGCGCATCGGTCATTATGACCTAATTGATCGCAATAATACAATTTTCACTTCATTTTTACATAGACCGAAATACTTTCAAAGCAGCTTCCCTAGATAACCGAGCCGCATTCTCATCATAACCCTGTTTGTAAGGCATTCCAAAATTATGGCCGACACCTGAATAAACTCCAATATTCGAGTTAGAGAGTTTACCATATGCCTCCTTAATTTCATTCACTTCATCCATAGGAACTACTGGATCATCCCCACCAAAGTGATGGCTTACAGGGCATTTTATATTTGATGTTTCATCTAAATGCTTACCTATCAAAGCACCATGAAAAGACGCTCCACCATTAATGTCTAAACGTGCCGCACTAAGGTGGACGTAACGTCCACCAAAACAAAAACCAAGAACGCCAACTTTACCATTACACTCTTTACGAGCTCTCAGATCAGCAATTAAGTCTTCAATGTCTCTCATTCCTTGATCTGGGTCAAAATCATTCATCCGGCCCTTCGCAACTTCAATATCTGCAGTTGGTCCAGGCACCTGACGCCAAAATATATCCGGCACTGATACAATAAAACCATCACTAGCCCAAGCATCAGCTAACTCCTTCATCTCGTCATCCACACCAAAAATCGCTGTGATTAACAAAATTCCAGAGTAAGATCCCTCCTGTTTTGGTTTTGACAAATAACCACTAAAGGTTTCATTATTTCGGGTAGAGTATTCAATTTCTTGGCCTCGCATTTAAGTTTCTCCTTCGAAAATATAAGAAAATAATCAACGAGTTTGGCTAATAACTCGTCTCATTGTTTTTTAATAAACAGCCACTACTCGAATAAGTCAACAATGGCTCTCCAAAATATTGGTGCATGCTTATTTAAAAATATACCCAGTTAGGATGACCCACCATTAATTAAAAATACTTCTCGATACCATATATATATTCCACTAGCCACAATAAGAAATGCTCCAAGGCACATCATAATGGTAACTGGATCACCCAAATACATAACACTAAGAATTATCGCGATAAGAAGTTGAGAATAGAGGAAAGGGGCTAAAAATGACGCCGTCGAATATCTCAAAGCTTTTATAATTGCCAAGTGACCTATTGCGCCAAGACTACCTTGAGCCAACATAAAAAACCATTCTTCAGAGGTAGGTTGTCGCCAAAAAAAGGGGGTAACACTGATAAAAAAAATTGTACCTATAAGTGTTGAGTAAAATAGTGTTGTATAAGCATTGTCAATTGATTGAAGGACGCGCGTCTGAATTAAAAATATAGCTAACATAAAAGCAGCAATCAGGGGCAACAGCATAGCCCAACGAAACTCTAAACCTGGTTGAACAATAATTAACACACCACAAAATGCTATAATAACAGCAATATACCTTCTTTTCCCTATTTTTTCACCAAGAAAAATTCCGGAAATTAAGGTAACAAGAACTGGCGCAGAAAATTGGACAGAGGCCGCATCCGCTAATGGCAGGTAATCTAGTGAGACATACATTGCAATCGTAGCGACAAATAACGTAAATGACCTCTGAATTTGAATTTTAGGTTTTTTACTTATAAAAACTGATTTCGAACAAAATAGAACTAAATATCCAAAAACAATAACAGAATGAAAAAAATATCTACTCCACAACACTTGAATAACTTCAAAAGACCCTATCAATTGTTTGCTAAGTGCATCCATAGTTCCTAAAACGCATCCAGCGAATATTGTTAGAAAGATTGCGAACCCTCGTTTCTTTCGGATAATATTTTGATTAGGCACGTTGCCAATCTCCATGGAAAACGATTGTATCTTTCGTCAAAAGGCAGCGATTAAAAGTTTCTATAAACATCATGTAAGAGTTTGCGTCAGAAAACCCTAAAAAAATAATCATTAAGCCACTCAAGAAAGGTGAAATTAAAATCAATTAGCGCCCAACGGGAACTATGTCTACATTTGCTATTAAGACTTTTTTAAAACTTATTCCAAACGATCAATGGGTTTCAAACCATTATTCTTTTTTAAAAATCTTTTCTGAGCGATACATCTTTTAGTTTAGTATCCTGGCCAATAGGGGCATTATCTATCGCATCCTCCAGAGAAAACTCCTCAGTCCATTGCTCTGGCGGTCGAGCTGAAGCACCAGGTTCCACTTGATCCAATCCCCAGAATATTTCTAGCCAATGGCCATCAGGGTCCAAAAATTCAACAGCAACTTGAACACCTGCTCTGCGGCGACCTTCAAATTGAATCTCAATATTATTTTTTATTAAGTAATCTCGAGCATGCATCACCTCATCGATTGAACTAACTTCAAAAGCCATGTGATGCAACTCAACATTCTGAGACGATTTTGTGACACCACCAACGAGAGCAACGCCATGATGATCATTGTTGCAACGCATGAAAACCATCTTACCTTCTACCATACTTTCGGGATATACGTCAGAGACCCTAAATCCAAGAATCTCAGTATAAAACTTAACTGACTTCTCTATGTTTTGACATCTTAAAACAACGTGACCTATCTTTGTGATATTGAAAGGAATATTATTTGGGGTCTCCTTATTCTTTATCGCGAGTATTTCAGGCGAATTAATTCCATTAATATCCACAACACCTCTTGGCATGAAAACTTCTCCTATTTTACAAAAACTGAACCTTCGAATATCTTTCGTGCTGTTCGAAGAAAACCAGACTCTCTTAGAACTATGTTTTCTCCGTTTATTTCAACCTTAATACGGACGCCCATAGCTCCAGATGGGTGCTCAACAAATAATTCATCATTTGTGGTGACAGCCTCATCCATCACTTCTGAGGCTAATGTTCCTGGTATTAAACTAGCGGTTGCAACAGTAACTGCGGCGAAAACACCAATTGATGAATGGCACACATGTGGGATAAACGATCTAGTTGAGATTAAACCTCCATCTTTTGGGGGTGATACAAGCGTCATTTTAGGTACAGACTTTTGTTCAACATCTCCAAGATTCATTCGTGGGCCAATATCTAATCTTATTTTTTCAAGCCGCTGTTTTAGATTTTTGTTCGACTCAAGTTTATCTAAAGTCTCGGTTCCTGTTAAGTCAAAATCAGATGCCCTCATAATAACTAATGGCATTCCATTATCAATACAAGTCAATCTTATACCCTCGGACACATCTTCTCGATTACCCGTGGGAAACAGCGAACCGCAAACTGAACCTTCAGTATTAAGAAAATTAAGGGGGACAGCCGCAGCAGAACCGGGCACCCCATCAATAGAGGTATCACCATCATAATTTATGATTTTTTTAGGGGTACTTACCGTAACGATTGCATTATCATTACTATTTACCATATTAACAACTATTTTTGTAACCGGGTCAGCAGCGGCAACCAAACCCTTCTCAATGGCGAATTGCCCCACACCAGCCAATATATTCCCGCAGTTTTGAACATAACTGACAATAGGCCTTTCAACAGCAACTTGTCCAAAAAGATAATCGACATCTACGCCATCCTTTTTAGATTTATTTATAATTGCGATCTTGCTGGTTAATGAATTTGCGCCACCAATTCCATCAATTTGGCGACGGTCAGGCGAGCCCATTATATCCAATAATACCTTATCACGATCACTCGGGTCATTGGGCAGATCTGACTTTAAAAAATACACTCCCTTAGAGGTTCCACCTCTCATAACAGTGCAAGGTATAGATTTCGACATTTTAGAAAACGACTCCGTATAAACGATATGATTTTATCTTACAAAATTTGATTCCTAAGTGTTCCGGCTAGAGTAACCAAGATAAATAAATTTTCAACTGCCCATTCATGAAATTAGAAGTCTGATTTATTGAGATTAGGATCAGGAAGCAAAAAAAACTTACGCATTTATTATCAATCGTTTTTTACTCGTTTTAATCTTTTCACTTATGTAAATTATCGAGAAAGTTAAGGGTCCGTGAGCGAGCATCTAAGGTAGCCGCTTCAAAGTAAAAATCTGGTCGAGCATCATTTGCAAAAGCGTGCCCAGCGTCATAAGCATACAACTCTGTGTCTGGGATATTTTTTTTAACTAACTCTATGATTTCAGGAGGTGAATGAGGATCGTTCTCTCCAAAATGGAATAAAGTCGAGCATCTTGCTCCACCAGCTGTATTCTCGGTGAGCATTGTTCCATAGTAGCTTACCGCACCTCTAATATTAATTAAGCTGGCCATGCGGGCTGCAGCCCCACCCCCCCAACAAAATCCTATTAATGAAACTCCGCTGCTATTTTCAATATATTCAACCGAAGACTTTATATCGTATAAAACATTATCTGGATCTAATTGCTTCATCATTCCTTGAGCAGTTTCCATATCAGAAAAAGGAATAACAGTACTCGCCTTTATGCGATCATACATTGCAGGCAAAATACAATTATACCCCTGACTAGCCCAGTATCTAGCAACATTTTTTAATTGTTCGGTCATGCCAAAAATTTCTTGTAAAATAACTAAACCACCTTTCTCTTGACCCTCTGGTTTAGCGTGAAATCCATCAAAAATATGGCCATCTTCCGAGGTAATTTTCACCATTTCTTCAAGCATAATGCCTTCCTTTAAATATTATAGTTTATAAATTATTAGTTTTAATTTAATTTCCCATTATGTAACTTTTAAATGAGATGAGCAATAGATAGCGATCAGAAAAGAAAGAGCCATAGATCTCATTTAAAATAATCCCAATTCGTTTTTACATTCCCAACTCATTTGCTAGAGCTATTTCTTGATTGAAAACTTTTTTACATCAAAATTCATTTCACAAAATTATATAACTAAGAACACGAAACTGGTCGATCTGTTCAACAGTGGGGGTATATTTAAATAATTATATAACAAAAATATTTAAGGTAGGATGCAAATTATGTTTGAAGGCCAGCAGATAAGTTATGCTCAAGTCGAAAAACAATTATCTATATTATTGATTATTTCAAAAAAAACCATCTTTGACACAAATTGCTTCGGCCCTAAATGTTAGTCCATTCGACTTTCAACGTATACGTGCTGAATGGTCAGGTGTTGACTAAAAAAAATTTATACAATATGTCAGCTTAACACACGCAAAAGAGTTATTGGAAAATCACATGAAATTATTGGACGTGCGCATCGAACGCATGACTCCAAGCGAATTTAAAAACGGGGGCAATGGTTTGGTTATCAATTATTGCTTTGCCGAAAGTCTATTTGGCAAAATAATTATTGCGTCGACACATAGAGGCATATGCCATATACACTTTGAAAATGATGAAGCTAAAGCTTTCAATTGTCTAAAATCTCGCTTTCCCAATGCATCCTATGATCAGATCAAAGATAATTTTCAGCAAGAGGCTCTCGTTTTTTTCAAAGGGGACTGGAGGCAACTTAATCAAATTGACCTTCACCTATTGGCTACAGAGTTTCAGATTAAAGTCTGGAAATGTTTGTTAAAAATTCCATTGGGCACACTATCGACCTATAGCGATATTGCACATTATATCGGCAAACCAAAAGCATTCCGAGCGGTAGGTACAGCTATAGGCAACAACCCAATAGCGTTTCTCATCCCATGCCATCGCGTAATTCAAAGTAGCGGGAGCATTGGTCAGTACATGTGGGGATCAGAGAAAAAGGCTGCCATAATCGGCTGGGAAATTTCTAAAATCAAGCGAAAGAACATATAATATTTTAAAAATATTACGCGACGAAAATAATGGATCTTTTTGATAACATAAATAAAATACCGCAAAATCTCCTATCCCATGACGGTATAGTGCTCTATTACGGACCTATCATACCGCATAATGTAGCTAACAATTATTTTAATACGTTAATGCGCGAAGTTGCGTGGGAGCCCGATCGTGCTGTTATTTTCGGCAAAACTATTATCACAAAACGTAAGGTTGCTTGGTATGCTGATAAGTCTTTTTCCTATACCTATTCTAAAACTACAAAAAAAGCACTGCCGTGGACTAAAACACTCTTGCAATTGAAAGTAATTGCTGAGCGTGAAAGTGGAGAAATATACAATTCGTGTCTTTTGAATCTTTATCATGATGGTAACCAAGGCATGTCGTGGCATAGCGATGGCGAGAAAGACTTGCAAAAAAATGGAGCCATCGGTTCAATCAGTCTAGGTGCAGAGCGCAAATTCGCTTTCAAAAACAAGAAAACAAAAGAGGTTATCACAAAAAACTTGGAGCATGGCAGCCTACTCGTGATGAAAGGAACCACTCAAACCCATTGGCTACACCGGCTACCGCCGACAAGAATTGTCGATAATCCGCGTATTAATCTAACTTTTCGCAAGATTGCAACCGGCTAAAATCCAGTGCCTATTAAGAATTATAATTGATGTCTAATAGATTGGCCTAATCATAGCTTATTAATTTCAACTACCATCTTTAAACTGATCCGATACTTAAAATATCTCATCACGTAAATTTTGGCGCATTTTACGAATAAGTTGCATGAATAAACGACGATCTGGACCTTTTATATCTTTATTGATTATTTTATTAATTTCATTCATCGAGGGTACAAGTTTTTGACGTAAATTTCGTCCTTTCTTTGTTAAATATACGCGATAGGCTCGTTTATCCTCTTCATTACGGGAACGCTTAACTAACCCCTGTTTCTCCATTCGAAGGATTGCGCTTTGAGTTGTGGGCTCTGTTGTGCACACGCGATCACTCAACTCCCTTTGACTTAATCCCTCTGTCTCCCAGAGTATACGTAGCAAAAAATATTGGGCTGTAGATAAGTCATCATCTTTTATTTTTGCCCGAACTAGGACTTGTAAATGCATCATTGTATCCCGTATTAGAAGGCCAGCACTATTATTTGGGTTTGCATTCACATTTTTAATTGATTGTTTAGTCATACTCATTTCAGTATTCGTTACAGGCAAATAAATCTGTTAACTCGTTTACCTATATGTGAGAACATAAAGGAGATTTTTTTTGAAACTAATCTAATTGTAGAAAGGAGTAAATATGAAAGATCAAATTAACTTAGCAGAACAAATTGATGAGCTTGTTTTAGCTAACCATATTTTAGCGAATGAAAATGTTGTAGACTCCTTTGGCCATATCAGTTTGCGTAACCCAAAAAATCCCGACCAATTCTTTCTTTCGTGTTCACGAAGCCCAGAATTAGTAACTACTGAAGATATAATGGAATTTGATCTAAAAGGTAATTCAGTTGATGGTTCCGTATTAAGGCCATATGGAGAGAGATTTATACATGGCTCAATAATGGAGGCTAGGCCAGATGTTCAATCAGTTGTTCACAACCATTCACTTTCCGTAATTCCTTTCACAGTGACAAAAACAAAACTACAACCCATAATTCATACTGGTGCCGCCATTGGGAAGGATATTCCCGTATGGGATATTTATGATAAATTTGGGGATACTGACCTTTTAGTTAGAAATGTTGACCAAGGCCGTGACCTTGCTCGAACGATGGGAAATAATAATGTTGTTTTAATGAGAGGCCACGGATGCGCTGTAACTGGAGGAACAATAAAAGAAGCGACATTAACTGCCGTCTACCTTCAAATAGCAGCATCTGTCCAGCTTCAATCAATGCCATTGGGTGAGATACGCTATTTAACTGATGGTGAGACAGAAAAATGCACTGAAATGTTTTATAGCGACCTTTCAATGGACCGCGTATGGGAAACTCTGGCGAGACGAGTAAAAAATATTTAGTCTAGTTATTTTGGTTCTTCGATTCGTTTTTAATCAGGTATAAACTAGAAATTACAATAATTACTGCACCGACAAAGCTCCAAACGTCTGGTACCTCTGAAAATAAAATTATACCGAGTAAAAAAGAATATACTATCCTGAGATAGTCGAATGGCATAACAAAACTGGTCTCACCTAAACCAATACCATGAGTAAATATACCTTGACCAACTATTCCAAATACTCCGGCTAGAATCATCAGAATTAATTCTAACGTTGTCGGCGTCTGCCAAGTCATAACTGCAGGAATTAGAGAAAAAATTGTAGTGAAAGCTGCAAAATAGAACATTATTGTCACCGTATGTTCTGTTCGAGTTAAAATTTTTACAGTCAGAACAACCAAAGAGGCGAAAAAAGCTCCACCTACCGCGGAAAAAACCCATGGATTAAACTCTCCAAAAAATGGGTTTGTAATCATAACAATTCCAATAAAACCCGTCACGGTAATCATCTTCCGAGTGGTATTAACTTTTTCACCCAAGAATAAAGCAATTATTAGAATAATGAATAGAGGACGCGAAAATTGAATTGTTACTGTATCAGCGAGAGCAATGTGAATTAGGGCGAGAAAAAATAATAAATTACCCATAAAACCATAAAAACCTCTGGCGAAATGATAATGAAGTTTCTCCGTATGAAAGATCTTTATTCCCATGCGGAAAACTACAGGTAAAATAATCAAAAACCCTGCTAAAAATCGAACAAACAGAACTTGGTAAGCTGGAAGAGTTTGCACCAGATGTTTAACAATCGCAGCCATTATAATGAGCAATAATCCACCCAAAGCAACTAAAAGAGCCCCTTTGATATTATTAGAAATATTTCGCCAAATAGAGATAAAAGAGTGGTACATTTTCCTAATCGGTCTCGGATATGGTTTTATAACTACTATATTATCAATGAAAGTCTATACGTGAAATATAACAGTTAAATTTTTTCTCAAAGGTTTTGCTATGCTAGATTGCCGATGATATTAAATATGGTTAGGAATTGAGCTAATAAATTATTTAACGTATGGGGATTTGCCCTTAGACAAATTTATAACTAGCCTAACCTAAGATGTGCCAAATTTCTATAACAATAAATTGTATTAATGATTTTTCACCTCCCTAACTTATTAAAAAAGCAAGAAATGCAGGTAATTATTACCATAACAATGGTAACTATGATGGGAGGATCTGTCATCTCGCCCGCATTACCAGTAATTCAGAGTGCTTTCAGTATTCCAACAGCTTCTATTGGATTGGTAATGACAGCGTTTAGTATTCCAGGTATTATTGCTATTCCAATAGTTGGCGCATTAACTGATCGATATGGTCGTAAGCAAGTTATTATACCCTTATTATTATTGTATGGCTTAGCTGGTGGTTTATGTTTCTTTGCCCCCAACTTTGAAGCTCTTATTGCCCTTCGTTTTCTCTCTGGGATAGGAGCGAGTTCTCTAGCAACTTTAACTCTAATTTTATGTGGTGATTTCTTCATCAACGATGAGCGCTCTGAGGCGCTGGGTTATCGAACCGCTTTTGGACAATTTGCCAACGGTACACTTCCGGTTATTGGTGGAATATTAGCCGTGTTAAGTTGGCAGTTCCCATTTCTCTTATATTTGTTAGCCCTACCGGTAGCATTTTTCGCAATGATGACCCTCTCTGATAAACCTTCAACCGAAAAATTTAAAATGGCTGAATACCTCACAAATTTAAAACTTGGACTAGCAAATTTTAGAATACGTTGTTTGCTTACTATTGCTCCAACTTTAATGATTTTTAATACAGGCATTGTTTATACGTATTTACCTATTTATCTCTCTCAAGAGTTTAAAATTTCACCCGCACTTATTGGGTTGATTATTTCGACTCGAATAATTGCCAGTACTTTCGTCGCCTTCTTAATTGGCAAAATAACAAAGATAGTAAAAGAAGAGTTTCTAGTCATCTTTTCATTTTTAATACTGGCCATAGCCGCCACAATGGTGCCTATGATAAAACCTTTGGAATACATTTTTGTACCAGTATTACTAATGGGGCTTGGAATAGGAATAGGCCTACCAGCTTTCCAAAAGCTTTTAATAGACGAAACTACTGCCAAATTAAGAGCAGCTATAATGTCTGCGAACGGAGTAACCAATCGCCTTGGTCAAGCGAGCGGACCAATCTTGGGAGGCTTTTTATACGAATTTGGTGATTTTGAGACTGTATTTTTTGGTAGTTCAGCTTTTCTTATTTTAATGATATTATTTCTAAGCCTTACTCTTTTTACTGATAAGCTCAGAAATATTTGAATATTATTTTTATTTAGCCTCTTAATCGCAGTTTTTTGATACTTGAAAATAATTTAGTTGGATACGCTGATTAATTCCATTAACCCTAACACCTTGATGCCATTGATTGGAATAGGGCGTTCTTGGATGAAAATTTTTCAAATTAAGCCATAATCGCCAGAGCGTTCTCTTTCGATCAGAATCCGGCCAGTCATCAAAAGCCGTACGAGTATGAACGACAGTATAATTATTAACGAACTGAATATCTCCTTGTTTTAATTCCATTTTCGCATGAAAATCTTCGGCAATTGACTCCATCAGTAAAATGCCCTCAACTTGCTCTGGTCGCATCTCCGGGACTCCTTCGAGGGCATGTCCCTTTTTGATATGTTTTGGACCAAAAGCAATGGATAGTGTATTATCTATAAAATTAAAAATTGGACTTTTGTAATAAGGAGCTTCACCAGAATTTTTCTCAGAATGTTTGGTCCAATAAAATGGCTGGCACATCAACTCAACTAGATCCGGTCGTCTCTTTAATAATTCGTTATAAATTAAGATAGAACTTGAGAGTTTTGAGAGACCTCCACTTTTGGCAGTATTTATACATAACAAACATACAATATCTGTCTGATCACAATGATAATCCATAGTCGCATTTGTTTGATACCCCCGATGATTGGGATCATTTAAATTTCTTTGTGCATCTACTACATGCCCAATCATATCTCCTTCTGAATTATTGGACTGAGCTTTACCAATATGTTTGCCAATTCCCCAATAAATTAACGCTGTCTCTAAAAGCGAGAGGTCATGCGTAGGCAACCCCCTATAAAGGCCAACACCGGGACCGTTTCTAACGCACAACATAATATTTCTCAATCGATCTCTAAATGGCCCCAAATCAAACATTTGTGGTGTCATTTTAAGTAAATTATTAGGGTTGTTTTTAAGTTTGGGAGCTAACTGCCGTGCTAAATCTACAAAATGCAGAATTTCTTGGTCTTTTGCTTCAAAAAGCCAAGATTTATCTAATTCAAAATCTTCGCCTTTCCAAATTGCATTTGTATCTAATATTTTTTTACCTTGAATAGCTTCAAAGGCTTTTCCGACCCAAAATTAATCCCTGAATATTCTTCCATTTATGCAATTAACCTTTCCCTAAAACTTGTTGTTAATCGTTAAATATAATATTCCAAAAACTACTTTGCAAAGTAATCCCGTGTTCGGTTTGCAAAAGCTACAAGAGACAACATTACTGGAACTTCAACGAGAACGCCTACAACAGTTGTTAACGCAGCACCAGAATTCAAACCAAATAAACTTATAGCCACAGCTACGGCCAATTCAAAAAAGTTTGATGTTCCGATCAGAGCGCATGGCGCTGCAACATTAGACGGCACTCTCAAAATATAAGCTGCTCCATACGCAATAAAAAAGATACCATAGGATTGGATTATTAAAGGCACGGCAATCAAAAATATAAGTAATGGCTGGTCAATTATTATATGTCCCTGGAAACCAAAAAGAAGTGTGACCATTGCCAAAAGAGCCACAATTGATAGGGGCTTAATTCGTGTAGTAAACTTAGCTAATGATTTATTGACATCATTTGGTCGAAACAAAATCTTAAAGCGAGCTCGGGTCGCTATACCGGCTAGTAACGGCACTGCAACATATAAAACAACAGATAAAATTAAGGTTGACCATGGAACAACGATGTCAGTTACACCCAGTAAAAGAGCTACGATTGGAGCAAACGCAAATACCATAATTACATCATTTATAGAGACCTGAACTAGTGTGTAGGTTGCGTCACCCTTTGTTAATTGAGACCAAACAAACACCATTGCGGTACATGGAGCCGCCCCAAGCAAAATTAGTCCAGCCATATACTGCTGAGCGTCCTCTGGTTCAATAATATCAACATAGAATACCTCAAAAAAAATAATACCGAGCACAGCCATCGTAAAAGGTTTTAAAAACCAGTTAACAACAAGTGTAATTAATAATCCCTTAGGCCGATCTGTTATATGGCGGAGGCTTGAAAGATCCACATTGACCATCATCGGATAGACCATGAACCAAATTAAAATAGCAACGACCATATTAACTGAAGCATATTCCAAAGTAGCCAGCACCTTGAAAAACTCTGGTAAGTTGTTTCCAAATATGACACCTAAGAACATGCATAGGGCAACCCAAATTGAGAGCCATTTTTCAAAGAAGCCAATCTCATTTAGTGTATTATCGGAATTCACTTTTCGAATAATCATATTAATAAAAGAATAAATAAATTTTGATTGTTAAATTAGAAAGTGGGTTGGTGAAAATTACAAGATTATGCATAATTTTAAGGTATCTTAAATTGACTATGGCAATTTTT
>CENZ01053441.1_pt1 | contig 51773 bp, 19 predicted proteins | sample 361341 | NCBI WGS metagenome assembly CENZ01 (sample SAMEA2619782, study PRJEB7988) | marine metagenome | biome: marine biome (ENVO:00000447); feature: deep chlorophyll maximum layer (ENVO:xxxxxxxx); material: "saline water (ENVO:00002010), including plankton (ENVO:xxxxxxxx)" | depth 50 m
GGACCTTTGCGAGCAGCAGAAGCCATGAAACGTTTATCGATTGCATCTATATGAAGATGTATTTCATCATGTCGGATATTCTTTTCGGATATGTATTCTTTGACTACTTGTTCCATTATGTAGAACAATATAAATCTCTATATAGTGTAGAAAAATACTACATAAGAATTGTTTCCATGGGTAACAGACTTATGAGTCTTAAGAAACGAAAAAAGCGTAAGAAAGAGGGTGCAACGTACACTGTTGAGTGGGATGAAGATTTAACAGAGTTTCCACTGGATGAGGGCAAGACTATGTTGGATTATTGTCCTATCCGATGTTCCATATGTTTGATGGGAATTTTGAAAACCGAAGCACGGTGTGGCCCTTGTGTAACACATGTTTTTCACAACTCATGTTTGACCAGGTGGGAGATGTATCAATTACAAACTGGCAACCAAATGAAATGTCCGAATTGTCAGACAGTTGATATGAGCAAGTATATAAAAGAGGACGAACCTAATATGAAATGCGAGTCATAATACTGCTCTTTTTATTTTTTGCCAGTGTGTACGCGGCCCCGGGTAGTGATTGTACCTCTGACCCGAGTCAGTGTACCGTAGATGATTTCGAATACGAGAAGAACGATGCACAGTGTGCTTATACTAACTATGATTTAAAACACCCACCATGGAGAGATGCCATTTCTAACGGTACTTCAGCTATATTCCGCGAAACTTGTGGTCTGGGCTACGGGTGTCAGATTGTGGCTCGAGAAAAGTCTTTGGTTTATGTGGGTAGACAAGTGTCCGTAGGTAACGACAAAGACTCTGTTTCTGCCGTTACAACGGTGGTTGTCGTAGCATCTATACCAGCAGGCGCAGTTCACGACGCAGCGGTTATTTATTTCAATAGAGAATATTGCGAATTCCAACTATGGGCTTGGTTTATAATCGGCGTGCTAGGTCTTGGTGTCTTGGTGGGATGTGGCGCTGTCGGGTATTTCTTCTATAAAAAATTCAAAGAAGCCGACGAGCTTGAAGATATAGCGAAAGCGGGATTAATTCAAGCACCTGTTATAGGATTTAGAACCCGAAAAAGGCGTATATTCTAAGAATAAGAGCCATATATAATATCAATATTAGTATACTATTATGGATGTATTAATAAAAAAGTGGAAGGACGGTACGATATCTAATGATGATTTCGAAAATGAATGGTATCGTATGATGCATTCTAAACCGAATAAAAAGACAGAGAAGCGTACTTTCCAAGTATCATGGTCTACTCATCCTATCTCTAAAGATTTACCAACTCTCCGCAACGCTGCTCCTGTCTTTAAGAAGAAAGCTATCACACAATGCATCAAGTATGGAAAGATGTGGTGGAGCAAATCAACCGACACCTATTTGTTTCCAGCGTACGCCGTCTCTCTCTTTATACACAGCTTACCAGACCGTGACACGCCTGTGATTATTCAAGTTAAAAAGAGCCAAGCTATGGACATCTATCGCTTTATGGAATCTCACAGCGGGCCAGATGATTTTGTTCGTAAGATAGTTGCATCCGACCAGCACACAACTATGGGAGCTCTCAACGGTATAGGGAAGAAGAGTCCTTATGCCAACTGTACCTTTAGCCTGTACCACTCTGCTGTGAGACCATACACTAAGGGATGTGAATGGGTGTACCGTGATTATATAGAGTTTAGACTGGGCCATATGGAAGATAAATGGAAGCAGCAAGCGTATGACAATTTAAAGGCATTTGGTGAGGGAAAGACTACACACTCTCAGTTTTGGGACGAGACCTGTTTGGTAATGAAGCACGGGTTAGGGTTGATGGAGCCTACGCCTGGTTCGTACTGGAAAGAGCCAAAGGAACCTACACGTAAGACGTCGGAAGTAAAGCATCCCAACTCTGAAGCCGCTTTCCATTTTCGTTGTTCACCTTTGAGAGATGGGTGGCCACTCGATACTTTGGTATCTTGTCTACAAAAAATGATACGACGCAGTTGTCTTTTCGATGCTGTGTGGTGCTCGTGTCGTTTGTTGATGTTTGCTTTGTTTCACCTAGAAACACGTATGGGGACTGCTACCATGTGGAGTATCTACCCAGGTGCACAGGCTAAGATTACCAACATGATTAACCGCCTGATTATTATCACAGCAGAAGATTTGTATCCAGACGCGAAGTTGTTTGTTGATGTTACCAGCGTGTTGGAAGTGTGTCGAAAATCACTCATGGAATTGAAGGAACCGCAACCAGAACAGCTTTATCACAAACGTTTTGAGATGTTAGTACAGAACATATTATCTGTGATAGTATCGTTGGTATCTAGAACCAAACAACATTATATCGGTTCACGTCTGTTTAAATTCAGAGAGCATTATGAGAAGGCAGTAAAATCGTTGGGAGATAAAGAAGTAGAGGAGACTAAAAAACGTAAACAATCAGATATTAGAACTTTATTTAGCTTTTAAACACAGTTATTGGTTGATACGGGGTAGAATAATCATCCCTGGCAACTCTATGTACCACTGTCTTATGCATCACACCATTCCTAGACTCGTACACGAAGAATATGATACCCATTATAACTAGCAACCCTCCTCCTATTCCTACAACCCACCATGTTATATCGGTGTCGTCGTCATCATCGTTTGCATTGGTAGAAGAAGAATGGCTATGGGTATCATGTGTGTGGTCATTTGGGTCATCACTGCCATGATGATGATGGTCCGCGTTGTCATCCGTATGTGGCTGGTCATGGGTATGGTCCGCTGGATGGTCATCATTATGGTGGTTATGAACTCCCTGACTACCGTGGCTGTGTACTACAGGCGGTGGCGGTGGGTCCATCGGTGCGTTGATTACTTGTGGCAATGGCCAGGATTTAATACGGTTCGCAGCCGGTAAAATGTTTAGGTAGTTGGATGTCCATAGAGAACTAGCAGTGTTAAGCACCATCGTGTTCAATAGTTCCAACGCCTGTTCAGGGCTTAATTCGTTGTCTGGTCCGTCATGTACACTAAAGTCTACAATGATAGAACCGGGGGATACTCTATCGATAGTAATTCTATCTTTGGATATTCCCATAAGAACACTCAATTCATTGATGAGTAAAGTCGTCCACATGTTTCTTAAATGTGTACCAGATGTTCCTATGCTGGAAAAATCCAAGTCTAGTGTGATACGTGAACCTACGCTTGGGCTGTTAACTTCTTGAGGTGGGCCACCAAATTCACATCCTTCTATATCCGGGTTGTGTACGCAGTAGGTGGCAACATCCATATTCAACTCGCAAGAAAGACAAGAGGCAATGAGCGCTTTACAGCAATAGTTAGTCACTATTGGACAACCATCCTCTGATGGAAAGTAGTGGCAATATTTGTCTACACTCCATCCAAGTTTACAGGCTTCACACTGAGCAGTCACAGCTTCACAACACACCGGTGTTGACGGTGTAGGAGTAGGAGTAGGTGAAGGAGAAGGCAATGGTGATGCTGGTTCATGCGGCGATGGATAAAGACCACTGGTATCTGGGGCAGGTTTTTCATAGTCACCCGTTAGTGTAATATCACCATGCATCCATATAGCATTCTTAGCATAGTATCGAATCGTACCTGTCATACTATTGTCGAATACGACAGCAAAGTTTCCCATCCCACTAGTTTGTGATTGTCCTATAATAATATGTGGTTTCTCATGCTCTTCCAGCGTTAATTGGTAGTGTGGAGCATTCATCATAAATACATATTTTATACCACGTTGTAAGGTCATAGCAGGGTCAGGACCACTGTATCCTGAGAACAGCCAGCCTTTCTCGCCATCGGATGTGACTTGAATAGCTATCTGCTGAAGGTTTGAATCATGGACAGCATAGGCAAAGGCGAATGTGAGAAATATTAGAATCGCTCTTAACATATTAATAAACAATCTTATCAACTTAAATACAATATTTATTTTATATTCTCTGTATCGAGCCTACCAAGACGCATATACACAGCAATGTTTTAGACAGAAAAGACTGGACCAAATACGCTCGCTCTACATCGAACATAATGGTCGCTTGGTCTTCCGCTGGTATAATATCTTCCACAACGAAACCACAACACTCCTTATCCCATTCTACTTGTTCCTTTGGCGTTTTTCTATTACGACAGCAGAAATTGTACCGTTTCAACTGGTGATACAAATTGGTGATTCCGAATCCAGAATAGGTTAATGTCACGATGATATTCAACGCGGTGATGAAGCCAAAGTATTGACCCCACAAATCTTTCGTGTTCTCCTGTTGTATGTATGGAGAAATGTTCTCAAGATACGCCGACCAGAGAAGACTAAATTGCCATGTCAACGCTCCCACCGCACAGACCCAGAACCACGCTACTATAGCTCCTGAATTGGTATAGTCTATAGCCGCACCGAAGCTATTTACCAGGTTCATAATGATATAGGCAAAAGCTAGAAGATAGATATCCGTTACACCATTGATGATAAATACTAGAACAATCATCAATGATGCTGTGATGCTATATTCTGCCCATCTCATAGGTTGGATACCGTTGTTAATCCATTGGATATATGGTACGCTAAATTGCCAATTATTCTTTGGCAGCGCGGCAACTCCTTTAGGCATGACGGAGACCTCGAAATTTCCTAACACCCATCCATACGTATCGGCGGAATAGGCTAGAATATAATGGAAAGCCGCAGTGATGATGGTAAATAGTGATACTCCCCACCATACATATAGGCCGTCGCTAAAGACCTCTGGTACACCTTTACGTAGTACGAACTTGCCTTCATCTCCTATGGCTATGTAAGCAGTTGGGTCTATCTTCATGGCTACACAGGCGTCGGTTTCACAATCGTGTTTGGATTGTAAACAGTCCATCCATTTGCGGAAGTTGGTATACGTTGTTCCTGTACAATTGGGGGTAGTAAAATCTCCTATCAGCGAAGCTCCGGAGTGGCTGGTACTTAGAGCGATGGGTAATATATTTTCCCTATTGGAGACTGCCGCTTGTATACAGACCGTGATAAAGGCTACTGCGGCAGAAGACAATAGAACTATCCAGAAGGTGGAGGTTTGGTTCATCTTGGACAATATTTCTTGTCGGAGAACAACTGTCAATATAAAGATAAAGGTGGCAAGAGACTGTACAATATTTAGGCCCATACTATCACTACCAAACCAGGCAGATAATGTAAACAGTAATAACTGTACACAACATGCTAATATGTTTAATTGGTAGAGTTGCTCTGTCCTTTCTTTGAGAGTTTCAAAATCAGAATGTATAACAGACATAATATACAGTATACTACTTTATTTATAGAACGTTTACACACTTTACACTCCTCAAATTTTTGACACTATGTTAAGGTCTTTGTTCCAAAATGTCTAAAGTTTTGAAAGTCACCGCTTATTCGGCAGTGATTTGCCCAGCGTCGAGAGATTTTTTTCTCACTTGCTCTGGCGTGTGTTGGGCCAATACCGGTAGAAGCTCGATTGGTACGTAAACCCTGTACGCATCTACCTCTCGTTTGGCTCTCCTTAATTGTTTCTTGAGCAATATAACATCAGAGCGTAGGTCGGCGATAAGCTGTTCCTTGGTAAGTTTCTTGTCCGTTTTACTTTTAGGAGAGTCTGGGAAAAAATCTACTGGTAGTGCTCCGTTAGCGTTGACGATGTAACTGGCCATGGTGATAATATAACTACATAAAGTATGCTATAAATACACTCGCATATTCTTATAGTATGCCATTGAAAACGGCCAAATGTCAATGGTGTGGTGGTAGGTTTGCAACCCTGTATACTTATAACGGTACTTGGATTTGTTATTGGTGTTATACCAGGAACAGGCGAGGAAATTTCTTAAAGCTTCCTGGCGGTGAGATTTCAAAAAAATAAAGGGGTATATATATCAAATATATTCTTTTTACTAACAAGAGTCCAGACATATTCGTATATCCGTTCTCCTAGCTCAGTTGTCCAAACTCGAGTGCCCCCACAAGCAATTAACAAACAACAAACACACAGCATAGCAAAAAAAAAGAAACAAAAAGTATTACAACTTATCCGTATCCGCTAAGAATATTCGACAAGTCTAATAACACCCTTAGAATATTAAGAACCAAACAACACCATGCCTCGCACCAAGAAACCAAGATGCACCTACGCGACCCTTAGCGGACAAGACCGTACAAATGCCTTTAAGAAACATATCAAAAAGATGTTGAACGGAGGTAGAAAGAAAAAGAAAAAGCGCGTCATAGGCCCAAACCATGTATCACAAATTATGAAGCGTCGAGCTGCCAAAGCACGTGCCGAAAAGAAAGCATCCGAAGAAGTATATCGAGCAGCATATGAGCGTCGTGTCGCCGCAGAACGTGCCGAAGCCTTCAGCCGCGCATTCTTCGGTACTACTCCTCAAATGGAGTACGAGAAAGCTAAAGAAGCAGAAATAGTAAAAATGCAAGAAGAACAACAACAGAAACTTCGCGACATGTCGTTGCCAGAATACATTAAAGACCGTAGCCGTTACGAACCATTAGCAGCCGGCTTCGCCCGTCGAGCAAACGTCATCCGTCTAGCATGGAAATGTAAGATGAGACGTTTAACCAAAAAGCGTAACCGTCGCGTCCACTGGAATGATATTCCAGAGATAGTAGAGTTCCTCAATAAGAACGAGGACTACTTCAACATTGTAAAAATTATAAAATAACTGTACATATCATGAAATTATACAAGTTTTACTTCTACTTAATCTATACTCAACCGTGTCTATCCCTAACAATCTTGAACCCCATAGATAGTGCCGTCTACAATATGGACAGTCTGAGACATAATATGTACGTTTCTCCCATATTATCAATGGTTTCTTAAGCCTATCATAACATTCGCCACACCATTCATGTTTACATGTAGCACAGGAAACAAATTTTTTCCTAGTAAACAGGCATATATCACATTCCATTTTAGTGTATAATATTACATAAATAGTCTACCAAGCCTATAAACTGTACCACTGACCATTAAATGTCTTACTATAAGGAAGCATTAGATTTATGTAACAAAGGCAGAGCCTTGTACAACGGTAACAAAAAGCATCAATCGTTGATATTCTATACAGAAGGTATAAAGAATTATATTGAGCTGTATCGAGATGATAAGAATATAGCACGCAAACAGCAGCATTATCTAGATATTCAGAAAATGTTTGAGATAGCAGAACATCTTAAAGTAGAAATACAAATGTCCAAGTGTCCACCTGTCCCTCAAACTCCATTGTCTCCAGTACATGAATTGGAAGAAGAGTTAGAGGGTATAAAGATAAGTGTCAAAGATACATAATGCCCACCTCAAGATGGCACCGATTTAGAACTCGAAATCATTGGCCCATCCCTGGACCAGACAACGCTCTACATGGACATTACGAGTTGGAAGAACAGTTAGAAGATGATATAGAGGCGGAACGCCAACGCCTTATCGGTCTCGAACAAAACCTTCGACGGGAGGAGGACCGAATGCTAAGGTTGCAAAACCGATTAATCACGCATATACGACAAAATGGCAGTTACAAACATGGCCCTGTACCGACACCCGACATACCAAGTCAGGAGGCACAAGTAGCACGTGAAGCACATAACATGACAAATACCGCACCGGGTGGTTCCGGTAGGCGTCATGGTATTCTAAATCCTAGCCCTATTCAAACGCCACCAAGAACTAATCAATCATTCGCTAGAATTGGCGGCGGTGGAGCATTTCGAACGCCACCAAGAAGGAGGTCACCTCAGCAGGAACCTCAGAGTCACTCAGAAGCACAGCAGCGTGTCAACGAAAGGAGAAATCTACAACCCATTGATGATAATTCCACTGGGGATATAGAAGATGATGAACTACGAAGCTCACCTAGTGACTTGAGAGAAGGTGCCAGGGTCGGTACCAGGGGCACAAGTACAGCAGAACAAAACGCTTCTAGTCTCGTCGGACAACAGTTACAATATGGCTCCGAAGATGATGATGATAGGATAGACCGTAATACCTTTAAACCTACATTAAAATTTTAAATTTTTGTAAGAATTCTTAAGAACTTTCTTTTATTCTTCCTCGACCCTTCCCCATATAATACAGGCACACAGCACTACACACATTCCCACATCATACAAGGCAATAGCATTAGCGGTGAGATTTAGAAAAAAACCATTGGTATATATATCAAATATATTCCTTTTCTAGTAACAAGCGCACGCGCGACACATATGCCGGCCCGGTGGTTCAGTTGGCAGAGTGTGTGTGTGAGTTCGGTAGTAAGATTCACTGCCGCATCTACAAGAATCGGTCCTTAACCTATAATCACTGATAAAACGAGACAATGATGTTCGCTAATTAGCTCGGGTGTGGTTAAGGATGACAGTGGGAGGGTTTTCTAGCCCTATTGCATGATTGTTCGCCCACTACTGTAAAAACATAAAGGATAACATGTGCGGACCGGTACCTTTCCTCATCGAGTTACTGAGGATATCATGGAAACATGAGAACGGGTCTCGTCAATACCACGACTCGCTAAAACACTTAATCAACAAAATATTAGCATAGAAGTAGTAGATAGAGAAATGGAGAATTTAGTAGTAGACTGGGAGGACCTCCTCGAGTTAGATAACATAGAAATAGTAGCGCAAAAAATAGAACCGGAAGATTTGACCGCCGTTGAGATGAGCACCGGGCCAATGGCCCAGCTCAACCAATGGTACGCCGACAACGCCGCACGCCAAGCAGCATGGGTGGAAGAGCAGCAGAAAAATAGCTGTAAGATTACCCGCAAACTAACACGAAAAACCTGGAAAAGCATCAACAAATGCAAAGGTAACTTCGATACCATTGATTTCATCAAGATGGTATATCGTGCTGGCATGATGTGTCGTTGGAGTAAGAAATACAAGAAACACTTCCCAACATGGCACGCAATAGGCAAAAAATGGCAGGGACAAGTAAACGGATTCATAGATGACTACATCAAAACATTAAAGGCGCAAAAAGAATACGACGGAGAATACGAAGTGGACTTCTGGATGGATGCTATCATACCAGTAACACAACGTATACTTCCACGCCTGCTAAAACGTGCACATAAGCACACGGCAGTAGTGTTAGAATCTATGATAGCGGATAGCGCAAAACTCGACTGGGGGTTAGAGGGTTTACATGGGGGTTTAAATTAAAAATATAATAAAATAAAATAAGATTTAATATTTTTGCTCTATATAGATTACACTACTCGTACCAAATGGATAGTGCCAAACAAGCAGTAGCTGATTTACAAGCCAGTAGGGCAAAAACTTTGGATGACGAAATCAGACAAGCCGCGTTCCACTGTATCCACAACTCAGGCCCAATAAATAAAATATTGATAGAAGGTACAATAGAACGAACCCCGTTTCGTATTATTAACAAGAATCGTGCGAGAGCGATTATAGAACAATCTACTGCTGCTCTTGCTCAGCACCGTGTACAGTTAAATTTAAGAACGCGCGACCATATGGAGCAACAGGTTAAATACTTACAAAATCAAATACTAGAGTACCAGGGGCAAATAAAGGAGTACCAGGGGCTGCTCGAAAACTCCAACAGGGATATATTTGAATTACAGAACGCATTAGAGGCCAAGGATAATGAGCTTGCTAATCTGACGCAGCAGTTTACCAGGGACCTTACCAAAGGGCTAGGTCTGACACCACAAGGCACACCTTCTAAGAATTGGCAGGGACAGGAATCATATGCTGCCGTAGTTGGTGATGGTAAACTATTTGGAGATAAAGATTTGAAGCAACATAAAAAACTTAAATATTAAAGATATTTTTCCTCAACTAAAAAGAGTGCCCACCCATCTTTATGGTTCACCGTCCAGTGCTCCATCTGGTCAGGAACCCTAACCATATCCCCGGGTTTCTGTATAAACGTGGTCCCGTCTTCGAACCACCACTCTTTCTGACCACTCAGCAACAGATTGATACTTGGCCAGTGTTTATGTGGTGGAGCTCCATAACCTTCCAACCCACCAATCAAGGCTACCATTTGAATATCAGATAGAGGCACCATGATGTCGTCGAATACACTGTCAAGTATACCGTTGTGGAATAAATCATGCCCGAATGTCCATTGCTTCGGTTTGACACAACCGATGTCGTAGTTGTCAACCGTACAGAACTGGTTCCATATAGAACCATTTACAGGTCTATTCTCGAAGAAATCAACAATACGACTCGAACCAGCGTCCACACTCGTCGCTTCGGGTCCAGAGACCGTTACTTCCTCATACCCATAATTCTGTATGATGTCTATATCCGGTACCTTGAATGCATTGCGAGTGACGAACCGTGCTATATCATTCTCTACAATTATGTAGCACATATAACACCAGCACCACCACATCATAAAAAATTCGAAAACAGTCTTCATTGTTGTGCTTGTTAATCTACTAAAGATGTTATTAATACTATAGAATATGTTACGAATATGTGAAACCTCTTATAATAGTTATATAGTTTACAACGAATAACAATCATGCCATTCATACACGATATCGGATTAGAGGATGAGGGGATATACCAAAATTGGTACCCTGATAACAAAAGCTTCGTTGTAAGAGATAACCACTGCGATTGTTCCTACTCTATTAGCTTCAGTCATTCTGATGTGCATACCTTAGCACCGTCCGACCAGAGCTCATTGTTCTGCCTTACTATCCCATTAAACATGGTGTGTAAGGCTGAGCTATTGTATTACGAAGGAGAGCCCTGGAAAGTCAGGTTGACGGAGGTGGTGGAGGCGGAGGGGGCGGAGCAGGCTCGGGCCAAACCACTGGGCCACCATACGGGGCGAAGCCGAATGTATTTCCAAGAACAATCGGTCCAGCAGGATAACTCCACTCGTCAGGAATCTGCCCATTAAACTCCTTTATTTGGTTACTTATTGGTGTAAGATTTGAGAAGGTCAAACGTTGGTCGCCTTCGCGGGCAAGTGTCATTAAAAGTCTTCTAAACATTATGTAAAGTATTCAACGTATTTTATACCCGCTTACGCTTAACTTATTCGATATTAAAAAAAGCACTATTCATATTCCAATGTCAACTGACAAGTCTTTATTTAACGAACCTGTGCATCCCAATCCTCCTATCTACGACTTATATTCTGACAGTGATAAAGAAGGTTGGAAAATAAGCCCCTCTATGATAGGGGGGCTACTAGGCCAAATGTCTAGTTACGGTGTAGATTATTACACCTGCCTTGCTCATATTTGGGAGCGGTCCCAACCTGATTATTTCCTCGAGTGTTTGAAACACCATGGGTACACACAAACCAAGTCCAAATGGTTCGTCAACTGCTGGGGTAAACCTCGATACGGCCAACGAGTTATGTCAGAGGTAGACAAAGCTGTTACAGATGTTACAAATCGATACACGCACATCTCCAATGCGGTAGCAGAGGCTTGGATGTGGCTCATTCCGCGCGGTGTGTCAGATTCCGAACGTAAGCTCTTCCAAGAGTTGTTGGAGAATGAAATCTACCGTATGGTATTTACCAGGTCTGGAACTATCGGTGAAGAGGAAGATATCGTGTCTTTCTTCGGCGATGGCAACTTTACAGAGCTAATTGGGCCTCACCTTCCTGGAACGCGTCTGTATGCATACAAACGCCAAGGTCTTAATCTTAATGGTTTGCCTCAATACTTTAATGACAACTACGGTACTGCGTCTTATCCAGTGCGTAATGTGAAGATATCTCACAAGCCAGAGAAGTTGGCAGCGGGCAAATCGGACGAGATATGGCACAATTACAAGTGGGCTGCGGGAAGTGTTGGCGCCAAGTGGGGAGCTTCTGCTTGGGGCAAGTTCGATGGTGTGTTGTCAGGGGCGGTTGGTCATGGTGCTAACAAGATAAAGTATTTCGACGTGTTCGAAGCCAAGCAGCGCCAGACGAATGACAGTATGAAATATGAGATGGGTAAAGATTCCGAAATAACACAGATGCATATGTATATGATGATGGTGGAATGGGAGAAAGCGAACAGGCAACCAAAGTGGCGTTGGGGCCAAGGTTCATCGGATGTTGCCACAACTGGTGCGTGGTTACTACAAACAAGTGTGAACGAAAGGTCGCTTCAAACGTTATCTCATCTACCATTTGATATGAATGTGGTAAATTGTATCGATAAAATTGTGGCTAGGGCTTGCCAAGATTTAAATAAGATACAGATTTATCTATTCAGAGATGAGCGTCGTCAAGAAGAAGGAAGAATCCTTCAAGCAAATATTCTAAAATCCGTGGGGTGTTCATTTTAGAGTATAAGGGGCTTTAAATTTACCATTAAAATGATTAAACAAATCTTTATTTTATTTACAGTTTTAAACGTTATCAACGCAGACGTAACAGTTCTGAACACTGATTCCTTTAAGGAACACATTGAAACCAACGAATACGTATTGGTTAAGTTCTTCGCGCCATGGTGTGGGCATTGTAAGAAGTTGGCACCACATTATGAAAAACTATCTACAGAGGGCGTTAAAGGCGTATCTATTACCGAAGTTGACGCAACCATTGACACTCAGCTAGCGAAAGAGTTTGATGTCAAGGGTTATCCAACGATGAAATGGTTCATTAACGGCACAGAATACGACTTTAAAGGCGGGCGCGATTTTGACACTATGAATTCTTTTTTAAAGAAAGCGACTGGTGAATGGGCAGCCTTTATCGATACCAAAGACCAGTTGAATTCTTTTCTGGAATTCGGTGATGAGGATGCTGTTGTTGTTTCTAACTATGATGCAGGTGACTTACGTCCGTTGGCAGCCCAGGTGGGTGCTGTTAACTTTGCTCACGTAAGAAGTTCTTCATTGGGTTTGCCTGAGAATACACTGCGAGTTTACAATCAGTTTGATGGTACTCTAGACTTCTACGATTACGTAGAGACACCGGAAGGACCAACGGCTGTGAACTTTATTCGCAAGCATTCTATTCCATTTGTCAACAAGTTGGATAGCACGGCTATTAAACGAGGCTTTGAATATTCCAGACAGCATTTTATTATATTTACAGAGGATACAGACCGTGAATCTGTAGTGAAGAACGTTCGACCAGTTGCGGAGATATATTCACCTAAATATATTTTCGTCACGGTGAAGCACACCAACAAACAAGTGGTCGATATGTTTGGTCCTACCAAATTTCCTAGTGCTTACCTGGTAAACTTGAGCCCAAAGATTGTTAAGTATCCTATGGAGGGCGAAGTTACCAGTGAGAATCTACGCAAACACTTGGAAGCATACGAATCAGGTGAATTGAAACCGGTTCTTAAGAGTGCACCAGTTCCAGACACCATAGACGACGACAAACCATACCCATTGGTTGGTGCGGTATTCGATAACTTTGTTAAAGAAAACGAGCACGTGTTCGTCAAGTTCTATGCTCCATGGTGTGGACATTGCAAGAAACTGGCACCAATTTGGGATGAATTGCACGAAAAATTACTTGGTGAAGACGTTGTAATTGCCAAATACGATGCAACTGCTAATGAGAACGAGCAAGTTGAAGTAAAGGGTTACCCAACGCTCAAGTATTACAAAAATGGAAATGCTATTGATTACCGTGGTGGACGTGACTTGGACTCATTGATGAAATTTGTCAAAGAGCACGCTACGTTATCAGAAGCCCATTCTGAGTTGTAGGTGGACATAATTGCCACATCAATTTAAATCTTGAACGCAGTACACGCATAGCTTGAACCAACTTCTTACGCTCTTTGCGTAGGTTTATCCTATACCATCTTGATATATATCCTTCATGGTGATGTTTGGTCTTGACATGTATTGTTTCTAAATCAAACTTAACTCTATGCAATGCTTTGATTACATAATCTCTTGCCATTAGAAAGTCTTCGCCTCCGGTCATGTGAGATTTACAAACCAGTTCGATGGTTGTAACAGTGGCTTCAATATCCAAATCGCCAATGTGTTCTTTCACTTTATCATCTTTACTTAGGGTACGTACATTCTGTATAAGTGATGCTAAAGAAGATACCGCGGAGATAGATACACCAGCAAGAGCCGATGTTCCAGCATAAGCTAAATAGGCAGCCATTTATTAGAGTATAATATAAGATATAGTTAAAAAAATTACTTTATCACAGCATTATTAAACCTGGACTTTTACCTTGTATATGTTTCGGTAACTCTACTACCCATTCCATCCAATAACATGATTCATGGTCTATAATATTACCATAAATTTGCCATCCATTTTTCTTCAACCGTTCTACCGCATCACATACTGCGTTGTGAAATTGGTCATGTCTATGTCTTGTTCTATAACCAAACATTAAATTATTCTCCCACATGTTGCGCACTGGTTCGCCAACAGAAGCTATAATACGAGTATCATACCTTAAAGGAGTAATGGGCTTGTCGTACGAACAGATATGCTCCATCATCTTTATTCCATCTGGTGAATGCTGCGTTGCTGGAACCATCTTGTAATATCCACGCACCCACCTATCAAACGGTATACCATAAGTAACATCGTTATGACGCATGCTTCTATTTATGTATATGAAATCAAGCATGCCTTTATCTTTCCACTTCGGTGTCATACAAGCTATCACATGCTTGTAGAAATGTGTACGTTCAATATCATACATCTCCGTGGAAGCAAAAATAGGTTCCAATTGCATCAATCTGTCTCGTTTCTTATGCATTCTATCCACAGCATCTAAAGCCGTATACAACGGGTGAGTTGCTGCGGTCCCTTCCAATAATATGGTCGGTAGACAACCCCTCTCCTGAACGGGGGAAGAACTCTCAAAGTTGATTCCGCGTCCAAGCGATGCGATGAACGTTGCGTCTGGTATCAAAGCTGCCCATATATGATTCTGTGCTCTTCCACCAAGCTCAACGCTGCCCTGGCATATGACTGGTACATAACAACTGAGGATGTCTTGTACACTTTTCACCAATTCGTCCGTTGGTTTCATGTTCTGCCATTCGTGTATCTCGACCATTATTTCTTTCGCGCAGTCTTCACAATCCCCTACGAATTGAGCGTCCATATCGCGTGGGCATTCCCACCGGTCCGTTGGAACTGTTTTAGCTCCGTCGAATTGTATATCAGACACGTATTTCATCACTTGGTTCGTATGCATGGTAAATGTCTTGGCCAACACAATCAAAGCATTCTTGGTTTCCCCGTCCACCTCTCCATTTTTAATCATACCAGCATATTTGATAAAGTATGACCGTTTTAAACCACAACACTTCATCGTAGAAAGTAGGCGTTGTATATGACTACTTTGACATTGTTTAGACGGGTTAGTAGTTCCCAACTCCAGCATAAAGGCCCCGGAAGGCATGGTGATACCTATGTTTGAATTGTAATAGGGAGAATGTACACGAGTCAGGGAAGGGTCCGTTGGTGGTATCCCACGAGCGCCCCAAGGTGCGATAAAGGTTAAGTTACGTTCGGCTGCCGCATGCATCTTGCGCCCGATATTTGCTAGATTTGGAACGGGTGGAGGTAATAAACTAGGTTTCCATTTGACAGTGAAATGTATTTTTCCTACCACTGGTTGAGACGATGAGTGGTCAAGAAGGTCAGTGACAAAAGTGGAAGTATTATCCATATCAACTTTAGACATGTCTACCATACAAGAACCACATGGATGGTAGATATCCTCACCTTCTAATTGTCTTACACCATAAGCTCCAATAACTAACGCCAATGGTTGATTAACATTGCAAATAGTTTCGATAGCAGCGGTAGATTGCTTTCTATCTAGTTTGAATATAGCTCTGGTCTGGTTGGTCCAAGCGGTACAGAAAGATTGAGAAAAAGTATGTCTGAGGTCTAGTTCTAGAATTTGTAAAATAATCTTCATTAGTTAACTATAATATCTTAATATACTGGTAAATAGTTACGACGGAAAAAACGCGTGTCCTTTCCCTTTAACATCGTCCAACACGACACTTTCCAGGTCAATGGTCCTTCCCTGTTCACCTCTTTGTTCACTTGATGGAGAACCTGTTTACCAAACCGCTGCCATAAGTGGATGAGGTACAACAGGATATTTCTACGTCTATTGAGATAATATATCTGGTCTTGAAAACTCATCCAATATAATTTAGTAAACATTACGTATGATTTTACAGCACGTTTGCTATCTTTATAAAATACCGCACTCAGCTGGTCCAGATGCATCGACTCATACTCTGTTAACCGCTCTCTATAAAACCCAAAAAAATAATTCCAGATATCACAGTCCTGTTTCATGTATTTGCATGTTGTTTCTAACTTACACATGTCGTTTGGAGTGAGCATTTGTGTGACAAACCACAGTGGAGAAGCTTCCATTTACTTTACTAAACGCACGAGTGATGATCGTAACGATCATAAACCGTAGACCTATTTAAGTCCGAAAGCACAGAACAATGGCTACACTCAAAGATTTAGAAGCATCACAGACTATGGATTTTAAAGACTACCTCACCCGTGATTGGAACTTAAACCCTTCCTACGTATGGATACGCCGTAGTCCAGAAAAACCCGAAGAGTGTTTGCGTGTTTCTAGTGTGAATGTACATGTTATCATGTTGGAAAAGGGAAGATGGATGGCACCCATACCCGTCCACGATAGGCGTAACAGGCGTATGTGTTTACCTACACGGTATCCTGAATACGTAAATGTATATCTACCAGACGGACAGAAGTTTCTAAATGTGTTGAGAAATAGAAAAGAGACGTCGGATATTGTGGCGTGGAAAAGTAGCAATGTCAAAGAGAAATGGGCCATACAAAATCTGATTGAAGTGAATGACTATTATATTAAAAACCAGAGATGGAAATGTCGTTACTGTAACTTTATCAATCAAGGAACAGACACCTGTCAAGGTACATACTTTGGTCAATTACCACATGGTGGTCCACCGAAAGCACAGAACAATGTTCTTATGGAATATGAATATTTTTTATCCAAACCGACTGGATGCCCTCCTGTACTCTACCCGTTTCCTTCGGAGCAGCAGTTAGGATGGCACGATGACGCGGCTCGTTCTGCGTTTCAAACGAGAGCTGGAAACAAGAGCCAACCGTGTAGAGCTCGAAGGTGTGTACATTTCTCGCATATCAATCAATCGGACCAGATTCTTAGTTTTCCAAGAGCCCAATGGACACAGTGGGGACAGACCTATGTTACAAACACCGAACAATTTTATTTACCAGGAGCAATGCTGGGACATCAGACCACCCAGAACGAATGTGTATGTCCTAAATGTCGCAACCCGTTTAAGATGGCACTAGAGGTACGCGCTCCCAAATGGAGAACAAACATGGAACATTCATGGTGGATAATAGAGATATTATATTGGTTAAAGGTTGATGTATACAACAAGAAGATGCAAAAACTAAATCGTGAGGAAGCCGATGTGCGTTATGAGTTTTTAAAGAGTGAAGTGTCCAAGTTACACGCATGTTACACCGGTGATTTTGTATACTGTCTTGAGAATTCCAGCCAGCAGACCGTCCCATTTAATAATATATTGAAAGACATGTGGGTATGGTTAAATGATAAGGGCAAGTACGATGCTCGATTTGAGAGAAAGAAACCTCCTCCTGGTTTTAATAGAAACAATAATGTAAATTTAAAATTTTAGTTATTACCTAACAAAGCGCCAACTATAGTATCCAAAATGCCCCTATTAAACTCGTTCGCTACGGAATCTACTGCGTTTTCGAATGCAGTTGGCTCCTTATTCTCTTTCTTCTTCTCCTCCGTGTTTTCAGCAACCTTCTTTTCCAACATCTTGATATATGCTATATCTTCATCTGATAACTTCTTATTTTTGGTTAGAGAAGTGGAAATTCTTGCTACATTAGTATTGACCATATCTGGATTATCACGTGGAACAGCGGCAACTTCAAATTGTTGTCTCCGTACGACAGGTTTTAATTCGCCCGCATAGTTAGCACCCTCTGCCGATGCTGCCATACCGAAAAGAGCTGCTGCCGATGCTGCCAGCCATGCTTTCCAGCTTACCATATCATCAGGTTCTCCTTCGTCATTCTTTTTAAAGTTGTTGTAGTATGATGGTATTTTACTCATATATTCTAATAGAATACGCTTTATATAATTTATAATAATAGATAGTAATTTTGTTTAATTTTAAAAGTTCAAGTTTTTCTTATTTCCCCATCTACTTTTTCTTGGTTGACGAGTATTTTCTGCCAATACATAGGTGTCTGGTGCCGCATAAGCTGGTGCTGTTGGTACAGCCGCTACCGCCCTACCGGTGCGGAGATAACCCAACAACAATACATATGCTACAACAATCGCTAAACCCATTATAACATCAACTGGCAATACCCATCCAGGCAATTCCGCCTCTGCTCCATCGCCTGTGTCTCCCTTAGGTCCTTGTAAACCTCTAGGACCCTGTTGTCCAGGTGCCCCTTGTAAACCTTGGATACCATCGTGTCCTTGTTGGCCACGTTCACCACGAGGTCCGCTTTGACCTTGAGGTCCTGCTGGTCCCATTTGACCAACGTCACCTCTGTCTCCGTTCGCCCCCGTTTCACCTCTAGGTCCCACTGGACCCTGTGCCCCTGCTGGGCCTGCCGCACCGTCTTTTCCATCTCTTCCTGTTGCGCCCATAGGACCAACTGGACCTTGAATACCGTCGTCACCTGTGTCACCCTTTGGTCCAGACGGACCAACAATTTCATCGATATTATCGATATCTTGTTTCGTTGCAAAGTAATTGACATCGTGTCCGGCTAATCTAGCAGCATCTAAACCACTGGATGCACCGTCCACCAATTTCAAGTTGTTCAAGATAGCTTGTGCACTTGTCTTATCGTCCAAGTCATCATCTAGTTTCTCTACAACCTTTTCAAGGTCATCTAGAACCGATTTCAACGTAGATTCTTGAGCCTTTGCTCTACTACTCTCGTCGTTGATAGCTTGTCCATTGGTCGAGACTTGTGACTGTGTGGCGGTTAATGACGTACGCGTTGCTTGCAAGTCTGTTCCTGCTTGATTAATCAAGTTTTGTAAACTTTGTTCCGCATGAGTTGCACGCGTAACTTCGGAACTTGTAGAGAATGCAAGTTGTTGTTCTGCTTTCGTTGCTCTTACATATTCTTCGTCTACACGAGCACTCAATTCATTCTCTTTAGCAGAAGCTCTGGACGCTTCATCCGTTATCATCTGCTGATTCGCTGTTTCTGCTGATATAGCACGCGCAGCTTCTGCTTGAATCAAACGCTTGGCTTCATCCAATTCCGCTTGTGTCTTCAGTTTGAATTCGCCGTGCGTTGAGGTTAACCTGTCCTCTGTCGATTGTAAGTTATTAGTCAAATCAGCCGATTGAGCATTCAATGCCGTTACGAGATTATTGTTCAATGTAACCAATGCATCCGCATTACGGGAAGTTTGGTTACCAATAATATCTTCACGGTTGATAGCTCTATTGGTTTCCAATGTCAATGCATTAGCTATCGACATAACATCCGTGCTGAAGGTATGGGTAATGTCTTGAATCTTATTGTCCGTACCCTGTTGAGAGGCGGTGATACTAGAAGCAATCACACCTTCTACTTGGGTAATACGACTATTCAAGTCAGCAGTGGCTGAGCCAGCATCTTGGTCTACCTTGGCACTCAATGAGGACAACTGGGTTTTCACAGAGTCCAAACTGATATCCAAGGCATCTGCCATTTGCTGAGCATCTCGTGCCGCTGTCCCTGCTTCGTTGGCCAACTCTTTGGCTTCGGCTATGGAACCGGATGTACCAGAGTTGGAGTTGGTAATGGTATCAATCCTCGACTCTAATGAAGCCAATGACGAACTAGAACCACCTCTCAACTGGTTAATCTGTCCTTCCACCAATTGGTCACCTGCCTGTCTGGCCGATGCTTCTTGGCTAACAGCTGATTGCCGTTGGGCTGTTTCTGCGTTCAAATCGTTAGCAACGGTATTCGCTTTCGTCTTTGCTGCTGATGCTTCGGCTTCCGCATCGGTTGCCTTGTTGGCAGCATTGCTTGCTACATTCTCAGCTTGAGCAGCTTCGTTAATAGCATCTACCGCTCTACTTTCCGCATCATTCGCCAATTCAGATGCTTCTTTAGCATCCTTCGTTGCTTGGTCCGCTTCATCCTTAGCAACTTGAGCTTGTCCACTAGCTGCTTGAGCTTGTTGAACACCTAAGTTACCACGGTCCAAAGCGGCTTGGGCATCTTGAATACCTTGTGCCGCGTTTGTCAAAGCACTCTCTGCCTTTACCGTAGCAGTACCAGACTGTAAGAGGGCTGACGAACCTTTTTGGTCCGCTTCATCTGCTTTAGTCTGTGCTGCTTCACCAACAGCTTCGGCTTTTTCTGCTTCATTCCTAGCATCTGCCGCGTCACTTTTAGCATCTTGAGCCTCTGACTCTGCTGATTCTGCTCTGGTCTCAGCTTCATTAGCTTTACCAGATGCTTGTTCAGCAGATTTCTCAGCTGCTTGAGCGTTGGAGTTGGCTTGGAACGCTTCCGTTTCAGCTTCTTTAGCATCTCTCTTGGCTTCTTGTGCATCGCCTTCCACCACGGAGATACTATTCCTATTCTGTGCTGCGTCAGCTTCTGCCTTTTTGGCTTCTGATTGTGCTTCTTCTGCTTTATTCTCAGCAGCTGTAGCTTCACCTCTGGCTGCTGCTGCGGCCTGGCTAGCTGTCGTTGCTGTTCCCTGTGCGGTTTGAGCATCCAATATACCTTGTTGGGCTGATTGGGCAGCTTGTCCCGCAGCCGACTGTGCATTGTTTGCCAAATTACTAGCGCTATCTGCTTTACTAGCAGCCGCACTACCAACTTGTTCCGCATTCTGTGCGTCCGCTTCAGCTTTGGCCGCTTGTAACTCAGCTTGTTGAGCATCTTGCTTAGCGCCATCTGCTATATTCTCTGCTTCATTAGCTTTATCGGTAGCACCTTGTGCTTTACTTTCCGCACTGTTTGCTTCTTGCATAGCATCAACAGCTTTTTGTTCCGCTACGCCCGCATGTGCGTCTGCTGATTTGGCTTCAGCATCTGCTTGGTTGGCTGATAACTGAGCAGCTGCTCCCTTAGCGTCTGCTGCTTGGCCAATCGATTTAGCATTAGCCGCATCGTCCTTGGCTTCTTCACCAGTACGTTCAGCTGATGATGCTGCCGCGTCCGCGTCTTCTGCTGCCAATTTAGCCGAACTTGCTTGATTCTCAGCATCTTGTGCCATTCCTTTAGCATTGTCAGCTGTATTCTCAGCAGCAGCCGCTGCTTGTATACCTTGTTGAGCTCTTGAATCAGCTTCTTCAGCCGCATTCTCAGCCTTAACAACGTCCAAAGCGTTTTGGTCGGCTTTGTTCTTGGCCGCATCTGCTTCACTCTTGGCACCAGCTGCTTCTGTACTAGCCGTATTAGCTGCTGACTGAGCATCACTTGCTTTATCGTCCGCGGTATCTGCCTTTCCTTCGGCCAATTTCGCTTCGTTGAGAGCACCTGCTGCCGCGTTAGCGTTAGCCTGAGTCTTAGTATCAACTTGTCCGATTTCGCCTTCAACGGATGCTTTAAGTGCACTACGCGCTTGAGCATCTGCTACAGCTTGTTGACTTCTAGCTGCTGTTTGAGCAGCATCCTTCGAACTCAAATCGTTAGACGTTTGTGCCGCTGCCGCTGCTGCTGCTTCAGATGCACTTTCCGCATCCTTAGCTTTGTCTACAGCTCCAGCCGCTGCTGTTTCTGCTCCTTGTACATCCGCACTCAATCCAGCACGTGCCTGTGCTGCGGCTTGAATTTGTCCTTCTTGTGCGTTGATTTCTAATTTGTTGGCATCTGCTTCTGCCTTCGCTTGGTCGGCATCGTTCTTAGCATCACTAGCCGCGGTACCAGCTTCTCTAGCATCTGCTTCAGCTTGTGCTGCCGCATCACCCGCAGAAGCGGCTTGATTGGCAGCTGCGTTAGCTTTCGTATCCGCTACAGAAGCCGCATTCGAAGCTGAACTAGCAGCCGATTGAGCGTTTCCTGCTGCTTGACTAGCTGCCTCTGCTTCAGATTCTACACCTGTTAATTTACCTGATACAACGGCTGTTGCCGCTTCTGCTTGTCTTAATTCGGCTTCAGTATCGGATAATCCTGCTGCTACCGAATCTGCTTTGGATTGAGCATTGGAAGCAGCATTAGCCGCTCCACTTGCTACACCTTCAGACTCTAATGCCTTAGCACGGGCTGTATCAGCTTCTGCTCTAGCAGCCGCTGCTGCTGCCGCATTCACTTCACCCTTAGCTTTATTAGCGGATGCTTCACTAAGAGCTTCACCCGCATCTTGTCCAGCCTTGTCCGCTTCGCTAATTGCTGAATCTGCTCTCGAGCCAGCGTTGGCTGCTTGTAACTTAGCATCCGTAGCTTCGGATTCAGCTTCAGCGGCTTGAGAGCCAGCTGCTGCTGCCGCATTCTCCGCATCAGCTGCTTCATTCAAAGCATTCTGTGCGTTGTTACCGGCTGTGGCTGCTGCTCCCGCTGCTGCTTGAGCTTCGGAACTGGCCGAACCAGCTGCTGCCTGTGCTGCTTTAGCATCTTCTTCAGCACCTTCGGCCGTGGCTTCTGCCAAGTCAGCTTTACCACCTGCTGCTGTAGCCGCATTGGAAGCCGCGTTAGAGGCACCCATAGCAGCGTCAGCTTCAGTCTTAGCATCTCCAGCTTCTTGACTGGCAGCATCTGCTTTACCATCCGCAATAGTAGCCGCCCCTTGAGCTCCTGCTGCTGCTGAGGCCGCGGCATCTGCTTCATCCTTAGCCTTATCCGCTTCGGCTTCAGCCGCTGCTGAGGCACTTAATGCGGTATCACCTTTCTGTCCTGCTAAACCCGCTGCTAATGAAGCATCGTCTGCTTTACCAGCTGCCGCATCTGCTTCGGTCTTAGCTTCACCTGCTTCTAACTCAGCAGTAGCCGCATCATCGGCAGCGTTTGCTGCGTCTGTTTCGGCCTTATTTGCCTTGGTTTGAGCAGTTGTTGCTGCGGCTCCAGCGGCCTTGGCTTCTTGGTCTGCTTCAGCAGCATCGGATGCTGCGTTGGAAGCGTCTTGTTCTGCTTGGTTAGCTGTTAACTGGGCAGCTGCTCCCTTCGCATCGGCGGCTTCAGCGGCTAAATCAGCTGCTGCTGCTGCTGCGTCAGCTTCGTCTGCTTTAGATTGAGCACTACCAGCTTGTTCTTGAGCCAATGAAGCACCAGCATTCGCTGCTTTGGCTTCAGCATCTGCTTGTTGTGCTTTGGCATCTGCTCCTTCAGCTGCTGCTATACCTGCTGCTGCTTCACTGGCGGCCTGTGCCGCTGCTGTACCAGCCGCTTTGGCTTCAGCATCTGCTTGTTCAGCAGCTAAATCAGCTTGTGCTGCTGCTTGCTGTCCAAGTAATGCATCTTCCATGGCGTCAGCTGCTGCTGAGTTCGCTTGGAATGCGTCACAAATCTCAAACGATACATAGCTATTGGTTGTACCAGAACGCAATGTTACATCGGTACAAGCCGTAACGGAGATTGCTGTAAAGTCTTTGGTGTCTGGAGATGATAATTGACTACCATCTAACAATTTACATTCAAACACGTGAGCACCTCCATCATCACCCACCGCATCGGTTGGAACACATCCAGCCGCATCACAATTGTAGTCTGGTTCACATTTCTTTCCTGCCTTCTTAGCCGCTGCTATTGCTGCTGCCCCGGAGGCTTCAGCCATTGCTTCTGCTTCGTCAGCAGAGAACTGAGCACCGTAGGCTTCACAAATCTCATAGGATACAAATTGTCCTGGATGATTTGGATTCTCTACAATATCACCACAACTACTGATTCTATCATTGATAGAGTCCATACCCAATATACCACAGTACCAGTTACCCGCATTCAAGTTCGGTCTAAAGAAGTCCGAACGTTGGTACAAGTCTCTATGACTTGTAGGATTCCACGAGGCTGGGTTTCCGGCACAGTCCGAACCTGGAGCTTCTAACTCACATGGACCTGTTCCATCTCTTGATTCTACTGGGTTACCTGAAGCGTCCTCTTGATGCCAGTTAAAGTAATCACAATTGGTGTTTCTACATGCGGCATCGCACTGAGCCAAGGTCATGTCACCCATTTCCGATTGACCGGATATCAAACATTTCACATTCTCCGCAACTCGCAATGGAGTTCCTAGAGCCGCATCTACGATACAGCCTGCGGTGTCACAGTTGCGTTCACGTTCACACACCTTCTTCGCTTCTTCAGCTGCGTCGTGGGCATCAGCCGCTGCCAACGCTGCTTCGTGAGATGCTCCAAATGATGCACAAATCTCTTCCGATACAAACTCATCTGTATCTGGTAATTCTTTAACATCTGTACATGCGGAGGCCGTTTGAGCTGTAAACTGTGGTTTAGGGTCATCCAATTGAATACCCGACTTCAACTCACAGTAATATCTATCACTGCCATCGTCATTTGCTCCCAAGTCTCCGTTGATTTGACATGGTGTATGACAATTGGCTTCTTCTTCACAAGATTTACCCGCTGCCAACGCTGCCGCTGCTCCAGCCTTTGCTGCCATTTCAGCTGCTAACTCAGCATCGGTAGCCGTGTTGGCAGCACCATAAGCGGTACATACATCGTACGATATAAACTTACCTGCTTGATTAGGATTCTCAAGGATATCCGCACAAGAACTGGCACTATCATCCAATGCTGGGGTATCTTGCAATACACAATACCATTCATCATTCTTGAGTAATGGTCTAAAGAAGTCGGAAGCTTGGAACAGATTGTATGAACCTGGTGAGTACGAACCATCGCCACCTGCTTCACAGGTACGTCCTACTGGTTCCAAATAACATTCACCTAAATCATTGAGTACATCGTCGTCGTAATTGGCTGCTAATGAATCATCCGTCATCTTCCATAAGAAGTAATCGTGTCCACCTGCCAATGCCTCGTTGTCACAATCTGCCAATGTTAATGCAACACCCTTTGGTATTTGACCAAAGCTAGATGTACATTGAGAGGCTTCTGCCAAGAAGATTGGTTCACCAGGACCAGCGTCTTTAATACAATGCATAAAGTCACAGTTCAGGTCTGGTTCACAAGTTTTCTCAGCCTCCGCCAACGCTTCACCCGCTTCTTCTGCCGCAAGAGCTGCTTTCTGGTCTGCTACCGTTGCCGCATGTTCAGCTTCGGTTGCCTCTTGGGCTGCTTTCTTAGCTTCTTCATTCGCTTGGAACGAATCACATATCTCCTCTGAAGTTGGTCTACCGTCATCGTCGAACACATCGGTACATGCCGTCTCAGGCACACCCAATACATTCAGTTTCAACGCACAAGTGTATTCGGACTCATCTTCATTTGGTGTACAGAAACCATCGGCACAGTCGGCCTCTGGTACACAAGTAAACCCTGCCTCTATAGCTGCTTGAGCTGCGGCATCTGCTGCGGCTGCGGCTGCTAAGTCTGCCAAGCTACCAGTTTGCTGTGCTGCGTAAGCATCACACAAAGCAAAGGCAACCTTCTTACCTGTGTTAGGATTGATTTGTACATCTGTACAAGATGTATCTGCGTTCTCCATATCTTGTTCTCTCAAGTTACAGAAGTATTTCCTATCTGCTTCTGGGAATTCATTCACGCGGAATTGAGTGGAGATTTGGTATAATACCACGTGGTCTCCTTCGGTTTCTGGTACGTAATTAACCTGTCCAGTAGGACCACAGTCGTTGACTTCGGTTGGTCCGAACAAGAAACATTCACCTCCAAACTCAGCTGCTATTTCTAACAAATGTTTGTTTGGCATCTCTTCCACGGCTAATAACTCTTCTGGACTCGAAACCATACTTTTTCTTTCCTCGATAAGTGCTGGTAAATTGAATTTAATCATGTAATGGTCACAGTCCCATGCTGCTTCGTTGCGGCACAACTCATCACAAGAGGCCAATGGAACCTTAGCACCACCCTTCTTGATTGCTTCGATAGGATAACCGTTAGCGTTGCCTTGGTTGTCCCAACCGACCAATTCTCCTTGGATTGCTGTTATATCACCTGTTACCGTAGATGGTAAAGCGGCTGACATGGTACAAACCTTATCGTGTGCCAAGTATACACCTTCGCCTTCCTCACCATCTTGGATACATTGTACATGGTCACAGTCAGCTTCAGGGTCACAGGTCTTCTCAGCTTCAGCTTTAGCAACTGCTGCTGCTACTTCATTCGCATGAGCATCGCACACTTGGTAAGAAATTACAGCATCGTCCTTCATTTCTGTAATACAACTGGAAGAATGTAATGGTTCAATACCATCCACTTCCTTCAAAGCACAGTAGTATACATGCATATCATCCGCTGGGTCTGGTGTATTATCACCTGACGCTACTTCGTCGCGAATACATACATCACCATTCTCTTGTGTCGCACAATTCTCTGCTGGAGCACAAGTCTTTTCTGCTTCTTTCTCTGCTTGAATAGCACTACAGATTTCCTGTGATATTGGTTTATCGTTCGCATCCATGACCACATCTGGACAACTGGAAGCGAATTCACCTGATAAATCACCTTCTGCTGCTATTTCACAACTATATTGACCAGTCAAATCAGCTACACATTCACTGCCTACACAATTCTCCTTAGGCGAGCATGATTTCTTTGCTTCGAACGATGCTTTCGTTGCGGAACAAATAGCATATGATACGTAGTAATCACTAATAGGTGTTACGTCCGTACATGCTGTAGCGGTTGCGGCTGGGTCAGTACCCACATCAATCAACTTACAGTAAGATACCACACCATCGTATTGACAACCATCGTCGTCACAATTGGCATCTGGTTCACATGTCTTACCAGCTTCATGGGCTGCCGCAGCTGCTGCTTGGTCTGCCAGGCTAGCTGCTTCGTCGGCTTCTCCTGCCGCTATCGCTGCTGCGTATGTATCACAAATATCATAAGATACATACGTGCCTGGTTTATTTGGGTTTTCACCACCGGAACCTACTTGGTCGTCGGTCTGTGGAGTAATCGATTGGTTTGGAATCATATCAGGACATGCACTTGAGTATTCACCCGTTACATCTACCGCATTTCCATCTCTATCCACATAACTAGTGTCCTTCAATTCACAGTAGTATTCTCCAGGTCTTCTACCAGGTCTAAACAAGTTAGAAACTTGGTAGAGTACAACGTCTCCGTCATGACCTTCTTCAGTGATTGGTACACTACAATCCGTACCTTCCAATTCCAATTCACATTTACCCGTAGATTTAGTCCATCTGAAGTGATGGCAACCGTTGGGCTCGAACTTACATTGCGCATCACATTGTGATGGGATATCAAAGTTACCCTTGTCGATAACAGTGCTTGTATCGTCACACCGAACTGCTCTGGAACCAGATGAATAAGCCAACTCAATCGGCTCTGTTCCGTCTTTGATACATCCCATATGAATACAATTGGCGTCTGGACTACATGATTTCTCTGCTTCTCGTTGAGCTTTCTCAGCTTCTACTGCTGCTCCGAACGCATCACATATCTCAAATGAAATAGCTTTGTTACTTGCACAGCTAGCTTCGTCTTCACCCAATGAGTTGATACACTTGGCATCTTTACAGCTTGAGCGGTGTAATCGACCACCGTCCAATTCACACCAGTATTCGCCTTCTCCACCAATTCCACCGAATTGACATCCGGCTTCAACACAATTTTCTTCAGGTACACAACTCTTCTCAGCCGTTTGGAGAGCTCCGTACGTTGCACATATCTCAAACGATATTGGCCCTCCTACTATATCGTTCACAGCTACATCCGCACAACTGGAAGCTTCAATGGCTGGGAACATTGTTCCCTTCACGTCTTTATCAATGATTTCGCAATAGTATGCGTTATCTAAACCGATAGCATCACCATCGTTCTTACATTGATTGTCTTTACAATTCTCAGCTGGTTCACAAGTCTTTCCTGCTTGTTTAGCAGCTTCTGCTGCTGCTGAAGATGCTTCCATGGCTGCCAAATCAGCTTCGCTAGCAGAAATACTAGCACCAAAGGCAGTACAAACTTCGAACGAGATATGTGGAGGTTCACCATCGACCAATGCTCCATTTTCATTCTCAACAACATCAACACAAGAAGTAGTACCTTCCAATTCACAATACCATTCTTTGTCTCTATCGTTAGGAGAGAAGTAGTTGGATACTTGGTACAATGTCTTACCATCTGGGTCATCACTACGGCCCACCGCATCACAATCACCAGTGTAAAGAACACATTCGCCTCCTTGTTTCCATCCAAAGTAACCACATCGGTCTGTTCCCACCTCGCCGGCTTGAACTTGAGTTTGTTGATAGATACATAGAGCATCGCACTCTGCCAAGGTCTTGCCAGAAAATGGCTGAACACCCGGAATGGTTCCACTACCACAGACTTTCTGTACTTGTAAATCAATAGGGTCACCGACCAATCTATCGCGTTTACAACCTGCTGTTCCTCCTTTACAGTTAGTTTCTGGAGCACAAGTCTGCTCAGCTGCCAACAAAGCATTCGCTGCTTTCGCTCTAGCGGAGTATGCATCACAGATAGCAGCGGATGTCGCATCTGAAGGATGACCTTCTACTCTGGTTACGTCTGGACACGAGTTCGCTTCGTACGGTGCCATTGTAGTAGTATCTTCACCTACAGTCTTAGTCTTTTGTGCCAAGTAACAGAAGTATTCATCACCATCCTGTTGACACGGCATTTGTTCCGTTTGTCCATCGACAGTCAAGTCACAATCAGCCAATGCTTCACATGTCAAACCAGAGGCTTGCAACGCTTCACTAGCTGCTTGGGCTGCTGCCATCGCTTCGAGTTCTGCGTCCGTTGCTTGGATGCCCGCACCATACGCGGTACATACATCATACGAGACAACCGGAAGCGCTCCATTCGAATTGAAAGCACCGTATTTGTTCTCTTTTAAGTCCGCACATGAGGATGGACCACCACGGCATGCACCGTCTTCATCACATTCTACCTCTGCGTAGCTAGTGTCCCTCAACTCACAGAACCAAGCATTATCCTTCAACAAAGGTAAGTGGAAGTTGGATACTTGGTAATGGTCTGGGAATACCAATGGGTTAACCTGAGCATTGTTTGCTGTTACGTCAATATCATCTACACCTTTGTACAGATAACATAACTGCTGGTCCAAACCTTCATCGTATTTGAATGCGTAGTAACCGCACAGTTTCTCACTATCGTACGTTGGTACACAATCTGGGTTGTTTACTACCGTCTCCGACCTCAAGTCTTCCAAATTGAATACGGACATAGGACAGTTTGGTATTTGTTTCAATATACATTGGAAATCACAATACTTGACCATTTCCATTCTATCCTTGAATGGGTCTGTCTTGGTATACCGTCCACTAAGCTCTAGTTGAGCCATGGTTGGAATACAACCCTTGTAGTTGAGTACATCTGCGGTAATAGCAGTCGGTGGACATTGAGGCACTTGAGCAGTACCCATTGCCGCGTCGTATACAAACTGAGTCTGGTCATCTAAACCTGTACCGTAGATAGTACCTGAAGCCATACGAATACCTTCACCATATGACCTATCCTGTTTACAACCATTCGCATCGCACATCATTTCTGCCTCACAAACCTTCTCTGCCTCCAATGCTGCTAATCTTGCTGCCGCATCAGCTTCTGCTGCTGCTTGAGCTGCCGCAAAGGTGTCACAGATTTCATAAGACTTCTTACGTGCGTATAGACCATCACCATAGTTAAAGTCTTTAACGACATCCGTACAAGCAGTAGGTTGAGCAACGTTACACCAGAAGTTACCCTTGTTATTGATTTGGTAGTTTTGTACCGAACCAGAACCAGAGTTCTTCAAACCGTCTGTAGTCTTGTACAAGTCAAAGTGTTCGTTGTAAATGGTTTGAGAACAGTCAGATTCATCTTCATTAACGAAGAAACAGTCACCACCTTCCTTGAACAAGAAGTGGTTACGTCCTGCTGCTTTAGCATCCTTATTACATTCTACCAATGTTGTTCCTTCTTCGCCTGAATCAATAACAACACCTGGCACGCTTGAATCACCAATGAGTGTACATTCTGCGGAACCTTGTACCAACTTGGCTGGCTGTCTTGGGCCATCATCTTGTAAACATGTTCCTCCAATACAGTCTTCTTCCATTTGACAGGTATATTCAGCCATTTCCTGGGCGAACAACGCTTTCTGTTCTGCTGTGTAAGCATTACAGATGTCATACGAGAAGAAGTCTGTATCGTACATCATCTCTGCTTGGGCACGAGCTTTAGAGTACACAAATGTGTATTCTGCATTTTCTTCCTTCAGAGACTCCAAGGAACCATCACAGGCACCAAAACCAGAGTAACCTGAACATACTACCTTGCTACCATCGTAATGAGTTTCGATGTAATCAATAGCTGATTCACTCAACAATTGTTCATAACACCATTGAGTTGCTGTCATCGCATCTGGTAGACTCTCAGTCTCTTTACCGATTACATATTCGTTGGCCAAATTACATTCACCAATTTCTCCACTGACCTTACCACCGTCAAAGATAACAATTGGCGAACCCACATTACCTCCAGTACCAATTACATCAGCACAACTACTGGAATGTCTTCCACCGTTCAACTTACAGTAGTAGTCTGGGTCTCTTTGTGGATTAGGACCACTAGAGGAATCGTCCGTAATACATCCACCGTCACAATTGGAGTCCACTTCACAAGTTAAACCTGCTGCGCTGGCTGCGGCTCCAGCAGCTTTAGCTGCCATCATCGCGTCCAACTCAGCTTGAGTACCAGTGAACTGAGCACCATATGCGGCACAAGCTTCGAACGAAACGAAGTTTCCTTGTTTAGTTGAGTGTACTTTGTCGTTGGTATTAATGATAGCAGCAACATCTGCACAGCTGGATTGCTCCGAAGCTGGGAATGTCATGCATTTCTCTACACCATCTTCATCCGTAACACACACTTCTACATCCTCCTTCAACTCACAGTACCACGCATGGTCTGTACCAGCCAATGGTCTAAAGTAAGTAGAGACCTGGTATAGTTCAAGACTATCATCGGAGAATTTCCAGTTGGAAGCCAAACAATCGGTTCCTGCTGGGTAAATCTTACAGATAGTTCTGTCTCTCTCCAACGCTTGTTCTGGGTCGTACTTGAATGCGAAATTCTCTACGTCAGCTCCCAATGCTCTTACTTCGTCGTCACATTTCTCAATCATAAGAACTTTAGATGGAGATTGAGCATTTCCTAATCTCTTAACACCCATCAATTTGAGTAGAGTGTTCTTAATAGACTTCTTACCTCCCAATTTCGGTTTAAAGCTTAACAAACGTCTTCCACCTTGCTCAGCATTCGCATCGGCACTTTGTCCAGCGGTTGTACCAGTGCCAGCTTCTTCAGCAGCCGATGGTAACCAGTGTTGTTCCATGTTCACTTCTACGAAACTACCAGTAAACATACATTCTTGTCCTAATGCCAATCTTAAACCATCACCCAAGAAACCATCTTGCATACAGTGATGACTATTACAGTTAGCCAATGGTTCACAAGTCTTGCCAGCGGATATCTCAGCTTCCAAAGCTGCTTGTTCTGCTGCGAAAGCACCACACAACTCGTAGGACCTGTAAGGACCAGCGGAAGCGTCGTCACCTGTTACATCGGTACAAGCAGAGTTGGTTGCTGGTGATTCACCAGCCAATTCTCCATCATCAAAGACCTTCAACTCACAGTAGAAGTTACCTGGGTTGGTACCTCCAGAGTATGTACCCTTCATACATTTTTGTCCATCGACTTCTTTACAATTGGCTTCTTCGATACAGGTCTTACCTGCTTGTTTCTCCGCAAACTCAGCTTTAGCAATACTCTTGGCAGCGCTACAGATTTCTCTAGATGCACCGTCCGCATCGGTATCTGAACAAGAGTTACCTTCCGTAACACCATCCGCATCCTTCTTCAATATACAGCTAAAGTCGAATTGTGCCGCACCTCCATCTCCGGCGGCCTGACAACCATCAGCACCACCAACACAATTCTCTTCCTCTACACAAGTAAAGCCAGCTTTCTCAGCTGCTGCTGCGGCTGCTTGTCTTGCTGCTAAAGCTCTCAACTGAGCTTCGTCACCAGTTTGTTGAGCACCATAAGCAGCACAAATCTCGTAGGAAACAAAGGTTCCTGGTACGTTTGGATTGGATACCGCATCACCACAGGCTGAAGCTTCTTTAGCATCTTGTCCTGGGTATAGCGCATCATCGCCTGAGCGTTCGAATGCTTGGTCCAATTCATTTCCATCTCTCAAGGTACAGAACCATACATCATCTTTACCTTCAATAAGTGGTAAAGTGTGGGAACTAGTTTGCCAGATGGTGTATGAACCTGCTCCAAGGGTACAGATTTCCGCATTAGTTAACAATATACAAGTACCTGGCCCTTCTTCCTCTGCTCCTTCATCAGGAGTGAAGTAGAAATGTCCATAGTCTGAGGCGTCCGCCGCTGCGTCACAACCAGCTAATGTCGTTGCTACTGAATTGGCAATACCCTGTGCTTCCTCAGCACACATCATGTCTTCGCCCATCCACACCGGTTTACCTAATTCTGTATCTTGTTTACATGGACCTTTACAGTTAGCTTCCAACTCACAAGTTTTACCAGCTTCGATTTCTGCCAACTCCGTTGCATATCGCTGTTTAGCTGTGGTACAAACTTCCCAGGATTTGCCATCAGCGGTCGTATCGGTACAAGATGAACTCTGCTGTACCGTCACTCCACTGAATGCGACAAACTTCTCAGGGAAGAATGCTTTAAGTTGGTCACCTGACCGCAAATCACACACAAAGTCACCATAGTGAACGTTTAGAGTGACTCCATCGTACTCGTATTGTTCTGTCTCGCGTTGACAACCATCAGCACAATTAGCACTTTCGATACAAGTCTTTTCACCTTCTAATTTGGCAGCTGCTGCTTGAGCCGTAGCTTGTTGTTCAGCCGCAAATATTTCACATGGGTTGGTAGACCTTACCGTTTCACCGTCCAAGTTTGGTTTAATATCTGGACATGCGGTTTGAGAACCATCCTTGGTGGTAACACCATCCGCATTTTCGCCTTCAATCAAATTACATGTGTATTCACCATTGTCCAATGGGTTAGTATCGGTACAGCCATCAGCGTCACAGTTATCATTTACTGTACATGTCAATCCCGCTGCCGCTGCTGCTCGCACTGCCGCGTCTTGGGCAGCTGCCGCTCTAAGCTTAGCAATATCAGCTTCTACCTTAGCAAAAGTAGCATCACAGATATCGTATGAGATTTGTTCATCAGGGTTGTTTGGATTGACTACCAAGTCACCACAACTGGAACTATCAAAGTCGATAGGGAATCCTAACAACGAAGTGTCCGTGTTCAATGGGTTTGCTGGGTCGTCATGTTTCGAACCTATAATACAGTACATTCTAGCCTCTACCTTATCGGTGTTGAGGTCGTCTCCATACAAACCTGGGCTACTAGCTGGTTTCATTGGGTCATCTGGATGGAAGTCCAGTGTACAACCACCGTAATCGTTACCAGCAATAATAGCACAATTAGCCGTTTGGTCACAAGTCTTTTCTGCCATAGCAATAGCTCTCTGTTCCGCTGCGAACACTTCGCACGGTTGTTTGGCTCTCCATTGCATGACACCACCACCAATATCAACCTCTTCCAACATATCAGCAGCACATGCTGTACTGTTAGAAGCAGTGTATGCGTATGGAGCATCACCTTGGTCCTTCATCTTAAGCTCGCATGTGTATTCCAATTCACCTTCTAAAATCTCACAATAACCAGTTCCTTCTTCTAATGCAACACAATTCTCATCTACGTTACAAGTCAAACCTGCCTTAAGAGCTGCTAACTCTGCTGCCGCATCGGCTGCTGCTGCTTTAAGGTCAGCGATGTTTGCTGCGTTCTTAGCCAACATAGCATCACAGATATCAAAACTAATCTGCTGTGTTGGGTCTTCTGGGTTGGTCATTCTATCACCACATTTGGAGCTATCGAATGCTAAATCAATGCCACCAATAGTGGTATCGTCATCGTAACCGTGCGAGCCTTCGTGTCCCTCTGGTTTTGTTGTACCAATCACACAGTACATACGCTCGAAACCTGGTTCACCGTGCTCATGAGGAGAGGATGGAATACCTTCACCTTCTGGGAAGTCAATCATACAGCCACCATATTCTTTAGTAGCATCAGTGTACATACAATTGTTCGTAGTCTCACAAGTCTTTCTGGCTGCTGCTTGAGCTGCCATAGCATCTGCTGCCGCTGTACATGGGTCCGTTGAACGCCATGAGAAGTCAGGCATTTGATACATATTGCTACAAGCCGTTGCTTCGTTTGGTTGGTATTCAATCATACCAGTTTCGGTGTCGTACAATGGTAATATCTCACAACTCTTTTCATCAGCATGTTGGCCTAATGGACCAGGAGCTTCTACACATACTGCTTCTGCTCCTTGGTCACCATCTTTACAATTCTGAGCCACATTACAGGTAAAGCCTGCTTTAAGGGCTGCCAAAGCTGCTGCCTGAGACGCTGCTTCTGCTTCCATAGAGGCAATATCACCGGCATTCTTAGCAAGCATAGCATCGCAAATATCATAAGAGATTTGCAAGGTACTATCACCTGGGAAGGTTTCGGCATCTTTACAAGCAGTAGAATCAAAGTTGATTTCGAATCCTAGCGCGGATACATCTTCATTGTATGCGTGGTCTGATTGCGTGTGCGTTGAACCAATGATACAGTACATACGTCCTTCGTATGCATCTGTCGTTGGGTCATCTACATTCAAACCCGGTCCACCTTCGTTTGCTGGTGTGTCTGGGTTATCCGCAATGTCTAGTATACAACCACCATAGTTGTTACCTGGCATTTGCTTACAATTGTTAGCTACTTGACAAGTCAATTCTGCTTGTGCCATCGCTGCCGCACTTTCCTCCGCTGCTTTCTCTTCAGCTGCGAACAATTCACAAGGATTGCTACTGAATGAAGTCGTTACAACCGCTGATGTGTGCGTCCTTGAGCAAATCATCTTAATTCCTACGCTTGGTTGAATGTAGTTGGCTGCGGTTGTCGTCTCTGTGTTTGCACCATTTGGTATTCCGTTGAAGTATAGGTTACCATCAATCGTATTTCTGTAACATCCTGGAGGACTAGAGAACGTAGCCAACTGGTTAAGGTTCTCAGCACCAAAGGATGTTCCCAACAATTCATTAGCAACCGTAACACAATCTCCCATTGCTACACCCACAGCTTGTGTATTGCCTGAATCGGTTTGGTCCAAGGACTGACAGTAGTCTGCTTCTACCACTACGTTACTGACTGTTGTACCACCACCAGTGGTCAATAGAACGGTATCTGCTGGGTTACAGCTAGTGGCTGAACCATCTCTAGTCATAATACCATCTGGGTTTTCTTGTTCAAGCAAAGCACATCGGTATGTACCAGCTTGGTTAATACAAGCGGCATCGCCTCCCAATAACCCATCTACACAATTCTCTTTAACATTACAGGTTAAGCCCGCACGCGCTGCTGCTCTTGCTGCTGCTGCGTCAGCCGCCGCTGCTTTGAGGTCTGCGATATTAGCAGCATTCTTTGCCAACATAGCATCGCAAATATCATAAGAGATTTCCTCATGCAAGTTTCCGACAATAACATTCTGAATATCTTTACAAGCAGAACTTCCCATAATCAAGTCTAAACCTCCTACTGAAGTATCAGCGTTGTATGGATGGTCAGCATTGCTAATATGAGCTGTACCCACTACACAGTACATTCTTTCCTCTCCATCGACAGCAAAGAATTCTGGTCCTTGTGGGTCCAAACCTGTAATATCCAATACACACCCACCGTAATCATTTCCTGGGATTGGTTTACAATTCATGGTGATATCACAACTCTTCATGGCTTCTGCCTCAGCTGCTGCCGCGGCTGCCAATGATTCTTGCTTAGCAGCGAAGATATCACATGGGTTGCTCGAGACATAATCACCATCAGCGTTTTGAGAAATGGAGTCCGCAGCACATGCTGTTTGACTACCATCCGATACTAGGTCACCTGATGGGTTTTCTCCTTGTTTTAAATCACATACGTAATCACCACTATCCGCAATCGGTTCATAACATACATCACCGTTGTCTTGTGTTTTACAATTCTCCTCAACCAGACATGTCAAGCCAGCCTTCAACGCTGCTCTAGCGGCGGCAGCATCAGCTGCGGCTGCTTTCAAGTCAGCCATGTTGGCCGCATTCTTGGCAAGCATAGCGTCACATACATCGTAGGAGATAACTTCCTGTACATCTCCATCTGTAATGTCTTTTAAGTCAGCACATGAACTAGAGTCCATGGTCAATTTAAGACCTGAGATAGACTCGTCATCATTGTATGCATGGTTTTCATCAGACGCATGAGCTGTTCCAACAACACAGTACATTCTTTCCGAACCCTCTGTATTAAAGAAACCTGGAGAACCTTCTCCGTGGTCTAGTATACAACCGCCATATGCGTTATCTCCAACGATTTGACAATTCTCTGTTGGTGTACAAGTTCTTGCTGCTGCTGCCAACGCTTCTTGTTTAGCTGCTTCGGTTTCGCAAGGGTCTTGACTGTAATAATCATCATCATCCGATGTATCTAGTGGGTCATCGTAATACTGGATGTTTACACAAGCAGTTTGTGTACCATCTGCTGTGTATACACCGTCTGGATTATCTCCTTCCTTCAATTGACATGTGTATCCTTCAAAACCAGCTCTTTCGATACAAGCTGGTGAACCATCGGATGGTTGGATACAATTCACATCTACCAAACAAGTCAATCCTGCTTTAAGTGCTGCTTTGGCGGCTTCACTCGCTGCTGCTTCAGCTCTTAAATCTGCTATGTTAGCAGCATTCTTAGCAAGCATGGCATCACAGGCATCGTACGATATCTCTTCGAAGGTAGGTGCTCTTGGGTCTGGCATTCTATCCGCACAACTCGAACTATCAAAGGCCAAGTCATTGTTTACAAGAGTTACATCGGTATGATATGCGTGGTTAGGGTCACTAGGATGTGTAGTACCTACTACACAGTACATTCTTTCTTCACCTAGCGTTGCGTATTGGTTTGGTCCATCGGCTGTATCAAGGACACAACCTCCATACTTGTTACCAGCGATTGGCTGACAATTCTCCGTTGGAGCACAAGTCTTCTTAGCTAAAGCGGCATTGGCTGCTGCTGCGGCCTCAGCTTCTGCTCTAGCTGCGAATATTTCACATGGGTTAGGACTCAGGTAATCACCATTCGCATCTTGGAAAGTATCACCTTGTACACAAGAAGTTTGTGTACCATCGAATACCATATTACCTTCTGGGTTCTCACCTTCTGCCAATAGACAAGCATATGAATCATCGGCTTGTTTTAAACATTGCTCACCGTCAGCACCTTGACAATTCTCCTTAACTTCACAAGTTAATCCGGCTTTAAGAGCTGCTCTAGCTGCTCCCTGTGCTGCTGCCTCAGCCTCCATGGCTGCCAAATCACCAGCGTTCTTAGCAAGCATAGCATCACATACATCGTATGAGATTTGCTCTTTAACTCCGTTGTCATCAACTTCGTAATCTGATTTATCACCACAACTAGAACTATCCCAGAACAAGTCACCGCCTGCTGCTGCTGTGTCCGAATGATAAGCATGGTTTACATCGCTAGCGTGTGTGGTACCAACCACACAGTACATACGTTGTGATTCACCGTCTGGAACACCGTCAAAGTGACCAGGAGAACCTGTTACAGAGGCAGTATCTAATATACAACCACCATAACTGTTTCCAGCAATCACTTGACAATTCGCTTCTGGTGTACATGTCTTCTTCGCTTCTGCTTCTGCGGCAGCCGCTGCTGCTTCAGCTTCTTTACGTGCTGCGTATAGACTACATGGTGATGGGGAATAGTACACACCACTAACATCTTCCACTGCTGTACATGAGGTTTGTGTACCGTCCGTAACCGCATCACCGTCTGGGTTATTACCTTCCTTCAATGGGCAGTAATAGATACCCTCGTTATTTGGGTCTTCCACACAACCACCACCATCATCTGGTGAAATATCACCGTTGATACAATTCTCCCCGATATCACAAGTAAGACCTGCTTTGGCTGCTGCCCTAGCAGCTGCTATCTTACCTTGTTCTGCCGCAATCTTTGCCAAGTTGGCTTCGTTTTCCAAGAAGAAGGATTCACAGACAGCATAAGATACCTGCTCTTCCAATCCGTTTTCATTGACTAAGAACTCGTCCTTATCAGCACAACTTGAACTATCCCAAGTTAAATCATCACCACTGAAGGTTTGGTCGGAGTTGTATGCGTGGTCCGAAGTAGTGTGTTTTGTTCCGACAATACAGTAAGCACCTTGTTTGGTACGTCCTGGGTGTCCGGCACGTTCGTCTTCCTCAGTTTCTGGATTGTCCCAGTCTAGGATACATCCGCCAGTGTTTTGGGTACCATCAATGACTTGACAGTTAAACTCAGGCACACAGGTCTTCTTGGCTTCAGCTTCCGCTGCTGCGGCTGCTGCTTTAGCTGCGAAGGCATCGCAAATCTCACTGGACTGATATAAACCAGAACCTGCCGATGTCTCTTCTACGTCTGTACATGCGGTTTCACCGTTTGTAACTTGACAAGAGAAGGACGTAGAGACGGAACCTGTACACTTGTTTCCATCGGAATCAGCAATACAGTCAGCCTCTTCGACACAGGTATAACCAGCTTCGGCCATTGCTCCGTAAGCCTCGCAGATAGATATAGACTCACCACTGAGCGATACATCACCACAACTGGACACTTCGTTCACGGTTAAACCGGTAAACATACCATCAGGGTTTTCATCTTGAGTTCCAGGGGCATCATCGGTAAAGACCTTAATCATACAGAAGTATTGATTGCTTTCTTCTCCCGTAACACCATCGGTTTGAATTCTAACTTGACAAGCATGTCCTGAAGTTGGGTCTTCACAATTCTTAGATGGTTCACATGTTCTCTTTGCCAATATAGCAGCAAACTCTGCCTCTTTCTTAGCGGCGAAGGCATCGCACACTTCTTTCGACCTGGATACTCCTTGGTCATCCGTAGCTACGTCCGTACATGCTGTTTCTCTCGTTAGAACACATTTGTAGTTATTATCATCCGTGTCCAATACACAACCATTGGCGTCACAATCAGCATCCGCTACACAAGTCAATCCTGCTTCTACCTTTGCTCCGTAGGTAGCACAGATTTCTAACGATTCGTATACTGCTGGGTCGCTACCATCTACCAAGTCTACATCCGTACAGGATGATGATTCCATAGGTGTAAGACCATTGAAAATACCATCAGGGTTATCACTGGTAGCCGATGAACCATCACCGTCTACGAATGCCCTGATTAGACAGTAGTATTCATTGTCCCCGTTGGAGTCTACACGAACCTGACAGGCGTGGCCAGAGTCTGGGTTCACACAATTCACAGATGGACTACATGACTTAAGTGCTTCAATTTCTGCTTTACGAGCTGCTTCAGCTGCCGCAAATGCATCACACACTTCTTTAGAATAATAGGTACCAGCCATTTCGTATACATCCGTACATGCGGTTTGACCGTCTTGAACAATACAAGAGTAGTATTCACCAGATGCATGTTCTACGCATTTGGCGCCATCAGCATCAACACTACAGTCGGTTTCTTGTACGCATGATAATCCTGCTTCTGCCATCGCTCCGTACGCTTCACAGATTTCAATCGATTCGAATATACCAGAACCATCCGCCGTCTCCGTAACATCCGCACAACTAGTAACCAATTTCTCGTTCAGGCCAGTAAACTTGCCATTAGGGAATTCAGGTGTTGCTGGGTTTTCTACGTCGTCTTTCTGTGTGTACGTCTTGATTTCGCAGTAGTATTCATTAACATCTTCACCATCAACCGCTATTCTTCTTACTTGACAAGCATGACCGCTCGTTGGGTCTTTACAGTTGAATGCTGGGGCACAAGTCCTATCTGCCATAACAGCTGCCAACGCTGCTTCTCTCATTGCTGCGAAAGAATCACATACTTCGAAGGATTTCTCTCCCATAACAGCTGGCACTTCTTCTGTAACAGCAGGAGTAACTGTATACTTGATGAGTACCGTTTCGTAGGTAGTACCTGTCTCAGCATAAGTACATGATGGTGAATCGTTGAAATACATTGTACCAGAACCGGAATTTCTGTACAAACCACAAGGCCATCCCAATTCAGGATAAGCTGCTACTGTATTATCAGTATCACTAGCACTCCATCCAATAGCATTTGCTGCTGCTTGTGCCTCTTCCAATGTTGTGATTGGTCCAAAGTTGTCCCAGGTCTTTCCACCGTTGTCTAACGTTGGTTCCTCCGTTATAATATCATATGTTGTTGCTGTCGATTCTGGTGTTACGATAACGGTTTGTGCCGGTGTAATCTCAGTAGGAGCAACATCGGTACAAGCTGTCGTTTGTTTGAGAACACATGAGTATCTGTCTCCATCTGCTACACAACCGGCATCATTACAGTCCGCTTCAGCTACACAAGTGTAACCAGCTTCAGCCATGGCACCATAAGCTTCGCAAATTTCGTCAGACTCCCAGTTACCATCGGAATCTTGTACCACGTCGCTACAACTGGAAACTTCGTGAGGTCCCATACCGTTGAAGATACCATCCTGTTCTTGGATAATATCATCATCAGAGAAGGTTTTGATTACACAGTAATAACGGTTGTATTCTTGAGCACCTTCGGTAACCAATTCAACCTGGCACGCATGACCACCATCGGTTGGGTCAGCACAGTTAATGCTTGGTGTACAGGTCTTCTTCGCTTCAATCTCTGCTGCTTCTGCGGCTTTCTTGGCAGCGAACGAGTCACACACTTCCTTTGACCTAAACTCGCCTGAGTCAACTGGCCATTGCATGGTATCGGTACAAGCATTGTCTGTTTCTGATTTCAACAAGCATCGGTACGTTGTCATGATATTTCCGTTAGGGTCTAACCAAGTACCTTCTTGGCAAGAATCTCCTACTGTAAACACACCTGCGTTTCCATCGGCGTCTGTTGCCGCTTCACAAGTAGCTCTATCAGTAGAGTCACCAGTGGAACAGGTTCCTACTTCGGCACAGTCTGATTCTGCTACACATGTAAAGCCAGCTTCTACTTTAGCTCCATAAGCTTCACAGATAGCTTTCGATTCGTATTTCTCGTAGTTACCAGTACATTCATGTCCTACCATATATTGACCTGACATATCATGGGCGTTGGCTGGGTCACAACCACAGTCTTCGGCCAATTGCTGAGCTTCAGCAATGGTGTCAACGCGTAGTGAATCACAAGTTACCACTGGGTCTTGAACAACTTCTACAGAGTCTGGACAGCTGGAGAAGTCATCAGAGTTGAAAACAATATCCGAACCTTCAATTTGTCCACCAATAAGTTCACAGAAGTATTCATTGGCTTCTTCTTCTCCGGAACCTACTACACGTACTTGACAAGCATGGCCGTCTGTTGGGTCTTTACAGTTAATAGATGGAGCACATGTCTTAGCTGCGTCCAATGCTGCCATTTCAGCTGCTTTCTGAGCAGCGAAGGAATCACAGACTTCAGCAGAGTAATAGTCATATACAGCATCATCATTCGTGATTTCTGGTGTCCCATCGTTGTTGCTAGCTCCTCTTTCATAACTGGTGTATTGTGCGAATTGAGTGCCAGCCAACCAAGTAGTGCTTGTACCAGTACATATTATACATGGTGTATTTTCATGTGCTGTAGACGTAGTATCGGAGACATAAGAAATACCCACACAACTTGAGTCCGCATCACATATTCGTTTACATTCGTCAGCCGTACCTGCTCGTTTGGATGGATAATCTCCAGTGGCAGGGTCATCACCATTATCTATGTACCAACTGGTACTGGAACAATAGGCTGAGGCATGTTCAGTGTATTGGTGAGTGGACGCAACTGCTGGGGTAACCGTTGCGGCTGAAACCAATTTCTTGTATTGTTCTACATCGGTACATGCGGTATCACCAAGTCCAGCTACCTTACATTTGTATTTGTCATCGGTTGCATCCAAAGCACATTTAGCACCGTTGAGTTCAACACAGTCGGTTTCTTGTACACAGGTCAATCCGGAAGCAACGAGGGCAGCGTACGCATCACAGACTTCATAAGACCTGTAATTGTAAATCACATTACCATCGGCGTCTACACTATCTTGACCAGCCATGGCTACATCCGCACATGAAGTAGCAGTGTCCGCTCCATACGTTGCAAGAGCAGCATTTACACCTTCTGTGTCTACTAATTCTTGTCCCGTCTTCAACGTACAGTAGTATCTTGGCTCAGCACCAGATTCATCCAATTGACATGCGTGTTCACCTGCTGGTGGGTCGTCACAATTGACTGATGGCGAGCAAGTCTTAGCGGCATCTATAGCTGCTTGAGCTGCTGCGGCTTCGGCTTCTGCTGCTGCCTTAGATGCTCCAACCGCTTCACAAATAGCGTACGACCTGAACATATTTGTTAGAACAGGGTCTTGTATAACATCAGGACAGTTGGAAACGTCCGCTGTGGAACCAATCAAAGTACAATAGTATTTACCGTCCGTGGCACCTCCAGATGTATCCTTGAAACATAGGTCATCTTCGGTATCGTCTGGTGTAGCGTCGAAACAATTGAGTAGTGGGTCACATGATTTTTCAGCTGCCAATAAAGCGGCTTCTGCTGCTAGAGCAGCTTTGTACGATTCGCACATTTCTTGTGAGTAAGCTTTAACATCATCTACACAGACTTCGGTCTTGTAATGTGTTTTATCTTCATCGAAATCTGGATGGTCTGTTTGTAACATACAAGGTTCATCCATGAATGCATGGCCAATCATTGGTGAGCATGTTTCTTCTGGTACTTTACCCAAAGCATGACAGTATGTACTATCTGTAGCTTCATCTTTATTGAATAAGTAACCAACACATCCATCTAATGACTCACACCAGTGTGCGCATGTATCAATCGAGTAGTCGGAACCGTGGTCTGCTAATGTGTCTACACCTCCAGTAGAACTCGTTAAACTAGCTTTAATCTTCTTACAATTAGCATCAGCGTCATTCTCTGCTTCTGTGCCTGTACAGTGTGTTGCATCGTTTGCATAAGTTGTACCACCATCCGAAGAATAGTAGTACAATTTAGCATTGCGTGGGTAACCTGACCTGTATACGTTACAGTGCCTCTTTACACCATCTGTTGTAACATCAGAACATTTGTTTGGTTTAACATCACCCTGTTTGTATCCATCTCCATCTACTAATACATTCTTCACACGGCATCGATAGTTATCGGTATCTGGTACCTCTTCACAACTACTAGCACAATCTTCAAGAGCACTACAGGTCATCTTCGCTTCTAATGCTGCCAATAGACCTTCTGCTTGTGTGGTACAGATATCGTACGATTTGAACCAGTCGTGTTTGTCACCTACTGGATAGCGCACATTAAAGCAATCTTTACACTTCTTCGTATCCTTGACAATATCTTCACATACAGTGGACTGGAATGGGTCCACACCCTTCAAGTAGCACCAGTATTTTCTGTTACCATCAGCATCTTCTGTGAATTGGTCTAATGAACAACCACCGCCAAAGCAATCCGCAATTGGGTTACAGGTCTTGACCACACGGCAAGATGGTTCCACAAACCATTTAAACTCTTCGGAATAGTAGGTTTCGTAGTCACATAAGAATGTGTTTGGAACGACGGAGGTAATACGGGTATCTGCGTCGTAAATTTCAGAAGTTACACCATCTACCAAGAAGAATCCATCTTTACATCTTGGTTGGCAAGCAGTAGAACCTACCGATTCGGTAATCAATGTTTCTGCTTTCTCTTTCATTGCTTTACGAACTTCAGCGTATTGTTGACAGATATCGTACGAGTAGAAGTATTTCTCTTGGAGCACTGTTCCTTCATCTGCCAATAAATTAATCATTTCCAATGAAGAACCGGCGAATTGTGCGTTGATTGCTGCCAAACTCGCTGTTGACTGTCCATACATACCTTGGTTAGTAGCACAAGCACCGGTGTAACCACGGCGTTCACCATAGCCAGAATCTTGTTCTGAGATAATAACCCAATCAGGGAACTGGTCTCTGAAGTAACCCCAGTATTTTTGATACTTGGAAGAGGTTGGGTCAGATACACCTGACGATGGTGGACAAGCTGTGTTCTTACGTTCGTTCATGGTCTCGTAACCATTAACAACCCCATATTTATTTGGCACGGTACCAGGGTGAGTTTGTTCATCCTTTGTCAATCGAATCTCTTTCGAGTAGATATGTTGGTAGTACGTTCCCGTTACCGCGGCACAGTTCTCTTTTTGCAATGTTACAGGATTGGTTTCACATTTTTCAACGCCATCTGCTGCTTCAGCATACTTCTGTTCCCATTCTAATGGGTTAATCATTCCATCCAAGTATGCCCATGAAATGTCTCTCATGACCAAATCAGCCAACGAACAAGTACGTTGTAAACCATTACGGTTATCGTATTGTACTTTCTTCTGGTATGCATCGGCCAACAATTGAGATTCTTCTGAGGTTCTTTCGTCTACTATATCTTGTACATAGAATTTACAAGCATCGTAGGATACAATCTTGCCTTCTCTGTTAGGATTCTCTACTGAGTCGGTACATGCTGCGTCACCCGGTTGGTAATTCTTACCAGGGTAGATAGACTCCAAATAACAGTAGTAATCACCATCGGATTTACCAGGATGCGTAAACGCTGTGGACTGGTAGGATTGATAGTATTTGAACAAGAAGTTGTATTTGTCTTGTTCGTAGATAATACAATCGTTCGCGGTGTAATGCTTTCTTCCACCCTTTTGTGAGTATTCGATAATAGGACCGTGCGGTGCGTAATCACCACCATATTCCAATTCTCCAATGTAGTCTTCACCGGGCTCTACACTATCACCATACATGGTCCATCCTAAACATTTGTTAGTGGCTGTACATGGAACAGTGGCAGTGGTACCACCGGTATTACCATCGTCATCTTCGGTGTAAATCACTACGTCGCCTGATGTCCCAGAATGCCTGCTGACACAACCCTTAGGAATATCCTTGAATCTAGCATAATCACCATTGTTCATTCTAGTTCCCAACGGAGACATACGGCACACACAGTAACTATTTTGTTCTATTCCATCAACCGTAACAACTTTACCACAGTTTGAGCCACTACTCCATCCAGCTGTGTTGTATCGCACTTTATCGGAACCTCCTAGGTAAGAACATCCAGCAGCAAAGTTGTATGCGTCGTCGAACTCTTCGTATGTCTTTCCAATATCAGCCGCAAATTGTTCACATTGCGCCCTCGATGGGTCAGCATGAGAAACCGTAGCACTTGGTCCTGGGTCGAAGTTAGCGAATGCTGTTGTCACAGGTGATGGCGTTACATCCCAACACTGTGCTGCGCTGGGATGTTTTACCGCCAAGTATATGAATTGATGACCGTAAAGAGCTTGAGAAGCTTCTCTACAAGTTCTACCTTGTTCAACCTTTCTGTTCGATTTACCATATCGTTCCTCGAATTCGATTTTCTTGTCACCATATTCAGACCAGTGACCAGCAGGATAGTTTTTGTTGTTACTGTGTGCGATTTCGCGATATTTACGTTCGTATTGTTTACGGAATCTCCATTTGTGGTGGAAATCGTGCGCTCCGGCAGTTTTCTTATAGTCCATGTAGTGGCCATCGTATTTTGGTTTAGTAATACAACGATATTCAGAGGTACAATCCTTTCCTGGATAACCCGGAATATCTACTTCGATATAACGAACTTCATCTTGAGCGGAATCATAGATACAACCAATAGGCATGTTAACAAGGTCAATACAGTATGGCCAGCAGCCACCGGATGTCGAGTCAGGGTCCCACAATACACGGAATGGAAGAGCATACTTCTTTGAGAATTTCTCACATTCATACTTTGATAGTTTCGTGTCACCGGTATTCTTTCCAGATACCTTCGTGTTGTAATCTTTCTGTACGTTATCAGCAATTCTAAAGGTACGCGCGAAGGTCTGCTGCATGTATGGGTTGGAACCACGAAGACACGCTAACGGTGATACATTAGAGATGGAAGCTCCAACTGGAGGCCATGGTAAGAAGTCCTTACCTGTTGGGTTCGCACTCTGTTGAGACGAAGACCCACCGTTACCACCCAAATCGAAGGATGGGAAACATTGAATACATTCAGTTGGGTATTTCTCTACATTGTTCGCATCTTCTGGCTGAATACCATAAACTGGAATATCAAATTCATACAAATCGTAGGTTCCATCCGCGATGTAGTTGGTAATTCTATTTTCTGTACCTTCCAAGACTTCGTATGTACCCCAAGTAATCGCTGGGCCCTGGATTGTACAGGAACCGTAACAGATACAATTATTGGTAGTGGTTCCTTTAATCATAGAAAATGCTTTTGCTCCATCATACACTGCGCCGTCATTGGTCTTCGACGCATCCCTGTAATAAGCATTAGGGTCTGCGTATACCGAACGACAATGGGCAGCGCACGATGCGGCATCTGGTTGAGATGTTTTTACTCCATAATCAGACCCTTGTGTATTACTGTTCCACCAATTCGGGGAGAAACAAATACCCGCTCCGACTTTGTAGAAAGCTTGAACGTCAGTCCTGGTCGTTCCTCCACCATTTGCTAGGAAATATGGATGCGTAGTTTCCATGTCCAAAGAACCATCCGACTTCAATAACGGACCAGGATAATATGGACAATCGGTGCTAGCAGGCCATGCTACATACTTAGCTCCTGCTGGAACACGACCGTTCTCATCCAAAGGTGGGAGATGATAATCTTTACCAGTTCCTGATTTCTTATTCTCTGCTCCAACGAATGTAAAGTGAGAACCACCCAACATACCAGTGGCTACGGCACACTCTGCCATAGTATGCGCCTTCATTGCGTTACGAGCTGCTGGATAATCCATGAATGAACCTGGATAACCCCACAATGCTTGCTCCTGACTACAGTATGCATCATTCGCTGCTACATTATCGTTACCTTTCGTAGAGAATTCTAGAACAATCTCTTCACCAAACCCTTGTTCTTGATTCTGCGAGTTCCACTCGCCTGCTAGGTAGCCCTGGTTGGCTTCGTTCCACGATGCGCGGTAAATACCTTTACGCGCACTGGTCATTTCCAACATACATGGAGCAACTCCCTGTTCGTTATGTCCGTATGAATCGTATGTCAACGTGTTTGCTTTACCGGTCAATACATCTTCAGAGAATGCAAAGTTACGGCACGGTTTGTTCTCACGACATACACGGTTACAAGCAGCTGCTGAATCTACGATGAAACCTTCTCTGTTGTACGATGTCCATTTATTGACACTACTCTTGATACATTGTGCTTCGTTGTCAATGTCAGAGTTACTACACGAGTCTGGCGCTTGAGCGCCTGGTGTATGGAACTTACCATTGTTTACGGTTGTCCAGCCGGACTTACCTTCCATACAGTCTGACGTTGTTAACGATGGAGAAAGGGTCGTTGGTTTATATTCTGTAACAGCGAGATGTCCTGTCTTCACACCGGCTTCTGTAATAGTGGCTACACAGAAAGCTGCGCCGGATGCACTATCCCAACCATTACCATAAGTATCGAGCATCTCAATGTAGTAGTCGTAACCATTTGGTAAACACATTCGCCTTGCTCCTGCTCTAACTCGCCATATAGGAACAGCGGTGAAATCGTCGTCACACAAATCTCCGTAATAATCGGTGTCACATGAAGAGTGTCGCGTACACTGGTAGTCTGAGTCAGTTGGTGCCGCATAACAACTGTCATCGTAGTTTAACGTATCCCCGTTGGTACCAAAGCTAGAAGAACATTCACTACCACCGCTGGTAACTTGTTTACAGCTTACAAGGCTAGGCATAGAAAAACCAATACCAAGACCTGATATCTTGTAAACCTCTTCACCTGCTTCGTTCTTTACAACTAATTTATTCTCGTTCGAGTAGGAACCAGACTTTGCTTGGAATTGTACCCATGTACATGTTTCCGGTGTCCATACGTGTTTCTCCAATTCGCAAATTGGTTGACTATGAGAATATTTGAGATACGTGGTGAATGACGAGTCGCCGTTGTTCACCAACACTGTGTTTTGTGTACATTGGACACATCTTCCAGTGTTTGATGCACTTGCCGCGTCCCAATTTTGCGCTGCGCTGAGATAGGTAATTGCATTACAATTATCATTGGCAGCACATGCATCTTTACATGCTTGTAAATCGGCGACATCGGTACGTGCTCTGTAATCGCTCATCCAATCCAAACTATTACAGTATGTGGTACCGTGTGCCTCCATGAAATCTGTACGTTGTACGCTATCACCATCCGTATTCGTGTACATACATTTCTGATGTGATGGGTTATCGTCTACCATACCTTTGTATCGTTTTGCCATGGGAATCTTTTCTGAATACTGAGAACCACCACCACCACAAACATTACCTTTGTCGTCAATGGTATCTGGTACAGCACGGCCTAATTCATAAAGGTCCCAGAAAGGATTAAACTTATCACAAGCGTATTGGATATTCTGTCCCAACGCTTTCGGTGAGCAGTAATAACCTTCTGTCTTGTCGTACTTGTTGGACCTGCTGTTGAAGTTAGAGGCCGTACCATCATGAGGATTACCCCATGGTAGTTTATCCTTGTCCAATTCGGCGATGGAGTAGATATCTGCTTTCCCGTAGATATCACGTGTGTTACATAGATTTACTTTCTCGTTGTCTACACCAGTGTAAGCTGGGTCGATAACCAAACAATTCCATTTGCCAGCAGATGGTTGCGGTTCACGCACCTGGTATTTCATACGAGGAATTAAATATCTAGAGTAATCTTCGGCGTACGTGTTACCGTAGCAACTTGGCCCTGCCTTGACTGCTTTTTCAGAGTCTGAGAAACACAAACATGGGTTGTCAGTGGTACAGCTTCCTGACCCGTCGTTGAAATAAGCAGAATTACCACTGCCATACCAATAACATCCTGGTGGATAGGAAGAGCTAGAGTCAGAAGAAGCAGCGCTATCCTGGTTGTACGGGGAGGCACTAAGACCATTGATGATAGAGGAACATTCTCTCAAGTTAGCAGCTGGTGTGTAACCAGAAGCTGCGCAATTAGCTCCGCTCGTTACCGCAATAGGATTGGCGGCCGCTTCGTAACAGTCACAAGCACCACGCGCTTCGTCTTCTCCGGATACGGTGGTCTCGCAGTTGAATGAACTCTTAGAGTCGCTGTTAATCCACATATCAGGATAGTTGTCACAGTTTCCTTCTCCAGAGGCACATGGCAAACCCCACGAGAAAAGAATGTGGGTTGCTCTACCGTTGAATTCGGTTTGAGACATAGATTGACAAGCCTTCAACGCTGCGATTTTACCAGCTTCTGTCGGTTCACTAGTTTGAGGCAAGTACGGTGTTAACGATACGTAAGCATCACCTCCACCTCTGAAACATTGGGCTTTGGTTGCTACCAAGTTAGGTAGTTCAGCTTCTTTCGTATCACGGATACATCCTTCAGTACCACAATTAATTTTGTAATCACATTGTGACAATTGGTACCTGTACATCGATTCGTCGTCTGGGTTTATCTCCAACATTCCCGTAGCTGGGTTAATACCCCCAAGCCATTCGATTGCTTCTTTACGGTCACCCCAAAGTGTACCACATTGACCAATCTCCATATTGTCTTTGCTCATGACTTTATCTAAACATTGTTTCTTATCGTAAAAAGCCCTCGAACCTGCGTTGTCAACAGCTTCTTGGGGCCAGGTGAAATGTTTGTGCGAATAAGCTGTGTAAGCCGCCGCCTGGGCGTCTAGAGCTGGCCATCTAGCACACGAGCCATACGTTCCTATTTTTACGCCGGTTGCGTAATCAGGATTAGACGTACCGAAAAATTGTTCTGCTTGTTGACCAGTACGCATTCGACCTTGGAAAGTGATATCGGTTGGCAAAATACCTACATGCGCGGTTCCTGTGTAAATCGCTGGGTCATTCGGACACGTGCTAGCTGTTGAAGTGTCTTTAATTGAAGTTTTGATAGCCTCAATTCCAACAATATTTCTAGCATTTCCTTTAATCGATGCAATACCGGTTGTAAAATACCCTTTGGTAATTTTCACCTTTACTATGGTAGTAATTGGTCGAAAATAACGTACGAACATGTATCCGCTACTTGTTGGAAGACTGTCGTCCAAAGGAATGTCTGTAGAGGTACAGATAACACATTTGGTGTAGATACCACTACCGCTCATAGAGTGAACGGAAAACCCGGTACAATCAGATGTGTCAGCACATTTATTTTTACAAAGTGCTGCGCCATTTAAGGAAAATGTTCGGTCTGCGGCATCGCTGGCCCAGTTTGAACCACCACAGTAATAACCTTCCTTCGCTTCTCCCCATGTTAAAGCGCCAACACCTTCTTCTGAGTAGTCTATTACTTTACCATACGAATCTTTCTGTTGAACTAAATCACCGTAAGCCAACATGTCGTAAGTAGAACCAAGCTCTACGTCGTAGGTTAGTTTCTTGGTATTTATGTTTGGTAGCACGGATGTTGTATCTGGGTCATAATCACCATAGAATACATCACAGTATGATGGTTCGATATGAGATACCAAACCATTGCGTTCACCTTCTATAACTCTATCGGATGCCATGTTACAGCCCAGGCGTTTACAACCAAATCCAGAAACATAATCAGCACCTGGTTCACAAATACCGGCATAACCGGACCCGGGCATACATTGGAACAAGTGTTCACCCGCTGGAACAGCAGGGTTGGTTTCGTCTACATCGCGGCAACATACATTCCCTTTACATCTTTGGAATTGACCACACTGAGACGCAGCCTCACATGGGTCACCATAGTCACCAAGACATACTTTCTTACCAGCGATGAAGCCACAGTTATTGGAAGCACAGTCAGAAGCCTCTAAACAAACTTCTCCCATCTTTCCAGCGCACAATTTTCCGTTGGAACTAACAGCACAGTGACCGTTTGTACCTGTATCGTATACGGATTTGAATTGAATACATGAAGAGTCTAAGCAACCATCGTTGTCGCCACAACCTTCGCCTTGTCTACATGTACCAAGACTCCATTCGCACATTTTTCTATTACGGTCTAATTCGAAGGTGTTGTAACCACTACTGGCACAATCAGAACCATCTGCGTATGCGGAACCTTGTGTATCGGCAGAACAGCCGCCGTAGTAGGTACCATAAGACAGTACATCGCCGGTTGGGCTCAAAACGTTATTGTCCCACAGTGCATAACATTTACAGTCGCCGTCCGAATTACATTTACCTCCGAAACCATAGGAGAACAGTCTCCATTTATCATAAGCAGTATCGGAAGCCATAACATTCATACAATCTTCTTTGCTAGCGAACCAACCAACCAAGGCATAGGAACCAGTCACTTCACCACCCTTTATTACCATATCAATGATTGGACCGTCAGACGTTTCGGAGACGGTACTGACGCAAGTAGCACCATCATCTTCACCTCCAAAACCAATTGCGTGACATGTATTGTCCTCTACCCCTCCTGGACCTTTACA
>CENZ01142519.1_pt1 | contig 51675 bp, 51 predicted proteins | sample 361341 | NCBI WGS metagenome assembly CENZ01 (sample SAMEA2619782, study PRJEB7988) | marine metagenome | biome: marine biome (ENVO:00000447); feature: deep chlorophyll maximum layer (ENVO:xxxxxxxx); material: "saline water (ENVO:00002010), including plankton (ENVO:xxxxxxxx)" | depth 50 m
GGAAGAGGCATTGGACGCGAACATGCACTTATGCTTGCAAACCAAGGTGCAAAAGTGGTCGTGAACGATTTAGGTGGCGACATGGATGGATCTGGTAGTGACCTAAGCCCCGCTCAAGAAGTAGTAAACGAAATTGTTGAAATGGGCGGCGAAGCAATTGTAAATGGTGCGAACGTAGCCGACTTTGCAGCTGCTGGTGAAATGGTTCAGCAGGCAATTGACACTTGGGGAAGGCTAGACATTTTGATCAATAACGCCGGGATTCTGCGCGATCGAATGATTTTTTCAATGTCTGAAGATGACTTCGATGCCGTGATCAACGTTCACCTTAAAGGAACATTCTCAACTGTCCATCATGCCTCGGTCTTTTGGCGCGAAACAGTAAAGGCTGGTGGTGAAGCCTTTGGAAGGATTATAAACACTTCTTCCCCTTCCGGTATTTACGGCAATGTTGGTCAGGCAAACTATGGTGCAGCAAAAGCTGGTATAGCAGCATTTTCTGTTATCACCGCAATGGAACTTGTCAAATATGGTGTCACCGTCAACTGTCTTGCACCTGCTGCTTTCACACGTATGACCGCTGACCTCCCAGGAATAGTCGGCACAGATGAAGGCGCTGAAGAAGCGATGAGCCCAAGATGGATTTCTGTGATTACTGCTTGGTTATGTAGTGAAGCAGCTCAAAATGTAACAGGACGCGTTTTCGATGTTGTTGGCGAAAGACTTGGAGTAGCCGAACAATGGCATCTAGGACCATCTGCTAAACAGACAGATGATCCTGAAGGACTGACAGACATAGTCAAGGAACTAATGAAAGATGCGCAACTTAATCCTGATATGAGCGGGATACCAACAGAAGGACCTGGAAGGCCCAGTAAAGATATCTAATGGCAATTGATTTCACACTTTCGCCAGAGCTTGAAGAAATACGAAATAGTGTACGCGACTTCATCGAACGGGTAGTCAAACCCGGAGAAGAAACTATAGAAGGCTCCAACGGGACCGAACCATTAAATCCTAAAGACAGGATTAGCAAGTTAATTGAAATGCGCAAAGAAGCTTTCGAAGAAGGCATCTGGCTACCGCATATGCCAAAAGAATGGGGTGGAATGGAATTGGGACATGTAGCTATGGCTATGGTCCAGGCCGAAGCAGCCAAGTCATACTATGGCCCATGGGTGTTAAATTGTCAGGCTCCTGATGAAGGAAATATGCATACTATGTTGCACTGGGCCACAGACGAGCAAAAAGAAAAATACCTAAGACCTCTTTGTCAGGGAACAGCTACTTCTTGTTTTGCTATGACTGAGCCTGAAGTGGCTGGATCAGATCCAACCCTGATCCAGACAAATGCTTATCAAGATGGTGAAGAGTGGGTTATCAACGGGCACAAATGGTTTATTTCAAATGCGCATAGGGCAAATTTTGCGATTCTGATTGCCAGAACCGAAGATGATCCTGAACTGCCACAGGCAGCAAACACAGCTTTTATTATTGACCTTCCTTTCGATGGTTGGACTGAAGCGCGCGAAATTGAAACAATGCACGGTTCAACGGGTCATTCCGAAATAATCATCGAAGATCTTAGAGTTCACGACTCTCAGATGCTGGGTGGCAGAGGTCAGGGGCATTTACTTGGCCAATATCGTTTAGGTCCAGCTCGCTTAGCACACTGCATGAGGTGGATTGCTCAGGCTGAGATGGCACTTGACATGACCGTTGAAAGGTCTTTAGAAAGATACAGTCATGGTTCAATTCTGGCTGAAAAGCAAGGGATTCAGTGGATGATCGCTGACTCTGCGATGGAACTTTACCAATGCAAACTAATGGTTCTGCATGCCGCTTCGAAAATTGACAATGGAGATGATTTCAAATCAGAAGTTTCAATGGCTAAACATTTCGTAGCAAACAGCCTAAATCGGATAATCGATCGTGCTATACAAGTGCACGGTGCTCTCGGCTACTCAACAGATACTCCCCTAGCCCACATGTATCAGCACGCTAGGTGGTCTAGATTTGCTGATGGCGCTGATGAGATCCATCAAATGCGCATAGCTCAGAGGACAATAGCCGCTTTTAAAGATCATGGCTCGACTTCTACAGCTACCGGAAACCTGCCGATCTGAAAGTACTGTTACCCACTAACGTGATAAATAAGGAGATAAAAAATGCATGAAGTTGTGATAGTAGACGCTGTAAGAAGCCCAATAGGTAAAAGAGGTGGAGGTCTCTCTAACTCGCACTCCATAGACCTACTAGGAGCGGTTCAAAGTTCCTTATTCGCAAGAACAGGAATGGATCCTAAAGAAGTCGGTCAAGTCGTTGGTGGGTGCGTAGGTCAAGTAGGCATGCAAACCATGAATGTCACTCGTACAGCGTGGCTAACTGCCGGATTACCAATTGAAGTAGCCGCTACAACAGTCGATGCGCAATGCGGTTCTTCGCAACAAGCCACAAATCTTGCATACGCTCTCGTCGCTTCGGGAACTGTCGACTCTGCTGTTGGATGCGGTGTGGAACTTATGAGTCAGGTTGGCTTCGGGGCGACAATTCCTAAAGAACCCAATGCTGGAACTCCGGTAAATCGTAACTACTTTGATCATTTCGAGATGACCAGCCAGTTCGAAGGGTCCGAAAGAATTGCTGATCACTGGGAAATTACTCGTGACGATTGCGATGCTTTCGGAAAGCTTTCACAAGATCGCGCTGCTAGAGCTTGGTCAGAAGATCGATTCGCGACACAAATAACTCCAATAGAGGTACCCGTTAATGATGAAGAAGGAAATCCTTCAGGAGAGAGTGTTTCAGTTGCTCGTGATGAAGGACTCCGAGAAACTACTTTGGAATCACTTGCGGGTCTTAAACCATCAGGACGTGAAAATGGTGTTCACACTGCTGGGACTTCTTCACAAATATCAGATGGTGCTGGGGCAGTATTAATGATGACGGCACAAAAAGCAGCAGATCTTGGATTAAAACCTCTGGCAAAAATTGTTGATAGCTGTTTAGTCGGTTCAGATCCTGAATTCATGCTCACAGGACCAATATTTGCAACTGAAAAAATCTTAAAGGATAACGGGATGAAAATTAACGACATAGACCTCGTTGAAATTAACGAAGCATTCGCTTCTGTTGTTCTAGCATGGGAAAAAGAGACAAACCCTGACATGGAACGTGTCAATCCGAACGGAGGAGCAATAGCTTTAGGTCATCCTCTTGGTGGAACAGGTGCCATATTGATGACTAAGGCACTCCATGAACTTCATCGGACAGACACTGAACACGCTCTGGTAACAATGTGTTGCGGTGGGGGCCTTGGAACCGGAACCCTTTTGCGACGTTTGTGACTTTTGGATTTAATGCCGGTGTCAAACGTGAATAATTGTTCAGCTGTAATCTTTAATGGGGACGGCAGTTGGGAACGAAAAGATAATTTTGATATTCCCAAACCTCCAGAAGGTGGGGCAGTAATTGCTGTTGAAGCTGTGGGCCTCTGTCATAGCGATGTTGCGCAATTAAATGGCCAAAAACACGTTCCCGGGGAGGTTTCTCCAACTGTTCCCGGGCACGAAATTGTTGGCAGAGTACATGATCTGGACTCGGATACAGAACTTGGAGTCAAAATTGGTGACCGTGTAGCAGTAAACATTGTCGTACCTACAGAACCTTCAGATTCTAATCCCTTTGGTTTCAGTTGCTATGGATATAGTTTTGGACTTGATGAAGCCGAGGGACTCTGGGGAGGTTATGGCGAATACATGTCTGTTCTCCCAAGAACCCAACTTGAACGCTTAACCGACGATATATCTGCCGAAGAATTAACGATTTTTGAACCTCTAAGCAATGTCATCGCTTGGACAAGTCGTATCCACTGGAGCCAAAAAATGAAAGTGGTTATACAAGGGCCTGGTCACATGGGTTTGACTTTTGCTGCTATGGCCAAACAAATGGGAGCCGACAAAGTTATTGTCACAGGAACCAAGGAAGATAACCACCGGCTCTCAATAGCAGAAGAAATCGGAGCTGATTTTGTTATTGACGTATCGAACGAGGACCCCATCGAAAGAGTTGCAGATATCACTGGAGGTGTAATGGCTGACCTTGTAGTAGATTTAAGCAGCGCCCCATCAGTACCTGGGCTATGTCTTGATCTAGTCAGGTATGGAGGGGATGTAATTTGGGCGGGTCTCAAAGACCGAGAAGCAGTTCCAGTCGTAACAGACAATGCTGTGATGAGGGGACTCACTATTCATGGTGGAGCTGGTGGAACCAATAAATCGTTGAAAGAAGCTGTAGAAATTCTTAATACAAAAAAATTTCCTACTGCCCAGTTACTGGGAGAAGTCTTCGGAATAGACCAAATAGATGAAGCTATGGCGGTACTAAACAGAACTGCATCAACTGATGCTGTTCGTGCAGTCCTATCCCATAACCATAAGTAACTTAAGAGCTTTTCAGCTAACCCCAAACCAGCGGACAGTCCGGATGGTCAATCACAGGGTCTCCAGTTCGCATATTTTCATGGTGCGGTTTTTTAGGAGCGCCAGGGCGAATTATGTAGGTGGAATCATCTCCACAGTAACGAACTGAAACAGCACGTCGTTCTCTAGCAGCTGAGCTGTTTGCACCTGCCCCGTGAAGAGTCAATGCATGATGCACAACTAAATCTCCAGGTTTTGTGTCGAACCTTACCAAATCAAGCTTTTTATCATCGATTTCGATATTTGGCAGATCATTACCTTCTACATCAGGTAAAGGTTCATTCACTACAAACCAATTAGGCTTGAACACTTTTTTATTCTTGTGAGATGAGCGGAGATAAACAACACTGCCTGTTTCAGAGTCCACATGGTCTAAAGGAGCCCAAACTGTACACACATTCTCACCTTTCAAATGAAAATACCCAAGATCCTGATGGAAGGCAGTTTCTTCAGCGGTACAGGGTTCTTTGATCAAAACGGAATCTTCATATAGATAAACTGTTTTTGAATTCATAAGTTTTGCCACTATTGAAGGGAGTGGAGAAATTTTTGCAAATGCAGCAAAATTTTTATCTTCTTTCCAGTGATCTACCCCGGATAAAAATCTTCCAGCTTTACTCTCATTTTCTGTTATTGCGGCCAAACCTTGAGTTTTATTTAAATCACTACTCAGTGCTGTGAGATCTGCAAACATTTTTGAGTCTTTAAGCATCAATTCCAAGGATGAATTAAGCAATTCAATCCAATTCTTTTCCACAATATTGGGCAGATAAACCACTCCATCTGAAGCAAAAGAAGCGATCTCTGACTGAGTTACGGGTCTCAGTGGTTCGGAAGATGGAAAACTATCCATGCTGATTCATAAAATCTTTATTTTGCATAAAAACTCTTAGGCATTTGGTGGTCTTTCACGAGACAAATGGGCACCTGCATCAGCTAAAAAGAACTGACCAGTAATATTCTGAGCAAAATCAGAGGCCAGAAAAACAGATAAATAACCTAGGTCTTCTATGTCGCTCATTCTTCTTAATGGATTCGACTGTTGTATGGCTGAAATTCGATCTTCATCAAAAAAATCTGAAACTGTCTCGGTCAAGGTTGTACCCGGGGCAACCGCAATAACTCTTATACCCATTGGTCCAAATTCCACTGCCGCTGTCTGAGTCAGGTGATTGATCGCCGCTTTAGCCGCACCGTAACCTGCCAAAAAGGGACTCGGTCTTGTCGTTTCACCTGAACTCACATTAATAATTACACCACTTCCAGCTTCTCGCATGTGTTTTACTTCTGACTTCATGGACAAGGCTGTTACTAAAAGATTCTGTTCTAATACATCTTTCCACTTTTTGTCATCCATTTCTAAAAGTGGAGCAGTTCCCTCCGAGCCAAGCATTCCGATATTGTTAACCGCTATATCAATCCCGCCAAGTTTCGTAGAAGACTCGTCAAACATCTCTTCGATCTGACCCTCTTCGCGAGCATCACCAACGACAGAATAAGACAATCCTTCATTCAAGGAAGCTATCAATTCGATAGTTTCCTGTGCCTTTTCGGCTCTCTTATCCAGAACGGCTATATTTGCTCCAGCTCGAGCAAATCGTATTGCTATGCAGCGTCCTATTCCAGCGCCTGCACCTGTTACAACAACATTTTTTCCCGAATGATCAATTTCGATAGACAAATTAGGCCTCCAATACTTTCAGCAAATCGTCTATAGCTGACTTAGCCCAGCTAACGATAACTTCTTTTTCTGTACCGCCTAAAGGGTGTGGCACTACAACAATCCTCGCTTTTGGGATACCTAAGCTATTAGCCGCTGAACGAGTTAATTCTTTAAAATTTTCTGTAGTGAAAACTACTGCTGGCACTCCTGCTTTTTCTATTTCAATCAAATCGTGGACACTCCACGAAGTACAGGACCCTCAATCAGCTGAACCCGTTAAAACCAATTGAACTTCCTCTGCGAGCATTCCAACTACTTGAGGATTGCATGCCGTAGCAGCATTCGCTCTTTCACCTTTTCCAGTGACTATCGAAAAATTTGCATCAATCCTCTCCGCAAGCCCTTCAGCAATCTCTGTTAGTAAAAGACCAGCATTAGGTTTACCGTTCTCAAGAACTCCTATCTTCCCACCAGAGAACAACGGGGCCGTTGAACACAATTCAACTACTTCATCCATTAACTCACCTTCAGGAGTATGAATTTTCATATTCATAGATTAGACCTCTCTTCGCCGTTTATATTGGAACCGTCACGCTTCTGGTCATTCCCCAACTGGGAACTACACATGAATGCTTTCCGGCACCTCCACTTACTAAAACTTTAATGTTTTCAACTTTTTGAGTCATCGGTACTAACTCTTCATCTGAAAGTGACTTCATCCAGTCCGCCCATGCTAATAAGTTAAACTGTTCTCTAAAGCTGCCAGCAGGGATTCTCGCTTTCTCGAACAAGTAATTGGAAACATCTTCTCTACTCCATCCTTGATTCGATGCGGTTAAAGCATGCTCAGGACAAAGAATTATGAACCATTCACCACCAGAGATACACGCATTGTTTACTCCAAAAGTTGCCATAACCGAAGCTCCTTTATCAAGTATCCTCTCTATGTTTTCTGATTCCATGTCATGAAAATTATGCGGGTTTTCACCACAGTGAATTGTAAGTGCGCTTTCTGAATTAAGCCCGAGTGACATGGGGTACGGCTCCCAAGGGCTTTCTTTTTGATTCTCCGCAATGCAATAAGTGTATTTCGAAGGTTGTCCTTGAGTTGCGGCATCACCCGGACCTGGTACTGCCCCAGCAACGTGCAATAACACAAGACGAATCGCCCTACCCACGGTAGCGTTTGCTCGATTACCAGGCCCGAATGTACCCAAACCTGAGTTAAAGCCAAGCTCCTCAACTGCGCTGCCATGAACTATCAATAACGGGGCCACAGGATGAGTAGTTGTATTGACCCCACGCAAATTAATTTTTTGATTACCTAACGCCTTTACCGCTTCTACAACAATAGGAAAATATTCTGATTTGCATCCCGCTAAAACTGCGTTAACCGCCACGGCTCGATAAGTTGCAGATCCTCCACGTGGAGGAAGAACTGTTATCACTTCCTCCGGAGATGCTTTTACATGGCTGAGCATTTCAGTAACACGTTCGTCAGTAGGCGCCACTAATGGCAGTCCATCTCCCCAACCATGACTTTCAAATAATTCATAAATAGTGGCTGGATCTTCATCCGAGAGTTCGAGAAACTGGCTTGAACTTTCCATTCCACCATTGTCGTTCATAGACTTGCCGACTTTACAGTTGGGAAAATTCGATTATTGAATTTTCCAAATATATAAAATTGGTTTACCTTTCACCAAAGTAACTTAGATGTGTTGCTCTGTAACTTTGACCGTCTTTACTAACTGTGTTGAAATCTTTACCAGCGTTTTGACTTGAGATTAATGCCAAACCCAAATTTCCTTTCACAGCAGGTGACCATGCCGCTACGCGTATTTCCCCGATTTCATTTCCTGATTCATCTAATGCAGGCCACGGTTCTTCATTTGGTGCAGTTAGACGCTCGCCTGACAATATAATCTTTACCAATCGCCTAGAAGGACCTCTACTTCTTTCTGAAAGTAAAGCTTCTTTTCCTATGAAATGATCCTCTCTTTCTAGATTCATAAAGCGTTCCAGACCCAATTCTAAAGGAGTTGCTGAAGCTGCGCAGTCAGCTCTATATGAAAGTAATTCACTTTCTATTCTTTCCACTGCGTTAGGCGTACCTGGGTGTATCCCATATTTCAAACCGGCTTCCCAAACTCTCTCCCAAAGATCTATCCCCTTAGATTCATCAGTCAGAAATAATTCAAAACCACCTTGACCACTCCAGCCTGATCGACAGATCAAAAATGGAATGCCATCTAGCTCTGTATCTACAAAACCAAAGAATGGTATGTCCGTTACCCAGTCTCCGAGTAAATCAGCCATAGTTTCATCAGATTTAGGTCCTTGAACTGCCAAAGGCGAAACTTCTGGCTCAAATACACTGCACTCTATGTTTCTTTCATAACTTATAGCTTGTGCCCAGAGTAGTAGGTCACCATCTGCGATCGACATCCAATAACGATCTTTCCCTAGGCAAAGCGTTATGGGATCGTTAATCAAAATCCCCTTATGATCACAAATTGGCGTGTACCTAGATCTACCCTCCTTGCATGATCTCATTCCCCTAGTAGACAAATATTCAACTAATTCAAGAGCTTCAGAACCCACTATCTCGACTTGACGCTCTACGGCCACATCCCAAATAGAAACCCTTTCAGTTAACGCCTCATACTCAGCGACTGGGTCCCCGTATGAAGTTGGCATATACATATGGTTGTAAACTGAAAATTGCTTAACTCCATGTGAGATCGTCGCGTCGTAAAAGGGGGACTTCCTAACTCTCGAGCCGATAGCAATTTCGCTAGTCATATTTTTTCATCTCCTTTATGCCTATAGACAGGTGAGTCATCTCTTGCTAGTGGAGTATTACCCAATATTAGATCTGCTGCCTTCTCGGCAAGCATCATAACTGGTGCATAAATATTTCCATTAGTGATATTGGGCATGACAGAAGCATCAACCACTCGTAGCTGCTCTGTTCCATGAACCCGCATTGACGAAGGGTCTACGACTGCCATATGGTCTGTTCCCATTCGAGCGGAACAGGATGGATGAAGCGCTGTCTCTGAGTCTTTTTTTATCCAATTCAAAATCTCATCATCATTTTTCACATTTGGACCTGGCGATATCTCACCCCCATTGAATTCTTCGAAAGCTGACTGACCCATTATGTTTCTGGCAACACGAATGGCCTCGACCCACTCTTTTCGATCTTCTTCAGTGGAGAGATAATTGAATCTAATAGACGGCTTCTCAAAAGGATCCTTAGTTTTGATTTTGATACTTCCTCGACTACCCGAAAACATCGGTCCAACGTGAAACTGATAGCCGTGACCTGAGATCGGAGTACTCCCGTCGTATCTAATTGCAATAGGTAAAAAGTGGAACATAAGATTTGGCCACTCAACTCTTTCGTTACCTCTCACAAAGCCCCCTGCCTCGAAATGATTAGTGGAGCCTGGGCCTCTTCTCAAAAGCCATTGGAGGAAAACAAAAGGTCGCCTCCAAACTTGCAGATAAGGCGACATTGAAACGGGTTTTTTGCAGGCGTACTGAACGTAAACTTCAAGGTGATCCTGCAAATTTTCACCCACACCAGGCAGGTCGATCAGCGTCTTCACATCAGCTTCCTCGAGAGTTCTAGCTGAACCTACTCCCGATAGTTGTAGGAGTTGCGGAGTGTTTATAGCACCTCCACAACAAATTACTTCACCGGCTCTAATTGTTTTGTTTCGTCTATCTTTTTTTAGCTCAACCCCCACTGCCCTATTACCGTCGAAAATTATTTTCGTTACATGAGCTCTCGTTATAACATCTAAATTCGGTCGTGTGGCAACCGGGTGTAAATAAGCAACTGAAGCAGAGTTTCGTCTGCCCTGATGAATATTTCGGTCAAAAGAAGCAAATCCCTCTTGTCGATACCCGTTCACATCTTCAGTTAGTTCGTAACCGGCTTCCTGCACCGCATCAAAAAAAGCTCTAAACAAAGGAGTCGAAGCAGGTCCTCTTTCCAACATTAAAGGACCACTGTCTCCTCTATACCGATCTCCCCCATTAAGACAAGTCTCCATTCGCTGGAAATAAGGTAGACAGTGGGAATAGCTCCACTCTTTGCAACCTGGTGTTGTAGCCCAGCGCTCATAATCTGCGGGATTGCCACGTTGGAAAATCATGCCGTTGATGCTTGACGAACCCCCCAAAACTTTTCCCCTAGCATGGGAGACCCTTCTACCTCCAAGTCCTGGCTCGGGATCAGATTCATACTTCCAGTCGTAAAATTTGTTACCTATGCCGTAAGAAAGTGCTGCCGGCATGTGAATCACGAAATCCCATCGATGGTCTCGTCTTCCTGCTTCTATTAAAAGGACACTCACATCACTGTTTTCGCTTAAACGATTAGCGAGCACACATCCGGCCGATCCTCCACCAACAATAACTACATCGTAATTACTCATTAGAAGTCTCCGAATTGATCAAATTTTTCATACAGATTGATTCTGCCTTCAAACTTGTACTTAGTGGTGTCAAGGAAAACTTTTTACTAAAAGTATCCTTACATATGGGGGAAAGTAGATATGTGCCAAGATCTGGCGAATCCTGGCGTAACCCTTACCCCATGTACTCTGAGCTACGAAACAACTCGCCCGCATACTTCGTAGAAGAAGGCTCCTATTGGTTTTTCTCTCGATTCGAAGATGTTTTTAACGCTGCAAGAAATCCCAGAATATTCTCCTCTCGGCATGGCCTAACGATTGATCAAGATTCAAACAATCTAGATATGGGAGATGCTGCTCCCATAGTTTTTTTAGATCCACCTGAGCACACTGAATTCAGGAGACTTATAAGCAAAGGTTTCACTCCCAGAAAAGCTGAGGATATGACAGAAGACATTTTTTCTTTTGTCGAATCTGCTATTAATAGAATCAAGGAACTTGGAGACTGTGACATTATTTCTGAACTATTTAAACCTCTTCCAAGTTACGTAGTTTCAAAGTACCTAGGCGTACCAGCATCTGATCGAGTTATTTTTGACACTTGGACTGAGAAGATTGTTGCGGGTGCGATTCATGACGAAGAAAGTGCAGGGCTTGAAGCCATCTATGAAGTAACAAATTATTTCACCGAATTAATCGAGTGGAGAAAGAGAACACCGGGAGATGATTTAATTTCTGAACTCATAGAAATGGGTGAAGAGAAAGTTTCTATCATGTGGATTCTCGGTTTGGCCTTCACAATGATCACTGGTGGCAACGATACAACAACCGGTTTATTAGGTGGTTCGGCAGTGCTACTTAGTGAGAACCCAGAGCAAAGAAAACTTTTGTTAGAAGATTTACGACTTATACCCACGGCAATTGAGGAATTGCTCAGGATGACCTCGCCTGTTCAGGGTTTGAGTCGAGTTCTTATGGAAGACTTCAAGTTGCACGGTAAAACAATACCTTCTGGGTCACGTGTTCTTCTTGGTTATGGATCTGGTAACAGAGATGAACGTGAATTTGGTAAAAATTCTGAAAAGCTTGACGTTCAACGGAAAATAAAACGGATACTGAGTTTCGGATCAGGAGCACATTTCTGTCTAGGTGCGTCAGTTGCTCGTCTACAGTCCTCTATAGCACTTAAAGAGATTTTAAGAAATTTTCCTGATTTCTATGCAGATGACACTTCTTCCGTCTACGCAACTGGAAACTATGTAAGAAGACACACACATTTAGCTTTCCACACAAGTAGCTGAATAAAGATTATCTTTCTGTCTTAGATATCCTTAGCTGTAGGGATATTGTTTGGGGGCAACTAATGAGTGATAATCACAAAGATCAAGTCGTCGTTGTAACTGGTGCGGGAAAAGGTATCGGACGTGCCATAGCGGAAAGATTCTCACATGCGGGCGCCAGAGTAGTCGTGAATGATATTGATGAAAATCGTGTAAACGAAGTAGTAACAGGTATCAACAATGATGGAGGTGATTCTATTGGAGTCGCCGCAGACGTAGCTGACAGCAGTCAGGTAAAAAAAATTTTTGACTCAGCATTAGAACATTTCGGGACTGTTGATGTACTGGTAAACAATGCAGGCATCGTAAGCCCGATGCTTCACTTCTTCGAAGCAGATGAAGCTTGGTGGAGACGTATTATTGACGTTAATTTAACAGGTCATTTTCTCTGCTCTCAACAAGCAGCACGAATTATGGCTTCCAAAAAACACGGTGTAATTATAAACATGTCTTCAGGCGGTGCTACTCGCGCTCATAGATCCTTTACCGCTTATGACGCCTCAAAAGGAGGCATCGAAGCCCTTACTAGAGCAATGGCCCTTGACCTGGGCCCATACGGCATAAGAGTCTGTGCCCTGATGCCTGGTTCAATCGATACTGAAGGAATGGACGAAGACGCTCGAAATCTACGAGGCGAGAATATACCTCTTGGTCGCCCTGGAGATCCCGATGACATGGCAGGGCCTGCACTTTTCCTCGCTTCTGAAGATGCCAAGTACATCACTGGGGATGTGATCAAAGTCGATGGCGGGATGCTTTCACAACAGAGATCCGCCACCGTGGACATAGTCCCACCTTCTACGTTCCCACCTTTACAGGACATTCTCGAAGGAGACTAATACCCCTAATGGTCAGGAACAAAATACGAATCGGAGCAGATGTAGGAGGCACATTCACTGACGTCGTGCTTGAAGCAAATGGAGAGATCTTTTCAACAAAAGTTCTCACTACTTACGAATCACCAGAAATAGGAATACTCCAAGGCATACACGCAGTAATAGCAGACTCAGAAACAAGCCTCTCTGAACTTGACTCTTTCATACATGGCACAACTCTGGCCACAAATGCTTTGATCTCAAGAACAGGAGCCAAAACAGCTTTTATAACTACAAACGGTTTTCGCGACACTATTGAGATGAGAACTGAGAGCAGATTTGAGCAATATGATCTCAATCTGGAATTACCCAAGCCACTGATTGAGAGAAAAGATAGATATGTGCTTTCAGAACGTATCTCTGCAGATGGTTCCGTACTTCTACCTTTTGATGAAATGGAAGCTAAAAACTTAATCAAGCACCTATCACTTGAAGAGAATGGGTACGAAGCTGTTGCGGTGGGTTTTATACATTCATATATGAACGATAAACATGAATCTCTCTTTCAGGAAATGCTCTTAGATCAGCTTCCGAATATTAAAGTTTCAATTTCATCTGAAGTTTCACCTCAAATGAGAGAATTTGAACGATTTAACACTGTCTGTGCAAACGCATATGTCCAACCAATGATGGCTTCTTATCTTGAAAGACTTAAAACAAAATTAGCTCATGCTGGAGCAAAATGTGATATTCATCTCATTCACTCGGGTGGTGGGTTGATCAGCATAGAAAGTGCAATAAAGTTTCCGGTAAGGCTCATAGAATCAGGGCCTGCTGGTGGAGCTATTTTCGCTTCAGAAATCGCTACCCGGCATGGCATAGACGCCGCCCTCTCCTATGACATGGGCGGTACGACTGCAAAGATCTGTCTGATTGATGAACAATCTCCAAGATCGGCAAAAACATTTGAAGTAGCAAGAACCCACCGCTTTACCAAAGGGAGCGGAATGCCCATCTCGATACCTGTTATAGAAATGATTGAGATAGGAGCTGGCGGTGGATCAATCGCGAATGTTGACGATCTTAAACAAATAAGAGTCGGCCCTCTAAGCGCAGGTTCCGAGCCGGGCCCAGCCGCATATGGATTAGGTGGTTCTCTAGCAACAGTAACAGATGCAAACGTATTGCTTGGCCGAATATCACCCGAGACTTTCGGCGCTGATGACATAAATCTCATTCCAGAAGAATCAGGAAAAGCTATCTCAACTGATGTAGCAGAACCGCTTGAAACAGACGCTGAAAGTGCAGCAATCGGAATCATCGAGGTAGTTGACGAAAATATGGCTAATGCAGCTCGCGTTCATGCAGTGGAAAATGGCAGAGACGTCTCTCAATACACAATGATTGCATTCGGTGGCGGAGCACCACTTCATGCCTCTCGCTTATGCGACAAGTTGGAAATAGAAAGATTACTCATTCCACCGGGGGCGGGAGTGGGTTCCGCTATAGGTTTTCTTCAAACACCTTTTTCTTATGAGGCTTTAAAAAGCTTCTATGTTTCCACACAGAATTTTGACCATAAAAGCGTAAATAAACTTCTAGTCGACCTCACTTCAGAAGCAACAGAATTTGTAATGGATGCGTCAAATGAAAAGCATAATATCGCGAGCTTAATTGTAGAACGTTGCGCTTTTATGAGGTATGCAGGACAAGGATGGGAAATTACTGTACCTCTGGAAAATAAAACATTTGATAGCCTCGGTATCGAATTACTCAAAAACAAATTCGAGAAAACGTATGAAGAACATTTCGGCAGGGCTATAGAAGGTCTCCAGATCGAGGTAGTTGGATGGTCCGTCAAAGTTACTTCCCCAAAACCAGAAACTGAAAAAACTATCACCGTTGACTCTGAAAATATTGTTACAACCGATTTTAAACGTGTTATATACGACTCGGTTGAAGATTCTGAAGTTGAAGCTTCCGTTTTTCAGCGTGAAAAACTAAACCCCGGTGATTGCGTAATGGGTCCAGCAATAATTGTCGAAAATCAAACAACGACTTGGGTTCCAAGTAATAAGAAATTATCTACTCAACAAGATGAATGTCTACTGATCACTAAAAAAACCGAGGCCGCCGAATGAACCAACTGAAAAACCAGGTGATGTGGAACCGTCTTATATCAATAGTCGAAGAACAAGCTCTGGCTCTCGTGCGCACAGCATTTAGTACGAGTGTAAGAGAAGCAGGAGATCTCTCAGCGGGTGTATACGACACTAAAGGAAGAATGATCGCTCAGGCTATAACTGGAACACCGGGACATGTAAACACTATGGCAGCGGCTGTAGCTAACTTTATCGAAGATATCGGACCACACAGAATTTATGAAGGCGACGTTTACATAACTAATGACCCATGGAAGGGAACCGGTCATTTGCATGACTTCACAGTTGTCACCCCTGTGTTTAGAAATGCAAACCTAATAGGTTATTTCGGCTGCACCGCTCACGTAGTAGATGTTGGCGGCAGAGGTTTTGGACCAGACGCAACTGAAGTTTACGAAGAGGGACTTTTCGTTCCCATTATGAAACTGCTCGAACGCGGTAAATTGAATGAAGACCTCATAAATATAGTGCGTCATAACGTTCGCGAATCTTCACAAGTGATCGGCGATCTTCACTCTCTTTCAACATCTAATGAAACAGGTATGAGACGCTTGCATGGAATGCTCGAAGAGTTTGATTTAGATGACTTGGAAGATCTAGCTGAATTCATCTTCGAAAAAACACACGAAGCTACAATAAAGCGCCTTTCGAAGTTGGAGCCCGGCGAATACAAAAATGAAATGCAAGTAGACGGTTACAACGAAACAGTCACCTTAAAGGTAAATATCACAGTCAACCAGGACGGTGCTCATGCCGATTTTGCGGGAAGTTCGCCAACCTGTGAACACGGAGTCAACGTTCCTTTGGTTTATGCCCATGCTTATTATTCATATGCAATGCTTGTAGCCCTAGCCCCCGAAATGCCTAGCAACTACGCATCCTTGGCAGCTTTCACCGTTAGCGCTCCAGAGGGTTGCATACTCAATGCCAAACATCCCGACCCCGTAGCTGTCAGGCATGTAACTGGACATTTCGTCACCGACCTTTGCTTGGGTGCAATATCTCAAGCTCTCCCGCATGTCATTCCAGCGGAAGGTGCAGGGGCTCTATGGAACTTCCACGTGAGTGCAAGAGCTAGTGAGTCAAATACAGATTTACCGCCAAGGGAAATATTAATGTTCAATAGCGGTGGTACGGGAGCTAGACCAAATTTAGATGGACTAAGCAGCACTGCTTTTCCTAGTGGCGTTAGAACGATGTCATCCGAAGCAACCGAGCAAGTAGGACCAATAATTATATGGCGAAAAGAGTTGCGTCCAAATTCAGGAGGTAACGGACGCCACCGAGGTGGTTTGGGTCAAATAATTGAACTAGCCCCTTCTAAGGGCTACAAGTTTTTCTTTAGCTGCATGTTCGATCGGGTTGAAAACCCTGCAAGAGGACGTGATGGCGGGGAGAACGGTTCTCCCGGAAAGGTGTATCTTGATGATGGAACACCATTTGATGCAAAAGGGAAACAACCTGTTCCAGAAGGAAGACGATTAATTTTAGAACTCCCAGGCGGAGGAGGTTTCGGTAACCCAGAAGAAAGAAATCCGGATTCAATTAACAATGATCTAGCGCAGGGTTATGTTTCATAAAATGTCGAATAAAAAATTTAAGAAAAACTTAAGTCTAGGTTTACGCTGAGGATACCTCATGAAACATTTCGACACTTTAATCATCGGAGGTGCAGTTATGGGTAGCTCCAGTGCCTACTGGCTCTCCGAAAATCCTGACTACGACGGAAATGTATTAGTTGTCGAACCGGATTCCACATATGCGCAATCTTCCACGGCACTTTCAGAAGCAAGCATTCGTCACCAATTTTCACAGCCAGTCAATATAAAGCTGTCAATGTTTGCTACAGAATTTTTTACAAATTTTTATGACCATGTTCAAGTAAATGGCGAAGCACCTGAACTTCCTTTTCACGAGACTGGCTATTTGTTTTTAGCCAGTGAAGACGGAATGGAAAATCTGAAAGATAACCATGAGATCCAAAAGAAATGCGGCGCAGAAGTTGCATTGCTTTCAACAAGTGAAATTAAAAAAAGATTCCCATATATGAACACTGATGACCTAGAGGGTGGGAGTTTAGGAATTAGAAACGAAGGCACATTAGATGCATTTTCATTGATGCAAGGTTTCAAAATACGAGCGAGACACAACGGAGTTGAATATTTAAATAATCGCGTTGTCTCATTAAATATTGACAAAAACAAAAATCTTGTAAATGAAGTCAAATTAGATTCGGGAGAAGTTATTTCATGTTCACGTGTAATAAATTGTGCTGGTCCGCGTGCTAAGTGGGTAGCAAAAATGGCGAGACTGGAACTTCCGGTCGAACCAAGAATAAGAGCGGCTTTTGTTTTCGATTGCCGTGAAGTTCTGGGAGGACAAACTCTTCCACTAACTATTGACCCTTCAGGAGTTCATGTCAGAACCGATCCTCCTCATTTTCTAGCGGGTGCTCCCCCTCCCAATGACCTAGAAGTCGACCCTGATGACTTTAAAGTAAGAGGTGAAGAGTGGCAAGAAAATATCTGGCCTGTGTTGGCTCACCGCATTCCGGCTTTTGAGAAAATTAAAGTAGTTAGCTCATGGGCGGGTCACTATGCGTACAACACACTGGATCAAAATGCGATAATAGGTTCTTCCAAAATACTTCCAAATTTCTTTTTTTGTAACGGTTTTAGTGGACACGGGTTCCAGCAAAGTCCAGGCGTCGGAAGAGGACTAAGTGAATTAATAACTTACGGCGAATTTAGATCTCTTGACCTAAGCGAACTTAGTTACGATCGAGTTCTTAATAATGAACCATTTTTAGAGAAAGCTGTTATCTAACTCTCTCCAAGGTAAGACGAACGCAGTTCTGGATTGGCGAGCAAAGCTTCAGCAGTGTCGTCAAGTACAACTCTGCCTGTCTGTAAAACCCAACCTCTGTCGGCTATAGATAAAGCCATATTCGCATTTTGTTCCACCATGAAAATAGCCATTCCTTCTTCATGGATTTGTTGAATTAGTTCGAAGTTCTGTTGCACGAGCGCAGGAGCTAGACCCATGGAGGGTTCGTCCATAAGAAGAACTCTAGGACGAGACATCAAGGCACGACCGATTGCTACCATCTGTTGCTCACCTCCTGAAAGAGTTCCTGCCTTTTGAGTAAGTCTTTCTTTAACACGAGGAAAAAGTTCGTAAATATTTTCAAGATCTTCTTCGATTCCTTCTCTGTCGTCTCTTAGATAAGCACCAAGTTCGAGATTCTCTTTAACTGTTAAACGTTTGAAAAGTCTACGATTTTCAGGAACCATCGTCACGCCGTTAATTACTCTGTAACTCGTTGGTTTGTCATTAACTACTTCGCCGTCTAGAAGGACCTCACCGGAAGTGGGAGTAACCATACCTAACAAAGTTTTCAAAGTCGTTGATTTTCCGCTTGCATTACCACCTAGTAAACAAACCATCTCACCTGGGTATATTGCTAGATCAACATCTTTAAGTATATGAACGGCTCCGTAATGAGTGTTAACCGAACGAAACTCCAGTAAAGCTGTTTCTGTCATGATTTAGCCTCTACTGGTCGACCCAAATAAGCTTCGATCACATCTGGGTTAGTTGAAACCTCGTCATAATTTCCCTGAGCGATTGGCACACCGTGATCTAGAACTACTACGCGATCAGAAACATCGCGAACCACTTTCATATCGTGCTCGATGATTACAATTGTAAATCCCCATTCATCACGCAGTCTGCTGATTAGTCCTGTCAACTCTGCCGTTTCTATGGGGTTCATACCTGCGACGGGCTCATCCAATAGCAATAAGCGTGGTTGCGTAGCCATTGCACGTGCAATTTCTAGTCTTCGTCTATTTGCATATGACAATGCAAAAGCTGGTTGATCTAAACGGTATCCAACGAGACGAGTTCCAAAAAATCCCAAAATTTCTTCGGAGCGTTCACGGATTTCTTTCTCTTCTTGTTTGAATGCTTTTGTTTGAAACAAGGCTCCTATTATTAATTGTGAAGTTCGACAGTGTTGTGAAACCATCACATTTTCTAGGACCGTCATGTTCGGAAACAGTCTCACGTTCTGGAATGTTCGAGCGATTCCCATCTCTGTTATTTGGTTAGGGTCAAGGCCCAGAACTGACTCACCATTAAAGATAATTTCTCCACTAGTTGGAGGAATCATTCCCGAAATTGTATTAAAAAATGTTGTTTTTCCAGCACCATTAGGTCCGATAACACTAACGATTTCACCTTCTTCGATGGAGAAATCGAGATCTGAAAGTGCATCTAGCCCCCCAAAAGTGACCTGAAGATTATGAATTTCCAGCAAACTCATAGTTTCTCCTCGACTTCTTTACTCTCCTCAGTCTCTTCGTCTCCTAGCCATGCATCTTGGAGATATTCCTCTTGATGCAATTCTCTAGTTCGACGTGCTGTAGGCACAAGGCCCTCAGGACGTTTGAGCATCATAAATACAAGTAAGGCTCCGTAGATCAACAATTTATAATTCTGAAACTCTTGAAGAAGCCCCGGCTGTCGTGGTCCTCCAAGTATCCCTATCAACACCAAGGATCCAACCATCACTCCAGTAATACTGCCCATTCCTCCCACTATCACAACTACAAGAATTATGATTGATACGAGAATTTCGAAACTCTTGGGGAAAACAGATCCGACCTTGGCCGCCAAAACAGCTCCGCTGAATGAAGCCAACACAGCTCCAACCACAAAAGCCATCAATTTGGAATTAACCGTATTTATTCCCATTACTTCAGCGACACTCTCATCTTCTCTTATAGCCATCCATGCTCGACCTAAACGAGACCCTTGGAGTCTCCATGAAACGTATATAGCTAGAACACAAAAAGCGAGAACCATGTAGAAAACAGATCTGGGGTCAGCTCCTCTTACTTCCCAAGGACCTAGATCTATAGGAGGGATGTTAGTAATACCTTGTGATCCACCTAAGTACGGCTTTAACCAATCCGATAAGAAAAGCAGTCTTATGATTTCACCGAATCCTAAAGTAACAATTGCTAAATAGTCTCCCCTCATTCGAATGACGGGAGCACCTATTAGAAGACCCGCTAAGATCGCCATTACTACAACAACCAATAGTGAGATACCGAAATGAGTTTCAGGGGAAAACCACGGTGAATTTGGGGATGTGAAAACTGCAGTTGTGTAACCTCCCACAGCGAAGAAAGCGACGTACCCAAGGTCCAAAAGACCTGCAAGGCCAACCACAATATTCAAACCCAATGCCAGCAACAAAAAGAGTCCAACGTTAGCTAAAAGCTCGTTAATGATCCCTCCTAAAAACCATGGAAGCACAATAACTAAAACTGCAATAATAGAAAATAACATTACAGAGTTTCGCCTTTGAGCACCTGGCGTTACATCTGAACGATAGCGAGTCACTGTCGCTTTTAATTTGCCACGGGTTATCAATGGAAGTAAAGCTAGTAACACGGCAAGAACAATCGTTGAAGTGACTGTCATCCCACCCTTTTTTGCATAAATCAAGTCGCTCAGCCATTCCAGACGGAAGCCTTCTGAAAGATCATCTATTACGTCTTCTAAAACTGCGAACGTAAAAAGACCGAATATCGAATATGAAAACATCTTTCGCATTTGGCCTGAAATCTGGTGAAGAGAGGATCCAACAGTGCCGAGCACTACACCTACTGAGATCCAAACCAGGCTTCCAAAGGTAATACTATTTTCAAAAGTAAGTAATCTGAATAGTTTTGGATTCCAGTTAATCAGGGGATCTCTCATATCGATATTTTCGATACCCAACATCACCAACACAAGACCTAGACTTCCCAGAAGTCCTGTTAACGCTCCAGCTAGCAAATCTGATGCGCCGGGTTTAGGGTTTTCAATACCTTCCAACTCAACCATTTTTGAAACTATGTAACCAAATACCAAAGGAATCCAAAGAATAAAAAGATACCCGAGGCTAAGAGTTGACTCGATCAGTATTCGTCTATTCAGCTCAGATGGAAGACCGACTAAACAAATAAAGACTTGAGACAACGCGCATATGCCACCCCAAAATAAAATGCGTTTCCAATTCAGATTAAAAAGTTTCCGAGAGTCCAAAGTAGAAGTCATCATGCGCGATCCTCTTGCGAAAGTTTCTCGCCAAAGAGTCCAGCAGGTTTAAATAATAAAACAAGTACGAGAACGGTAAAGGCTACAGCATCTTTTAATTGACTTACGCCTGGGACCCCAAGTGGTTCCAATATGACCATAGGAGCTATAGATTCTGCCGATCCTAAAAAAACGCCTCCGGCCATCGCTCCACCCATATTTCCGATGCCTCCAACAACCGCAGCAGTAAACGCTTTAATTCCAGGCAAGAAACCTGTCATATGAGTAACACTTCTGAATAGTAGACCCCAAAGGATTCCACCAACTCCAGCCATGGCCCCACCAACGCCGAACGTAATGACAATTGTTCGATTCACATTTATCCCCATAAGTGAGGCAATCTCTTTATCTTCGGCAACTGCTCTCATAGCTCTACCTGTTTGAGTTCTCTCAACCAGATACCAAAGACCTGCCATTGATAGCGCAGCTACAACCATTACAAGAATCTTTGTTCCAGCTATCTCGACAGTAAAAATTGATCTTTGCTTTGATAGCCACTCTGGAAGGCGGGGATACCCCTTACTCGCTGGCCCAAACAGTCCCAATACAGCGTTTTGGATAAAAAAGGAAACACCTATAGAAGTGATTAGAGGAATCAAACGCGGTGAACTACGCAACGGCCTGTAGGCGATCCTTTCAGTAATTATCGCCGTCACAGTCGAGGTGGTAATCGCTACAAAAATAATTAGAAAGAGTGACAAAATAAAATTACTTTCCCACAAACCAGCATCGTTTAACTTCTCAGACGTAATCCAACCTGACATAGTTCCCACCATGAAAACTTCTCCATGAGCGAAATTTATAAATCCCAAAACGCCATACACCATTGAATAACCCAAAGCGATAAGTCCATACATTGCACCCTGGGATAAACCAGAAACTACTAAGCCTTTAAATTGATCTCCCGAGAGACCACGTGCATCAGGGTTTCTCCAGTCTGCGAATGGATTGCCTGGCCATACTTGTTGTGCAATAAAAGCGACAACTCCCAAAACTATTAACGATGCCATGACAACGCGAACAACGGTTAAAAACCTGTCTACGCCCGATACGCGTGATTTAGATCTTTTTTTAACTATCTCTGACATTTCGCCTCTTAAATATTCAGATTAAACATTCTGCCCGACGTTTGGGTTTTCGTATACTTTTTCTCGATTAAATTCATTTAAAAGTGAACGAGATGACAGCGCTAACGCGGCTCCACCCAAAGCAGTCAAAAAAGCTCCTGCTCCGGTGACTATTTGTAGATCTGAGACTCTAGCCAAACTTATTATCCAACCAATCCCGATTAAAGACACACCCGCCCCTATACCAGATGTGATTACACTCCATCGCCATCGTAAATGCTCATTAAATCCAAAGACTCCAACCGCAGGTAATAGGGCTAGAAAGCCGATTATTACAAGTGGTATAGCCAAATAAGACAGTCCCGCTCCATTTGGAGTAATACCATCATTAATGGTCTTCACCGTCATGCGATACTTGTTGATTAACGAACTAATTTTTGAGTTATTGATAGCAACAAGCGCAGGTGATAATTCGACTTCTTCACGTAGAACATTAATTTCTGCTTGGGCTTCTGGTGGTAAATCTGTAGCTCCTCGTTCATCGAAAGTCCATCCAGAAATCGAACCTATCAGCACGAAAAGAACAGCTGTTATACCGGCTAGAACCCTACCCCATGCAATAGAAACACTTAACGGTCGATGTGGCGACAACGGTGCTGTTTGCATTGCATAAAGCGAGCCGCAAAGACCTAAGATTCCCGCTACTAAAGATAAGTAACTTCCTGCCCCATCAGAATAAGCAACCGTCCCTTGTGCTGGATTAGCAATAAGGTAAGTCAAAGAAGAAGATAAAATCACGAATGATGAAATTACTGCACCGTGGGCGCCCATCCATTTAGAAATAGAACCTGGGTTTCTGATAGTTGCAACTGCTGCCGTAAGCATGAAACAGGCAGCACCAAAAATTAAAATCCCGTACCAGCTTCCTCCCGAGGCTGAAAAACCGTTAAACGACTGTCCAACAAGATCAATATCATCAGCGCGAGAATGCCCTGCTATTAAACCTGCATCATTACCCCACGTCAGAAATAGAGAGACAAAGGCAATAATTGCGCCCATACCTGACACAAGCAGGCCTTTACGTTCCTGCGGTGTGGCTGGGGTTTCCCATGAAACTTCTTTTACTTCTGCATTTTTACTTCGTTCAGACAGCTCACTTAATATTTCTTCATCCGTACTTCTCCGGGCTCTTACAGCCGCTGAAACACGGTCGTAAAGTCTTCGATTATCGTCTTCAGGTTGTGAAAGTCGATCCAGCACAACCGAAACCAGAAACAGAGCAAACCCTGCTGAAAAGCCTAAACCCACATCAAGGTTTTGAACTGCTCTAAATACCTGAAGCCCTAATCCCGATGCACCCATAATCGCTGCGATACCAACCATTGCTATTGACAGCATCAAGCATTGATTTAATCCCGTCATGATTGCTGGTCTCGCCAATGGAAGCTGAACATCGATCAAAACCCTTGATTCAGGAGCTCCATACGCTCGACTTGCCTCAACAACGTCTTCAGGCACCTGCCTGATGCCAAGATTGGTCAACCGCACTAACGGAGGTAAAGCGTAAATCATCGTCACCATAGTTGCGGGCACGACACCAATACTGAAGAAAAATACGAAAGGAACCATGTAAGTAAAAGAGTGAATAACCTGCATCGCATCCATTACTGGCCGCACAACACCCCAAACAGCATCTTTGCGTGCACAAAGTACACCTAATGGAATCCCAATAAGAGAGCAAAGAGCAACGGAGACTATAACCATTCCAACGGTTCTCATAGTGTCTAACCAATATGCTTGGCCCAATAAGCCACAAAGTGCAAGTGCAAAACCTGATTGGAGACCTATTCTCGGAGCTCTAAATAGTGCGCCAAAAACTACCGTAAAAAGAACGACCCAGAACCAAGAAACTGTGAGCAAAAAAGAATTAACAAAATTATCAAGCAAGAAACTAAAAGGCCACTTAACTGCGTCCAGGAACCATCCCACATTTAAATCCATCCAATCGACCATCTGATCAAACCAATAACCAAAAGGGATTCTCCACTGATCAAGAATGGCCGTATCCAACAGCCCGACTGGTTCTTCAGTCCCTGCTTTTTCGAAACGTATCTGTCCGAATATTTGCATCATAGGAATACCTCCCTATCGAAACCATCAATCAGCTGTTCCACGCGTCCCATTTCTTCCATAATTTCACGAGGTTCGAGTTCACCTATCAAACGTCCGGCTTCATCAACTACTGCTATTGGCAGCCCTCTCCCAGCAGCCGCATAGTTTGCATTGAATGTTGCTTCCGCTGTTGTGGTTTCAAAGTCATTTCTCAGTACATCTTTTAGGTTGGTTGAACCTTGGGCTAAAGCAGAACTTGCATCCGCTAAGTGCAACAGAGACTCTGGCTTTCCGTCCTGGTCACAACAAAACCCTCCTTGACGGCCGCTAAGTGAATTAACAGCTTCGACAAGAGTTGAATCAGGATTGATGATCATTGGTTTTTCCATCACCGATTCCACGTCGATTACTCTTCCTTGATCTACGTCTTGGACAAACTCAGCGACATAAGCATCGGCTGGCTGGGTTAGAATCTCTTCTGCCGTGCCGATTTGCACCACATAACCATCTCTTAGTATGCAAACTCGATCGCCAATTCTTAATGCTTCATTCAAATCATGGGTGATAAACAAAATTGTTTTATGAAGTCTGCTCTGGATCGACATAAGTTCGTCCTGCATCTGACGGCGTATTAGTGGATCAAGAGCACTGAATGCTTCATCCATGAGGAGTATGTCTGGATCGCTACACAAAGCACGAGCTAGACCCACGCGTTGCTGCATTCCTCCAGAGAGTTCTCTCGTTGCATTTAATGAATACGCTTCTAGTCCCACGAGTGAAAGAGCTTTCATGGCAGCTTCGTTTCGTTTTTTTTTGTCTACACCTTGCACTTTTAAGCCGTAACCAGTGTTGTCTATAACATTTCTATGGGGGAACAGAGCAAAATGTTGGAACACCATTCCCATTTTTTCTCGGCGGAATTCCTGGAGCGCTGAGCCACTTAATTCCTGGACATCGGTTCCCTCTACAATTACTTTTCCACTTGTAACGTCATGAAGTTTATTTACCGTTCGTATTGCGGTTGATTTACCGGAGCCTGACAGGCCCATAACTACGAATATTTCGCCTTTATTTACTGAAAAAGAAACATCTGTTAAGCCGACAACGTGCCCTGATTGCTTTTGGACGTCGTCTTTATGAACACCAGATTTTGCTAAGTCAAATGCTCTTCCCCTGGGATTTGGCCCAAATATTTTGAAAACATTTTCTAGAGAAATTATTGTTTCTCCGTCTGCCACTTTCTCTCCCCCCCCTTTATTTACCTTATTAACGGAACAAAATAGAACAGATTCTTGATCTAAAAGGTGTTTCGTTTTTTTAACTTTTAAACACCGTAGCAGTTAAGGGCGGTACGCTGACCAGTCATGGCTAAAAGTACACATTCAGCAATAGTTGATCCACGAAATGAAAATGTAAAAATTTATATAAATGGATCTTTTTACAATAGGGAAAACGCTCAAATTTCAGTTTTCGATAGTGGTTTTTTAGTTGGTGACGGCATTTGGGAAGGGTTAAGACTTCACAATGGAAAATTCGCCTTCTTAAATAAACATCTGGACAGGCTCTTTGCTGGGGCATCAGCAATTCATCTAGATATTGGATTAAGCAGAGAAGAGCTAGTAAGTGCTCTAATTGAAACTGTTGAAGTTAACGAAATGACTGATGATGTTCATGTCCGCTTGATGATTACTAGGGGTGACAAGAAAACACCTTCTCAACATCCTTCAAATGTTATAGGTGGTCCTAATATCGTGATAATCGCCGAGCACAAAGTCGCTGACCCTTCTGTAACTCAGGAAGGTATAACGCTTTTCACGGTTACTGTTCGTCGTCCTCCGCCTGACACTCTTGATCAAAGGCTGAATTGTCACTCTAAATTGCATGAAGTGATAGCTCTGGTACAAGCCATAGAAGCAGGAGCGGACGAGGCGCTAATGCTCGACCCCACTGGGGCTGTCGCCACATGTAACGCCACAAATTTTTTCATAATTAAAAATGAAGAAGTTTGGACATCGACAGGAGAATACTGTCTCAACGGAATAACGAGAGAACTTGTTATTGAAATCGCTAGAAAAAACGGAATGAAGGCATTCGAAAAACCCTTTTCCTTAACAGATGTTTATTCTGCGGATGAAGCATTTGTTACAGGAACTTTTGGTGGTTTAACACCTGTTACACAAGTAGATGGAAGGACGATATCGAACGGAAAAATTGGGAATACAACCATGCTTCTACAGGGCCTATATAAGGAAGCTGTTAACGTCGAAGTGTCGAAATGACTTTACGAATCAACTGTTGGTCTGGCCCTAGGAATATTTCAACGGCTTTAATGTACTCATTTCGAGAGCGCAAAGACACAACCGTTGTTGATGAACCTTTTTACGCCCATTACTTAAGAGTTAGTGGACGTGAACATCCGGGATACCAAGAGATTCTTGTTTCACAGGATCAGCACTCAGAGCAAGTTGTTCAAAATGTTATACAGAGTGAATATTCAACTCCGGTTGTTTTCTTTAAACAAATGTGTCACCACCTAGTTGAAATTGATCTTTCATTTTTAGACAACTGTTCGAATATCTTGCTTATAAGGGAACCAAGCCTCGTGATTCGTTCGCATGCTAAAAATGTCCCTGATCTAAAAGTCTCAGATATAGGTTTAGACGTTCAAAATTTTCTATTAAACAGAATCCTAGAATCTGGTGAGATGCCGGTCGTTATCGACTCAGCCAACTTACTCATGAAGCCGGAAGCGATACTAAAAGAATTATGCCAGCAGCTTGAAATTGCTTTTGATGATTCGATGCTTTCTTGGGAACCTGGAGCAAAACCTGAAGATGGTATATGGGCGCAGCACTGGTACAAAAACACTCACGAGTCATCAGGTTTCTCAAACCAAGAACCAAACAGAGACCCCCTACCAGAAAAATTTTTACCTGTTCTCGAAGAAGCTACTGTCTTATATGAGAATCTTAAAAAATATGCATGTGAAGGGATTGAGTGATGAAAGATCCGGCTTGGATAGAGACTGTTCCAGAAACAGATTGGGATAAAGACACTTATCTAAGTGTCCTGCTGGAGAAAGTAAAAGATAAAGAAAATGGTCGCGTGGATAACATTATGGCGGTCCATTCGATTAACCCCAAAAGCTTGGAAGCACATAATACCTTGTACTCATCGGCTATGTCCGGAACTGCTTCCTTAAGAAAAGTTGAAAGAGAACTAATAGCATTTGTAGTCAGTTTGGAAAACAATTGCCATTATTGAGTACTCCATCATAAACGCGGTCTGCGCTCTCTATTAAATGATGACAATCTCTTAGAACAAATTGAGAAAGACTGGACAACCGCAGAATTGTCAGATTCTCGTAAAACTATGTTGAATTTTGCGGTAAAACTTACGAGTGAGCCGGGAAGCCTTGTGATAAAAGATATTAACCAACTTCGTGAAGTTGATTTTAGCGACCGAGACATTCTCGACATCGTCGAAGTAACCGCTTATTACGCTTACGCAAACAGAATCGCTGATGGATTAGGAGTCGCTCTAGAAGATTGGATTTTTGACGACGAGTCAGCTTAAAGTGACTCCATCTTCTGATATATCAACCAGATCTCCCGTTGAATATCCATCATATTCACTTTTTTCGACAACAATTATTGGCATGGCTTTTCCATAAATTTCGTCTGCAACAATTGCACCCAGCGCAATTATTTCGTCTGCTTCCATCATTATAATTCCAGCTGGACCAGAACCTGAACGGATTCCTTCAGCTATCACAGAGCTTCCGCTGCTCGATCCTCTACCGAAAGGCATCATTAAAACTTTCCCTTTTACTGATAATCCACCTTGTGGGTGTCGTAAATCTGTGATCTCACCTGTTTGAGGATCGACTCCTCCCCAAAAACTAAGTGGTTCATCCAGCTTAAGAACTTCTCCATTAGCTTTTCCAGCAACTAAAAAAGTCATGGTTTAGCCCTCATACCAAATATTATTATCAATACATAAATCTCCTGAAATACCGGAAGCGACACAGTCCTCTACGGCTCCAAAAATAACTTCAACCCCTAAATTACCTGGAGCGTAATATGCCCATTTAGCTGAGTCAGTCATAACTGGCAGAGTTACGGCTTCCATAATGGGCGTTATATAGGTGCACGTATCTGTAACGAAAGTAACCCCTGCTTCTTCCAATGGTTTCACAAAACCACGCAAAGAAGCTTCCGTTAGAACATCTCTGCCTGTTGAGACATAAAAATTAACTCCCAGACAAACAGATTCACCACCAAAAAGTTCAAAGAGTTTCTTTATCTCCTGAACAGAGTAATGAGGAGTACCAAGACTCACTGCGCCTATTTTGGAATCTGTTACAGTGCTCAGCTGATCTCGCGCTAAAATTATTTTTTCGGGCGTCACATCTATAACATCGATTGGAGCTAGTCCTGAAAATGCTTCTTCCGTAGTAAATGCTTCAGGTGTACTACCCACAGCATGAAACATGCCGACAGATCCAGATGACGCTGCTGCAGCGCCTAGTGCTTTCAAACGGTCTTCACTAACACCATCTGGTAAGCCCTGAATGACAGGGATGCCATTCCCTGCATGTTTACCCACCAAATGTCCCAAAACTGGATACAAGACGTCGCGATCCAGTAAAGATTCGTTCAACCCACCAACTCGAAACAAAATGTCACCCTTGCGATTTTCGTCTAGATGAAGTCCAGCAGCTGGAGCCCTGCCACAAATTGCCGCACAAATATCAATGAAATCTCCATACCTGTGCGTACGAGCACCTAGAACAGAATTAGCGAAGACTATTGCGTTTGACTCCGCCCAAGCCACCTGCTCTCCAAACTTTGGCCTCTCCTCTAGTTGATAAGGGGCACAAGTCCAAGTTGGTTTGCATCCCATTCGTTCGTAACAGTCCATCAATAATTTTGCCTGAGCGCCCCAATTCTTGTCCCCGCGATACAAGTCTGGGTGTATTAGGTCTAGTGACGAAACATTTAAAGTCGTGGGAATTTTTACTTTGGCACCTTGATCTTCTAACCATTTTGCAAAATCTAAAACTGCCGGACCATGATAAAGACATGAATCAATGTGGGCTGAAGTCACATCTAGAAGCTCTGAGGCTTCCATGGTTTCCGCCAACCTCACTATCACTCTCATTGCCGAAGCCGCAGCGGGGCCTTCTTCTCCATCTAAACAACTCTGGTCAAATTCGGAAAGATTAACGGTCACTTAACTAACTTAGAGGCTTAATAGATAGGAGGCTTACTTTTTTATTAACAAACTGGCTCTTCTTCTTGCGATTCAGATGGAGTTTGACCACTTATTACTAACTCTTGTCCTACAAAAAGAAGGTTGGGGTCGGTAATGTCATTTATGGACATGATTTCATCGACCGTCACGCCTTCTCGTTTAGCTATTTTTGAAAGCGACTCTCCTGATTCCACAATTATGGTTACGGTTGATTCTTCTGTTCCGTCTGTCTGGGTCTCAACTTCTTTCTCATTATCACTGAGCAGTATCACCTGCCCCACATAGATTGAGTTCACATTGCAGATGCCGTTAATTCTCGCAAGCTTTTCCAATGTGGTTCCGTTTGCTTTCGCAATTTCTGATAGGGAATCTCCGTCGGCTACCGTTACCGATTCAGGTTCTGTTCCCTCAGGTTCAACTAAAGTCGTTGTGGTCGTCGTAGTTTCTACCACAACTGGAACAATAGTTACTGGTGCAGCGTAGGTAGTCGTTGTCATCGGAACCGTGGTTGATAGATCTATAAGAATCGTAGTAGTCGGAGGCATAGTCGCTGGCACTAGAACAGGCTCGTCGTCTCCACCGCCACAAGCGCCGACAGTGAGCAAAGAAAGTCCGGCGAGTAAAAACATGACCTTATTTGACCTCATAACTAAAGCATAGGTTCATGTGTGTGACAGTTTCGCGCACCCCCCCACAAAATTTATTTTTAGATAACTCTGTCACTTCCTCCATCTGTGGGAACAGAAGCTCCTGTTGTTGTAGAGAAATTATCTGTACAAAGTGAAATTGCTGAACGTGCTACTGCTGCAGATGTGACTTCAACCGAAAGAAGGTTTCTTTTCTTGTACTCTTCAGAGCTGATTCCATAGTTTGCAGCTCTTTCTGCAATGAGTTCTTCAGTCCATAGTCCTGTATCAAAAACCGCATCTGGATGTACCAAATTGACACGTATTTTATTAGACGCCCATTCCAAAGCTGCTACTCTGCATAATTGTTGCAAAGCTGCTTTCGATGCTGAATATGCGGCAGCTCCTTTACCTGGGGCTGGCACATTTTTCGAACCTATTACTGCGACTCGTCCTCCTATAGGAGACAAAGCTAGCAGAGGAGCGATGCGCCCAAATAGCGACTGCACTGAGTCGACGTTAACTGACATAACTCGTCGCCATTCTTCTGAATCGAGATCTTCAATAAGTTCTGAATTTCCGAAAATTCCCGCTGCCACTACTGCAATATCTAAACCTCCGAATCTCTCGATGCCTATCTTGATCGCCTCATGAACCTCTTCAGCTTTTGTCACATCAGCTTCTATACCTATCCAGTCGTCACCGGTAAAAACTTTTTTAACTTCTGGACTTAAATCAATACCTACAACTGCACTTCCTAGCCGTTTGAGTTCTTCTGCACAAGCCTTGCCGATTCCAGAAGCTGCGCCTGTAACAAGTGATACCGTTCCACTTAATTCAGGTGGTTTACCAGATTTAAGCAATTTGGCCTGTTCCAAATCCCAGTACTCAACATCGAACAGTTCTTCTGCTGAAAGTGCCTTATAGCCTCCAAGGTGATCTTCGGATCTGCAAAGAACAGGAATTGTGTGATGATAGATGTCAGCTGCTATTTGCGCATCCTTCGGTGTGAAACCTGCGGTAAGCATTCCAATGTCAGGATCTAGCACTATTCGCGGGGCAGGATCTATTTCTGTGAACTCAGTTCTTATCCTATGACGGAATTCTTCCACGTAGGACTCGTACTCCTGCACGTAGCGATCTAGTGAGTCTTGGTTTACTCCCAGCATGGGGAACCGTTTTGTTCGAATGATGTGATCAGGTGTTAGAGGTCCCCTGCGGGCAAGATCTTCGTGATCGTCGCGTCGCACAAAGTCAGCTACTTCGTTACCGGTGTGCCTTCTAACGATCATAGGTTTTCCAGCTATTTTTGACATCTGGGAACGTAACCGTGCCAAATCGGTCAGAAGAATTTCCGCTGCTAATGGATTTTCTTTTTGAGGGTCAACAGGTGCTTCTTTTTCTAACCATGTTTCAGCTTTTTTAATCAATTGCATGTGCATTTCATAAGCTGTTTGCGAATCGTCTCCGAAAGTAAAAAGACCATGATTCAAAAGGACCATTCCCTGTGTTCCTTCATGAAATTGTGATGCCCAGTTTTCTCTCACTTCTTGAGCTAAATCGAAGCCCGGCATGACGTATGGGATAACGATTACTTCATCACCAAATATGTTTCTTACGACTTCATCAGGAGCGTTCATGCCTGCCAGATTTGTGAGGGTAACAATTACATCTGCGTGCGAATGTTGCACAGCTCTAAAGGGAATAAATGCGTGAAGTAAAGTTTCAACTGAAGGGTTTGGGGACCCTGGATCTAGTTTCGCTGCAGACAACTCGCGCATCATATCTATATCACTTAGCTCTCTGAGCTCTAGAAGCTGTTTAAGTCTGGGGAGATCTAGAGGTGTTAAGCCTGGCACTTCGAGGTTCCCCATATCCCAACCTGAACCTTTTACATATATGGCTTCGCGGTCCTGACCTGTTATATCGGATCGTGAAGCCTTAACTGAGGAATTGCCGCCGCCGTGTAAAACCAAGTTCGTGTCGCCACCAATAAGCCGACTGAAGTGAGCACAAGCTTCGACCGGATCATTAGGACTTTGCAAATCAGTTTTTTTAGATTTTTCCATCGTCTTTACCCTACAAAGATGTTTTCGATAGTAAGTCTTCTATCGATTTGGAATAATCACTTCTCAAAACCCCATGTTCGGTGATTATCCCGGTGATCAGTTCTGCTGGTGTCACATCAAAAGCTGGATTCCATATATCAACACCTTCTGCGGGTACATTTGATTTTTCAACGCCTCTAACTTCGTTAGGGTCTCTCTGTTCAATTTTTATGTCTTTACCATTTGATGTTTCTGGATCGAAAGTGCTTATAGGGGCAGCGACATAAAAAGGAATTCCTGCGTTGCGTGCAGAAACAGCATGTGTAAAAGTGCCAATCTTATTGGCTGCATCTCCATTTGTAGCTATACGATCGGCTCCAACAACCACGGCATCAACACGACCTGATGTCATAAGAGAGCATGCGGAGGAATCTGGAATAACAGTTACAGCTATTCCAGCGTTAGATAACTCCCATGCAGTGAGTCGTGCTCCTTGGAGTAGAGGTCTGGTCTCAGATGCGAAAACCTCAACGGGTTGTCCTGCCAGTGCCTTGCCATAAATAACACCCAGAGCTGTGCCTATACCTGTTGTGGCAAGTCGACCAGCATTACAGTGAGTCATCAGATTCGTGTAAGCAGACAATTCCTCGGCTCCATATCGGCCAATTGAATCACAGGCATCGCGATCTTCAGTAAAAATTTTACTTGCTTCAGTCAATGCAAGTTCACGGATCTCTTCTTTTGACTTTCCCTCTGCAGCCGTCTTTTGCACTCGTTCGACGGCGTAAGAAAGATTTACGGCTGTGGGTCTAGTTTCTCCTATAATTTGAGCAGCTTCGTTCATCTCAGCAATGACCTGAGCAACTTCGTTAGTTGTAATTTGGTCAATAGCTACAACAACTCCATAGGCTCCACATGCGCCTATAGCTGGCGCCCCTCGGATGGCCAACCTTTTAATAGCGTCAACTACATCTTCAACTGATTTGAGTCGTATTACTTTCAAGTCGTCTGGTAACAACGTCTGATCAATTATCTCTATTTCTTCACCCGTCCAGTTAATTGTTGGTGGGTTGTCAATCGAAATGGTCATGCAATCACTCCTAACATTTAAATTCTATTCCTTCCACTAGCACTATGTGTCGCCTATTCACCTATCGTCATGCTTAATATGGATTCTCAAGAACAACCATCAATAAACGTAATTAACGCTCTACGAGCGAACCATGATGACTTGCAGGAATTTTTCAACTCCCTCACAGAAGAGGAATGGAAAATGTCTAGTGCTTGTGAGGGATGGCGTGTCCAAGATGTGTTTGCGCATGTTACGAGCAACTTGAAACAATTCGCGGATCCTGACCCACCAGTGGACGAACAGGAACAGCTTGATGCTGAACAAGCAATGGAGGCACTCGTGACTCCCCGCAAGGACTGGACGCCTGAAGAACTTGTCGAAGAGTATTACAAATATTTTGAACCTGCTTTAAATGTCTTTTCAAGCTTGCTCGAAGAACCGACTGCCTCTATAGAACAGCAACTATCTGATCTCGGAACATACCAACTTAGATGGTTGCCTTACGCTTTTTGTTTCGATCATTACTGTCATCTACGGCACGATATGACCGCTCCTGGAGGTCCTATTGAAAGAGATCTTCCCTCACCAGATGATCTGAGGCTTACTCCAGGCATTGAATGGATGCTTGCCGGCTTGCCACAAATGTGTTCTAAAGATCTAGCCACTTTGAAGAAACCAATACTTCTTAGGTTGACTGGACCTGGCGGAGGGGAATGGATTTTACATAACTCTGATGAGAGTGAACTCATCCAAATCGATGACAATTCGGAACAGGAGATATCTGCCATTATCACTTCAGCGAGTCATGATTTTGTTTCATGGGCAACACATAGGTCTTCTTGGGAAGATCACTGCACTTTTGAAGGCGACATGGAATACATTTCATCTCTGATCGGATCAATAAACATTATTTAATATGAAAAAATTTTCAGTAGCTTTTCTTCTTCTAACAATTTCTGCGTGTGGCGGGACTTCAGATAACTCCACTTCTGCAGCTGTCGAAAAACTTTCTCCATGAATGCAAATCGCTTAACTGTCCCCGGGCCTGATTGGCATGAACAAGTCCAGGAGAAAGTTTTGGAGCCTGATATTCCTATTGTTGATCCTCATCATCACCTGTGGAAGAGACTAGAGCTTGATTATTTATTAGAGGATTTGCAAAATGACACCCAGTCCGGTCATGACATTAGAAAAACTGTTTTCGTTGAATGCAGTGCCTCATATCGGGACTCTGGCCCTGAACATCTCAAACCCGTTGGTGAAACAGAGTTCGTAGCAGAAATAGCTGAAGAATCAAAAGAGCAGTCAAAACCTTTAATTGCTGGAATAGTCGCCCATGCAGATCTGACACTGGGAGCAAGTGTAGAAGAAGTTCTCGAAGCCCATGAAGGAGCGGGTAGAGGGCTGTTTCGCGGCATCAGGCATGCTTTGGCACATTCTAAACATCCGGAACATATGACTATTGTTGGGCGGTCTCCAGCAGGTCTTTATGAAAATAAAAATTTTCAAGAAGGTGTCCGCACTCTGGGGCGTCTCGGTTACACATATGAGAGCTGGCATTTTCACTACCAGAATAAAGAGTTTCTGGAAGTAGCTGCTTCAGCTCCTGAGACGACAATAATTCTTGACCATTTCGGGACGCCTCTCGGCGTGGGTCCTTATGAAAATGAGCGGGAAGAAATTTTTGAGCAATGGCGTAAAGATATTGCCGAAATTTCTGTGTTGCCTAATGTGTACGCGAAATTGGGTGGCTTATCCATGCCTGATAACGGATTCAGTTGGCACCTTGGAGATCGACCTCCGACATCTGATGAATTAGTGGGTGCACAGAAACGATATTACGAACACACAATTGAATGTTTCGGCCCAGATAGGTGCATGTTTGAGAGTAATTTTCCTGTTGACAGACTTTCGATCTCTTACCATGTTCTGTATAACGCTTTTAAGAAAATGGTCTCGCATTTTTCAGATTCTGAAAAACTAGAAATGTTCAACGGGACAGCTTCTCGCGTTTATAACCTCTGACCTACAGGCAAGAACGTATGGCTTCTATCAGTGATGCGGTTCGAGGATCTCCCATTACTGATGTGCCCATTTGATTCATGACATAACCAAAACCGACCTGATTATCTAAATCTCCGAATGCTAGAGACCCTCCCGCTCCTGAGTGGCCAAAAGATTCTTCGGTCAACATGGGGCTAGCTTCCAAAGATCTCATGAAACCCATCCCCCAACCTGAATCAACTACTAGTACCAGATCAGGACCTCGTGAGCTTTCTTCTTTTGTTCTCATAACTGTTTCATCGTTGATAAGCCTTACACCATCAACCTCTCCTACGCAGGCCGCGTAAATGCGAGCCAATGCACGTGCTTCGCTTATTCCACCTGCTGCTGGTATTTCGGCTGCGTGAACTTGTCTGCTGTTGAAAATGTCAAGTGCATTCGGGTTGAAAGGATCGTACGCGTCTCCTTTGAGCATTGCTCCGTCCATAGTTAAAGCGCGCCAGCCAAGAGTTCCGGTTCCAATTATTGAATCAACCAGTTCTTGAATCATCGGGTCATCCACAGTGGAAGCCTCAACTATAGGCGCCACCCTGTGTTCCTCTGATTCAGGCAGTCCAATAAAAGAATCAACGCCTAGTGGTTTTACGACTTCTTCTTCGAAAAATTTACCTATAGGTCTGCCATCTATTCTCTTTATTATCTCACCTACAAGCCAACCATAAGTCAGAGCATGGTAACCGTTACTGCTTCCAGGTTCCCATAATGGAATCTGCTTTTCCAATGCTCTCAGGACAGGTTCCTTTTCACATATTTCATCCAACGTAAGTTCAGCATCTACTGAAGCAAGTCCAGCTTGATGGTTCATGCACTGGGCAACAGTTATTTTTTCTTTTCCACCTTGAGCGAATTCTGGCCAATAATGCGATACAGGAGTTTCGTAATCAAGTTCTCCTCGTTCATAAAGCATTGCAGCACAAATGGCAGCTAGACCTTTAGTAGTTGAGAAATGAAGTTGCAAAGTATCGCGTTCCCAAAATTTTCCGGAATTTGCATCGGCAACACCTCCCCAAACATCTACGACATTTTCACCCTTTACATACAGGCAGAAAGCTGCTCCTAGTTCCTCAAATTGTTCAAAATTGTTTGAAAATGCTTCAGCTACTGCTTCGTAGCCCTGTGAGACTTCACCATTTATTTCTGTCATAATTTCTTTACTTTTTGCTGAAAATTAATCTGAGTGCCCGAGGTGGGAGTCGAACCCACATGATTTTTCAATCCAAGGATTTTAAGTCCTCTGCGTATGCCGTTCCGCCACTCGGGCTTCTATCAATGGATACGCTAGCTAAACTCTTGCAACAACACTTCAAAAATAGAAAAGTTTTGTTTTATCTTTCAGGCCGCCTGCTCACATGCATCTATTGAGGACCATAGAAGAGCTCTGAAAAAATCTGACCTATTTTTGTCAAGATGGTTCGCCACTAAAACACCCTCTATCATGTCAGAAATAACTGCACTAGCAGGCCGATCACTGAAAGACACTGAAACTACTGAAAAGTCGGCACCTCTTCTTATAGATCTGTGAACTTCTTGTATCCGTGGAGGACTTCGAAAAGTTGGAACTGACAATTTGTGGTTACGCGCTACCTGACCTATAACCCTGGCAGTTTCCGCAAACATAAAACTCGTCATTTCTCTATTTTTCATACTTTTCCAGTATCCCAAGCATGTGTGACAATTGTGAGAGAGAATGTGTTGTGTCCGATTCCGACAATAATTTAAACCCAGCGCAACAAGAAGTAATTGAGAATCTCGGAGCTTCACCGAAAGATCGCCCATCCTTTGGGGCAGATCTCAAACAACACCTACGAAAAGCTCTAGAGACTGCCGTTGCCCATTGCATAGAAGAAGTCCCGAAGGACGAAAGTCTCTTCTTATCAAAACATCGATTGGCTCAAATTCATGGATGTGAAAAGAAATTCTTAGCTGAGGAAAACGAAGATTTCGAATGGCAGGTAGCAACAGCTAGAGGAACGATTGTCCACAAAGCAATCGAACTTTCAGTTAACTGGCGTAAAGAAATAGCACCCGCCGTGATTGTGGACGAAGCAGTTGCAAGATTCGAGGAAGATTCAAATACTCTCGGTCATTGGTTGCGCGGCTGTAGTGAGATTGAAAGAGCTGAACTTCGGTCGGTCTCAGTCGATACTTTCAGCAAATTTTTAGAATGTTGGCCGGCCTTGAAGCCTTCCTGGCGACCTGTTGCTGAAAGTCGAGTGAGAGCTGAACTGTGCAATGAACAACTAATACTTGCAGGGAAGGTTGACCTAACTCTGGGAGTGGCAGAAGGTAAAACGGCAGGAAAGGTAATCATTGATTTTAAGACAGGAGGCTTCAATGCAACGCATCATGAAGATCTCAGGTACTACGCTCTTGTTGAAACACTTCGGATAGGAATACCACCCAGACTTGTGGCTTCCTATTATTTAGATCAAGCGCATTTTGTTCCGGAAAAAGTAACCGAGGACCTCCTTGATTCAACTGTTAGAAGGGTTACTCAAGGAGTAGAGCGAATAGTCGAAATTACCTATATGAAAAAAACTCCTGAACTCAAACCTGGTCCGTCGTGTAGATGGTGTCCAGCTTTAGACAATTGCGATACCGGTCAAAAGTATGTCAACGAAGCTAGCGACAACAACTAAGTTGTTGAATTCAAATCGTTAAATTTGCCCCGAGACCACAAGACAATAGCTAGAAGGGCCAAAATAGATCCGCTCAACGCTACAACTAAGCGCGGACCAAATGATGACACCAACCAACCCATGGCCAAACCGGCAAAAGGTGCAGGTCCCAATACACCCACAAGATAAATTGCCATTACCCTGCCGCGCATTTCTTCATCAACTTGCAGTTGAACTACCGAATTGAGATTTGAAGCCGAAGTTAAATGCATGATTCCTAAAATACCCAGAGCACAAAAAGCCACTGCATAAGAAGGAGCTACAGCGAAAAGAATGACTGCCAGACCATAACCAACTGTTGCAATAGTCTGTTGCACGGAAGGTTTCATGAAACTCACATAACCAGTTACAAGAGGAACTGCTAATACTGCCCCAATACCTTGAGCAGAGCCCAAAAGACCAAACAAGAAAGGAGAGACTTCAAAAACTTCTTCTGAGAAAACAATAATCTGTTGAACAACAGGGAATCCGAAAGTAGAAATAATTGCTATGGTCAAAATAGCAGCTGAAATTCCACGCGAATCACGGACATACCTGACTGATTTCTTGTAATCAGAAATAACCGCTGGTCGGTCGCGACCAGATTTGAAATTTTCTTCCCGTGAACTCATTAATGAATCTGATTCCATTAGCAAAAGACACACAAGCATCGGGCCGTAAAATAGAACAACCGCTGCAAGAGTCCACCCCGGTCCTGAGAAACCGAGGATCAAACCACCAATGGCTGGTCCTAAAGCACGTGCAGCGTTAAATTGTGTGGAATTCAATGTAATTGCGTTACGCAGAAGATTTTGTGGTACACATTCAGCCACGAATGCCTGACTGACAGGTATCAATAATCCTGAAACTGTTCCATTGAGAAAAAAAATGACTACCCAAACACCCGGCTCTTTGATACCTAAACCCCATGCAACTGCCATCAATCCCGCCATAAAAGAAGCGACAAGATTAGTTGCAATCAATACATTTCGACGATTTAGATTGTCTGAGATCCAACCTGTCAATGGATTCACCACGAGCATCGGTACAAAATTTGCAAATGCAGTAACCCCAACCCACGAAGCGGATTCTGTAAGTTCAAAAATAATGTAATAAGTCGCTACATACTGTGCCCACCGGCCATTGTTTTTTAGAACTGCTCCTATCCAATACAATCGAAAATTTCTGACTTTTAACGAATCAAAAATTTTGCGAGAAGAAGTTGCCACTGTCTGACCTTATCTATCAAATTTATTTATAGTGGGAGCAGGTAAATCTTGAGAAAGACTATTGGTATGGAATATTTAAAACTAGAACACAGAGACAGAGTCGCACTGCTGACACTAAATGACCCAGAGCGAAGAAATGTAGTAAGTAACGAACTTAACGAAGAGCTGGTAGCGACTTTTGACGAATTAGAAAAAAGCGAAGACACGGGTGCAGTGGTGATAACGGGTTCAGGTCGTGCATTTTGCGCCGGTGCAGTACTCGACGACTTGTTAGATGCAGGGGAAATGCAAAAACAGGGAGATGAAGCTTCCCTTCCACATATTTACCGAGGTTTTTTGCGTATAGCTCATAGCAGCCTTCCTACCGTTGCCGCTGTCAATGGTGCAGCTGTTGGGGCTGGAATGAACATGGTTTTAGCCTGTGATCTTGTTATCGCTGGGACATCTGCACGTTTTGATACAAGATTTCTGAATATTGGACTCCACCCTGGAGGAGGTCACACATGGCGGCTTAGAAATATAACTGAACTTCAGACAGCAAAAGCTATGGTTATTTTCAATCAAATTCTTGATGGAGAATCAGCAGCTAAACGCGGACTGGCATGGGAATGTGTCTCAGACGCTGAATTGCTTGAAGCAGCTGTTGGTTATGCAACCGAAGCCGCCTCGCATCCATCTGAGCTTGTGGCAATAACAAAAAATACTTTGCACGAAACGTCAAAAACTTTCGATTCGATTTCTTCTGTTGAACTCGAAGTTGGTCCGCAGAAATGGTCAATGCAACAAAGCGCCTTTACCGACATAGTCAAAGGACTAAAGGAAAAAATTACCAGCGAAAAAAAGTAACGGCGTTTATCACTAACAGCTATGAGAATTTATCCAGGCAAAAAATAGAGCACTTCTTAAGAAGCTCAAGCTTTTAGATCTAGCATTAAACCTGAAGCGCTCTGAGTAAAAACATCGAAAGCTAATAGATATGAATAAGGCCCTACCTACTGTTTTGATTCTTGGTGATCAATTGAATCCAAACATCTCTTCACTCATCGACAAATCCCCTGGTGAATGCAGAATACTAATAGTAGAAAATACGGCAAAAATTGCCTCCAAACGCTGGCACAACCAACGAATACATCTCGTAATTTCAGCTATGTCTCACTTTGCAGATGAATTAGAAAAAAAAGGATTCGAAGTTGACTACCGTAAATCTTCAACACTTAAAGAAGGTTTAGTGGCTCACCGCAAAACCCATGAAGTTTCCGAAATCGTCGCTATGGAACCAATGAACTGGGATGGCTTAGCTTTATTAAAAAATCTTGGAGTGAACTTAGTGAAGAACAATCAGTTCATGTGCCACTATGAAGATTTTGCCGATTGGTCCACAGATCGTAAAAAAATTCGTATGGAAGATTTTTATAGATGGCAGCGAAAACGTCTAGACATATTGATGAATGGAAGTGAACCACTCGGTGGAAGATGGAATTACGATGATGAAAACCGTGAACCACCGCCTTCAGATGGCAGGTCATGGCCAGAAATAACTCTTTTCCCTCTAGATCATATAGATCGTGAAGTTATAGAGAGAATGCCCAAAGGTTGGGGTGAGCCCCCTAGAGGACTTTGGCCTACCACTAGAGAGCAAGCACAAAAACGTCTAACAGAATTCATCGAAACTGCTTTATTCTCTTTTGGTCCTCACGAAGATGCGATGCTGAAATCAGAATGGAAGCTATCTCATTCATGTTTAAGTTCTTCATTGAACCTTGGTTTACTGCACCCACAGGAGGTTCTAAAAGCCGCGGAAGACGCCCTTCTGACTCAGAAAAATATTCCATTAAATAGTATCGAAGGCTTTATCCGTCAAATTTTAGGTTGGCGAGAATATGTATGGGGTGTCTATTGGCTTTGGATGCCAAAATACAGGGAAAATAACTTCCTGAACGCTAACCGTTCCCTACCTCCAGCATTTACTGAAAAAGCAAAAACTCAAATGTCATGTGTGGGAAGTGTGATAAATAACATTTATGAAAACGGGTACGCTCACCACATCGAAAGACTAATGATCCTCGGTAATCTTGCGCTTACTGCAGGAATAGACCCACATGAAATGAATGAATGGATGTGGGCGAATTTTGTTGATGCAGCAGAATGGGTAATGCTACCCAATGTTTTAGGTATGGCCCTATTTGCTGACGGCGGATTAATGTCTACCAAACCATATGCAAGCGGGGGCGCTTATATAAACCGGATGAGCGACTTTTGCAAAACATGCAAATATGACCCTAAGAAAAGAACAGGTTCTGATGCCTGTCCTTTTACAACTCTCTACTGGGACTTCTTGGATCGTAATAAAAAGATTCTGGGTAAAAACCATCGCCTTTCAAGGCAACTAGGCGGACTAAATCGTTTAAAAGATCTCGAATCTACTCGTAAAAGAGCTAAAGAAGTATTAAAGCTTCTTGATAACGGAGAGCTATAACAAAATCGAAAATCTAGTAAGCACAGTTCTGCTTCTTTTTGAATAAATCAATCCAACCAATCCGCGCATACAAGAGACTTCCTAACTTGCCATTCCTCAACAGTTATTGCATATCTAAGGTGATCTTCCCATACCCCGTTTATTTCTAGATATTTTTCCGCCAAACCTTCACACCTTAAATCCAACTTCTCAACTACTCGACGCGAAGAACGGTTTCGGGGAACTATCGAGACTTGAACTCGGTGAAGCAGTAAATCTTCAAAGGCAAACTTGATTACTAAAAGTAAAGCCTCAGGCGTGTAGCCATTTCCAGCACTATTCTCGTCAATCCAATATCCCACATGGCCACTTTGAAAAGCGCCTCGCGTAATATTTGAAATATTTATCTCACCCACAAATTGATCAGATACAAAAATACCAAATGATGCAGATGCTCCAAGCTCCATTTCTCTTTCCCGATTTGCGCAACGACTCTCAAAATAATACTTATCAGTCATAGACTCAGGGGTCTTAAGATTCTGCTTGGGTTCCCAAGGCACCAGCCAATCATAATTAGAAAGCCTTACATCACGCCAGGTTTCAAAGTCTTCCAGAAGTAGCGGTCTTAGTTGAACGCGCCGGCCCTTCAGCAGCAAAATACGACCTTCCTCTTGGAATCTTTCGGCAAAGAAACGCTCACTATTTTAAAATACTTCAAAATTAATTACTTATCGCCTTGAAGAACCATCGAACTCAAGATTCCGTCTAATATGTCCGATTCTGAAACCAAGCATTCTGTAAATCCTAATTGCCGCATAATCTTCACGAGAACTGACGTTCCAGCAACAATCACATCCGCACGGGCTTCTTCAAGTCCAGGATTAGAAACTCTCTCCTGTCGATTTTCTGTGGCTAAAGTTCTGAAGACGTCTTCAACGGCATCTTTCGATAAGCAAAAATGATGAATTTCTTTTCTATCGTATTTTTCTAAACCTATTTCTATAGCAGCAACGCTGGACACAGTTCCTGCTAATCCAACTAGAGTAATCGCTTGATCGATATTAGGGATTTCCCTTATTACATCATCGATGTGTCTTTCAGCGACACTAAGACAAGCAAGCAACTCTTCTGGCAACGGAGGGTCATTCTCAACAAATTCTTCAGTAAGCCGGACGCAACCCATTTGACACGAATAAACACCTTCAGCTTCTTGACTCCCAAAAACAAACTCTGTGGAGCCTCCGCCTATATCTACTACCAAAAAAGGGCCATCTGATATGTCTAGTTCGGATACTGCGCCTGCAAATGCCAAGCGCCCCTCTTCTTGCCCAGACAACAACTCTGGTGTCACGCCTATTATTGATTCAACTTCATTAAAAAAATCATCCCTGTTACTGGCATCACGAACTGCGGATGTTGCAACCATGCGAACTTCAGAGACCCCATGGGTCTCAAAACGTTTACGGAAATCCTCAAGCACATTGAGCACACGCGACATTGCCTCCTCCGAAAGCTCTGCCGTTTTACCTACGCCCTGCCCTAAACGGGTTATTCTCATTTGTCTATCTAACGTTTCACGTTTGTTACCAATCAATAAACGCGTGGAATTTGTACCACAATCTATAGCCGCATAATTAACGTTATTCATCTGAATATTTTCATTTTGTTCAACATTTGATTTCTTTTAGAGCCCTATCAACCCATGCGCCTACAGGATCATCCCCACCTGCTAAGAACCACGCGTAGTGAGCATGTAAACATTTGACGCCCTTGCGTGTCCCCCCAACTCCGCCGGAAGGTTGAGGGCCGCTGTAGGAATCAGGGATTTGTAAATCTCTTTCCTTGCCGTATCTCTCATGTGCTTCTTTAAGGGAATCAGAATCACATTCTTTTTCTGCTTGTTTAACACCCCCTTGTGACTCCAAGGTCCCTATTTTGCTTCTAATGTGAGGGTCAACTAACCAATACAGCGTTGGCATGGGTCTTCCATCCGCCAACAGGGGATCGTTACGAATGACACGCGGGCAACCTAATTCGTCTCTAACGGTCACAGTAAACGAACCTTCGGGTTTACGACCGAGACTCTCGGTTACAAAGACTACGTCTTCTCTTGTCGGTTCCTTATCCACCCTGGTACTAACTTCTTTCCAATTGAGCTACCAGCAACACTGAGTAAATCTATCGCTTCTGGCTCTTGGTTATCCGAATCTTCTGATTTGCTACTTGGAGAATCTCCTCCTTCAGCAAGAACCAATTCGCTTAAATTATCGGCAAATTGCCCCATTAATTTTTTGCTAATATCAGCCATAACGCCGCGTCCAAACTGAGCTACTTTGCCTGTTATCTTCAAATCTGTAACAACAGTTACGAGGGTGCCTTCTTCAGTCGGTTCCAAAGATGCTGTTATATCAGCAGCCGCATTACCCGCTCCACGCGTATCACGTCCTTCACCCCTAATTACTACACGGTGGTTAGAATCATCTTTCTCCACAAACTTTGCAACACCTTTATATTGTGCTGTTATTGGGCCGACCTTAATCTTTACAAATCCTCTGTATTCGTCATTCTCAACTTCTTCCAACTGGGCGCCAGGCAAACAAGGTGCTATCAACTCGACGTCATTTATAACTTCCCAAACTTTCTCTATAGGTGCAGATACTTCAAAATCGTTATTTAGCTCCATTGTTCCAAATCCTCAAATGTGTCGATGTCATTACCGTTACCTATACAGACTATTTCTGTAACTTTGTAATTACTTCCATTCAACAGGGGCCTCGCCCCTACATCACCCTCTATTGGTAAATATTCAAAAAACTCTGAAGAAATTTTTGTTGGAGGCCTTCTTTCACCATCAAAAGTAGCTATGACCAAATGGTCTGGGCACTCAGCTACTGAGATCCACGCTTCTTTGGAAACACCCGGCATATCTCCAAGCCCTACTACGACAGCATCATGGCCTTTTTCTTTTGCCCAATTAGTAGCAACTATCAATGAACTTGATTGGCCAGACTCCCAATTATTATTGTGTAATAAAGTAGCTTCATTAGGTACCAGATCCGAAAGATCCACTGAGCCTGTAATCACTATCAATTCATCCAACTGAGCCTCAACAGCTGAATTGATAGCCCATGAAACAACTGGTTTGCCATTGAGTTTTGCGAGCAATTTGTGACCTTGTTTATCCCAACGCTCCCCTCTTCCCGCTGCAAGAATTACTGCCGCAACTGTCATTTACTCAACCTTAAATCAATCATGGATTGGACCGTGGGTTTCTGAAAGAGATGTAGATGAACGACCAGTTCTTAAAGCGATTATCTCCGCCACTATAGATATGGCTGTTTCTTCAGGAGTTCGAGAGCCTATATCTAAACCGATTGGCGACCTGAGTCTTTCGATTTCTTTTACAGTAACCCCAACTTCATTTAAACGATTTGTACGATCTTCATGAGTTTTGCGTGATCCCATAACTCCTATATAACCAACTTCTGTAGTTAATGCTGAAACTACCGCTGGGACATCAAACTTTGCATCATGAGTCAGAATACAAACAGCGTCTCTAGGACCAAGAGTCTGACCAAGTTCTTCAATCACTTTGTTTGGCCACTCAACAATTACTTCATCAGCGAGAGGAAAACGTTGAGTCGTTGCGAATACTTCCCTGGCATCACAGACGATTACGCGAAAACCAAGAACTTTGCCTATCTTCACTAAAGCCGCCGTGAAATCAACTGCTCCAACTATGAGCAATTGTGGAGGTTTTATGAATGACTCCACGAAAACTTGAATAGTTTCTTCTCTGGCTTCACCAGACTCCCCATAGTTCCTAACACCACTGCGCCCAGCTGCTAATTCTCCTCGTGCATCGCGCGAAACCACTCGATCCAGACTCCTGTTCCCCAATGACCCTTCAAAGCCATCTCCACTTTTTTCATCGGGGAAAACAATCATTTTCTTACCTACAGGTGGTCCCTTCACCACAGTAACCAAAGCAAAAGACTCTTCCTTTTCAAGAAGCCTTTCCATGCGATCGAAAATGGAGATATCTTTTTTAGGTTTACCGTTCATCTCTTACCAGTCGAGCGGCTCAATGAAAAGGTGCACTGTTCCTCCGCAAGTCAGTCCCACCGAAAAAGCTTCTTCATCGCTGTACCCAAAAGAAACAATATGTCTTGTATTATTTTTAATAACTTCAAGTGCTTCTAAAACAACAGCTCCCTCTACACATCCTCCAGAAACGGAACCCGACACTTCACCTTCCTCAGTCACCGCCATCGCTGCTCCTGGTAACCGCGGCCCAGAACCGTCAAGATCGATCACGCGCGCAACAGCAATTTTTTTTTCCTGCTTCTGCCAGCGACGAATATCTTTGACAATTTCTTTCATATTTAAATTAGGTCCTCTCCAATTCTAACTATGTACTTTATTCAGTTAGCAGCATTGATAAATCTTTAAGCGAATCAAAAGAATTTCCTTCAACAAAATTATCAATATGAGGCAAAGCAGCAGCCATACCCTTTGCTAGCGGTTCATAATCAGGAGTTGCTTTTAACGGATTAGCCCAAACAATTCTGTGAGTCACTCGACGTAACCGTTTCATCTGTTCAGCAACTATTTCTGAGTCTCCGCGGTCCCAACCATCAGAAAGGATTAAAACAGTTGCCCCTCTAGCCATTCCCCTAATTCCCCAGTGGTCATTGAATTCTTTGATGCCTTCTCCTAAACGCGTACCGCCTGACCAGTCATCTACAGCCTCGGAAGCCCTCGATAATGCCGCATCAGGATTTCGTGTAGAAAGTTCTTTAGTCAAACGCGTCAGACGGGTTCCCAGAGTGAAAGCTTCTACATCAGACCTGCCCAACATGACAGCGTGAACAAATCTTATAAGAACTCGCGCATACACTTCCATGGAACCACTTATGTCCAGCAAAAGAACTAGACGCCTTCTTCTTTTGCTGCTTTCCTGAAAGCGTTTATTGACAATCTCACCACCGGTTCTAAAGGAAGATCTAACACTTTTCTCGAAATCAAACTTTCTATGTTTCTTAGTTGCAACCATTCGACGAGACTTCTTCATTTCGCCCGTAAATCGGATCTCATTCATCAAACGAAAGAGTTCTTGAAGTTCTACTCTGTTGCAATTTGAAAAATCTTTCGAAGAAAGTATCTCTAAACTCGAGTACTTGACATTCAGAACTTCGTTTTCTGATTTTGACGAATCTTCAAATTCTGAGTCATCAGGTAAATCGTCGAACAAGAAGTCTAATGCTGGGAGTTTATTTACCTCATCTGCTAAAGAGTCAATACCTAACCAGTGCTTTTTAAAAACTTTATTGTAAATTGATACGTCCTCAGGTCTATTTATAAGTGTCGAACGACCTGCCCAGTAAATATCTTCAGAAGAACCTGCTCCAAGTAACGTGACAGCGAGCCCAAAATCTATTGAACTGCCTAAAGAAATTTTCACACCTGTATTTCGCAATAGATCTACGAAATCAACTAAGTACCTGTCGAGAGTCTTTTGCCCATCAATAACTTGGTTCAATTATCCTTGACGCACTAGCGAAAGGATTTCATCAAAGCCTCTCGAGCGCACCCTTTCTTGATCTTCCCGATACTTGATGAGAGTTCCCAAAGTCTCATCAACTGAATCTTTGTCTAGATCATTAACTCCAATAGTTACTAATGCTTCCGCCCAGTCAATAGTTTCAGCGACCCCAGGAGGTTTATATAAATCCATTCCTCTTAAAAAAGCTGCAGCTTTTGCGACTTCCTCAGCAAGAAGAAGTGACACTTTAGGGGCTCTGATTCTGATAATCTCTACTTCTCGATCTACATCCGGATGTTCGACCCAGTGATAGAAACATCTTCTCTTTAACGCATCATGTAGATCTCGAGTTCTATTTGAGGTGATAACAACGATTGGTTTAACTTCTGAACGGTAAGTTCCTAATTCTGGAATAGTTATCGAATACTCCGAAAGTATCTCGAGAAGAAAAGCTTCGAATTCATCATCTGCTCTGTCTATTTCATCTATTAGCAACACAGGTGGTGGAGCATTTTTCACAGAAAGAGCCTGAAGTAACGGACGTCGTATAAGAAATCTTTCGTCGTAGAGTTCCCCTTCCAGCACGTCGGTAGAGATATCTCGAGTTCGACCGCTCGCTTCTGCTGTTCGTAGATGCAGCAACTGCCGTGCATAATCCCATTCGTATACCGCTTGATTAGAATCTATGCCTTCATAGCATTGGAGCCTTATCAAGTCGCCTTCTGCCCAATTTGAGAGGGACTTTGCTAGTTCCGTCTTTCCAACTCCGGCTTCTCCTTCTAAGAGAAGCGGCCGATTCTGTCTGAGGGAAAGAAAAACAGCTGTAGCCAGACCTCGATCAGCTAAATAGTTCCGCGACGAAAGTTCTTCGAGAACTTTCTCTACCGAAGAAACATCTCTTAAACCCATAGATTAAGGCTAGATGTCTTATTTGCTCAACGGTCAGAAAATAACTCTTATTTTCCTGATTCTTGAAGACCTCTTTTTGTCAAAACACAGGCAAGGTGGGAACGATATTCAGTAGAAGCATTCAAGTCAGAGGGCGGTTCAAGCCCCTCTGCAGCTAGTTGAGAAGCTTCTTCTGCTGAGGCACCACTTCTAATTGCTTCCTCTAAAGCTAAGGCACGTACAGGTTTAGAGTCCATGTTCACAAGCCCTACTCCACATTGATTATCGTCTATTAAAACCGATGCTCCTACAATTGCCCAATCTTGAGCTCGCCGATTGAATTTTTGAAATGACCACTTTGAGTTTGGTGATTTTGGAACACGAATTTCAGTTAAAAGTTCTTCTGGTTCTAAAGCTGTCTCAAGAAAACCTGTGAAGAAATCATCAACTTCAACTTCACGTTCGCCAGAAGGGCCTTCAATAATAAACGATGCTCTTAACGCCAACGCGGCGGAGGGTATATCTGAAGCTGGATCACCGTGCGCTAAAGCCCCACCGATTGTTCCTCGATGTCTCACCTGAGGATCTCCGACTTGTTGTGTAGCAGCCGCTAAGAGTCCCGAATTAGCTAAGACCATCTCGTTGGTTTCAATTTCTCGATGACGAGTTAAAGCTCCAATGGCTAAATAATTGCCTTCATCACGCACATAAGAAAGTTCATCTATGCGACCGACATCTACCACTACTCCAGGCGCAGCCAGCCGATATTTCATCAGAGGTATCAGGGAATGCCCACCCGCCAAAAGTTTTGCCTCATCTCCGTGCTCTTTTAGTAAAGAAATTGCCTGTTCTTTTGAATCAGCTCTCTGGTAATCAAAAGCTGCGGGAATCATGATTTACTTCCACTGGCTTGAAGCACCGCTTTTACAATGTTGTGATATCCCGTGCATCGACATAAGTTGCCCTCCAGTCCCTCACGGACTTCCAACTCGGTGGGCGTGGGAACTTCATCTAAGAGGGAAATAGCCGCCATTACCATTCCTGGAGTGCAGTAACCGCATTGAAGCGCGTGGCAATCACGGAATGCTTCTTGCATTGGATGCAGATTTTCGCCATCTGCTAAACCTTCAATGGTTGTTACTTCTTGTTCGTCTGCCTGAACAGCCAAAACGGTACAAGATTTTACAGATTCACCGTTTAGATGAACTGTGCAGGCCCCACATGATGACGAGTCACACCCTATATTGGTTCCTTTTAGACTCGCCTGTTCTCTTATAAAATGAACCAGAAGAGTTCTTGGTTCCACTTCTGCTGAAACCTCTGTGTCATTAATTGTCATAGAAACTTTCAACGATTTCCCCCTCTACATAAATTTCTCAGATCACCAGATCTCGATAGCGAACTTAACATTAGCCTCAAATTTAGCTTCTTTCTCTGTCTATGAACCTATCCGCCTTAAAGAATGAAAAGCCAAAACAGAACCAACGATGTTAGCGGCAACAAAAACCACAATACCTGGCCAGGTCAAATCCCAAGTTATTCCATCTAGAAACCCTTGTCGCGCAAAACGTAAGACGTTTGTTGTTGGATTGAATCGTGCAACTTGATACAACCATCCACTCATGAATTCTAAAGGAACTTGACCAATGGTCATGAAAAAACTAGTGAACGCTACTAGCTGAACGATCATCAAAGAACGTATCGTTTTAAAACGGTAAACAATCGCAAGGCTGAAAAGGCAAAAAACTGAAGCCATAAGCGCAGAAGCCACTGTTAAAAGTAAAATCGCTGGGAGCCCACCTGAAAGATTCAAGCCTCCAAGTAAAGCTACAATAATGACTCCCACTGTGGGAAATAATGAACGTATAGCACTCACCAAAACAGTTCCCAACAAAATTGAGCTTCGACTACCTGGTGTTAAGAGAAGACGATCGAAAAAACCAGTTTCAAAGTCTTCTGCTGTAGATGCAGAGCCAAAAACACCTGCGAAAACTGAACCCTGTAAGGCCACATATGGAGCCATCCAGTCGTAAATATTTTCACTTCCATAGCCCTCAATTCTTGTTAGTGAGCCAAAAGCGCCTGTAAAGCTGACCAGCATAATAACTGGCATGAAAACAATAGGCAGTAACAAAGTTGGTCTGCTTAAAACTCTTAAAATACCTCTTCGACAGACCGCCATCGCTATTGATAAAGAAATGCCCTCAACTCCTTTAGGTAATATTTTCGTACTCATGGTCGTCCCAGTTTCTTATGCAAAGTCCGAACCGAGGCACCTGTTATCAAAACTGACCCGAACAATAAAATACCTAAAGCGGTAGCCGCATCAGACCAAGACCAACCCACAATCATCAATCTTCTAAGAGGATCAATTATCCACGTCATGGGGTTAGATTCGGCTAATTGTTTAAACCATCCGCTCATAAGTTCCGTCGGGAAAAAAGCTGAACTCATAAAAATCATCACAAATATGAGCGGGAATGTGGCCCCAACTACCTCCTGCGAACCCGACCTGATGGCTAATATCTGACTTAATCCACCTATGACAACAACGAGAAGACAGGCTGACAAAGTCAAAACAATAAACCCAGCGAAACCACTAGATATCTGAGCTCCATCTGCTAGGAATACTAAAACTATTATCATGGTCTTAATTCCGGCTAAAAGAGCCGAGCCCGCGACTCTGCCGATCAGAACAGGTACTCTTGCTACTGGAGAGGCTAATAGTCGGTCCATAAAACCATTCTCTATATCTAGTGCCAGCTCTGTTCCTGAATTACTGGCACCGAACGAAACCATTTGCAGGACTGTGGCTGGAAGAAGGAAATCAAGAAAGGAATCGACTTCTGGGAACCCAGGAAGACTCAAGACTCTTTCAAATTGTTCAGTGTATGTAAAAGCCAAAAGTAAAGGAAAAAGTAATCCTGGTAAAACAGTGGCTATTTGCCTCAGTTCGCTCACCAAGGAACGCTGAGCTAGAACCATAGTTTGGGAAAAAAAGTTTTTAATCATTCTCGAAGAAGCAGCCGTATCGACTTTATTCATTCTCCGCCTCAACCCCTTCTAATCGTCTGCCAGTAGCATCAGCAAAAACGTCATCGAGACTCGGTGCATCTAATTCAAGATGTTCTACAACTATTCCCTCTTCGTCAAATGCTCTTATAACTTCTGCTAATCGTGTCGCTCCTCCATCCAATCCAACAGCTACACGTCCTTCTCTGGCGGGTCTTCTGTCGCCAAAGGAATCTAAAACAACCTGTGCCCTTAGGAGGTCAACTTCCTCGACATCGACACGCAACGTGGGGGAACTGATATTTTCTTTCAATTCTTTTGGAATACCCTGACGCACAATTCTTCCAGCATCAATAATCGCTATCTCATGAGCTAATTGATCTGCTTCTTCTAGATATTGGGTAGTCAGAAAAACAGTTGTTCCTAATTCAGTATTTAAACGCTTGACTTCATCCCAGAGAGCTTCACGACTCGTAGGATCCAGACCGGTGGTTGGCTCATCTAAAAAAAGGATTCTAGGTTCATGGATTAGAGATAAAGCCAAGTCAAGACGTCGTCTCATACCTCCTGAGTAGGTACTGACGCGCCGACTGGCGGCTCCGG
>CENZ01046249.1_pt1 | contig 49834 bp, 43 predicted proteins | sample 361341 | NCBI WGS metagenome assembly CENZ01 (sample SAMEA2619782, study PRJEB7988) | marine metagenome | biome: marine biome (ENVO:00000447); feature: deep chlorophyll maximum layer (ENVO:xxxxxxxx); material: "saline water (ENVO:00002010), including plankton (ENVO:xxxxxxxx)" | depth 50 m
GCAGAACTTTCAACATAACTTGTTACCGGAGCGCAACCCAAAAAGGTTCCCACTAGACTTGAAACACTATCGGTCCTGAGCGCTACGTTGAGATTAGTTATTTCATTGTTTTTATCAGTAAGTTTTGCACTGTCAGCAACTGCAAAGAGAGTGCCTGCAGTATCAAAGAGATTAACGAACAGGAAGGCAAGGACCACAGTGATCATGCCCACATTCATTGCGCCAGAAATATCTAGCTCGAGAAATACTGGTGCTAGTGGCGGAGGTTGCGCGACCCATCCTGAATATTCAACCTTCCCAAGAGCGACAGCTACGCCGGTAATACTAGCGATGCCTAATATAATTGCGCCAGGGATGCGCCGTATCGAAAGCACAGTGATCAGAAGGAAACCCAAGAGTCCCAAGAATGTTTCAGCCGTTGCGAGGTCTCCTAGAGATACGTAGCTCGCACTGTCCGATACGACTATACCGCTGTTTCTGAGACCGATAAATCCTATGAAAATCCCTATCCCTGCTGCGATTGCAAATCTGAGATTCACGGGTATGCTCGCAAGAATCCATTTTCTCAAGGGCGTCAGGCTGATGACAATAAAAAGTATGCTTGATAAAAACACGGAACCGAGGGCAACTTGCCAGCTGTACCCGAGCTCTCCTACCACTGTGAAAGTAAAGAACGCGCTCAATCCTACTCCTGGCGCGAGGGCGACTGGCCAATTTGCTACGATTCCCATTGCAAACGTAGCCAGCGCTGCTGCTAAGCAAGTCGCAGTAAAACTTGCGCCATAATTCATCCCGGCCTGCGCCATCATTGTTGGATTGATCACTACAATGTAGGCCATAGTAATGTAAGTGGTCAGTCCGGCAACGAACTCGCGAAAAATGCTGGTTCGCCTGATGTCGATTTCAAAATGACGGATTAATCTTTCTCTCATAATCGTTATGATAGCATTTACTCGATCTATGTTGGAGGAACTCAGTCCTGTTGTCGTCGATACCGTAAGTCTTGGGGAGGGGCAAGTCATCACTGTTTTCATCGTCAATGATGAACATGTCAGCCAGGCCATTGTAGGTTTGCGGGCCTGTTTTGTGATGGGTGTGCGGGTGATACCAGGATGTAGAGGCTTGTTGTCGAACTGGCAAGTCAAGTGACCAACTGCCGCCGGGTTCAATTTCTCGTTGCGGGCCACCATCTAATTCTCTAAAAAAGGGGGTCAGAGTAAAAATACAGTACTGTATTTTTACTCTGGCCCCTTTTATTACAAGCACGCGCGTAAGCATGATGATGTAGCCTGCTAATCTTTGAATTAGATCGGTATGAATTCAAATGTCACAAGTTGGCAACATTACTTTTATCGCTCCTTCATAAATCTTTCACAAATTTTTCAAGAAACTATCACCGAACTGTCACCTTGGCTTTGTACATTAGATGTGGCTAAAAGCTAGGTGGTAAATCGTTCATGTTGCGCTGAACGCGGAGCAAATTTCGTACAGCGGTTTTCGCCCTTCAGCTGACTGACTTCACTATCAAGTATCAAGCCCCAACGTTGCCATCGAGAGGGCAGCGGTTCTTCTTGACTTACCGCTATCATCCTTTAGGAGAGGAAAATGAATCCACAGTTCAAAAGAGTCTGGCCGGCGATATTGCCAGTGCTTGCATTGCCAATTACCGCAGCTGCACAGGAAAGCGATATTGAGCAAATCCAGGAAATTGTAGTCACCGGTGCTGCGCGCACTTATTCAGCATTGAGCACTACTCAATCGATGCAGGACCAGCAGAATCCGATGACATCTATACTCTCCACCATTGATAACCTGCCAGGCGTCAACATTACAGAAGGCGATACTTTCGGCTTCGATGATTGGTCGACGACGGTTAACCTGCGTGGATACCAAACCAGCTTATCAGAGCAACAGGTGGGAACTACCATCGATGGTTTCCCCAACGGAGATTCCAACTACGGTGGTGGTGCCAAGGCCAACCGCTATATTGATTCCATGAACTCCGGTGGCGTCGAAGTAAACCAGGGCATCGCATCAATCGATACGCGAACCACGGAATCTCTCGGCGGTACGCTAAATTTCACCACCAATGATCCAACGGAAGATCAGCGATTACGCGCTCAAGTGGTGCAGGGCGATTTCGATTCGCAGCGTTACTACGTGCGTTACGATACGGGCAGAATCCTTGATGGTACGACCCGATTGTGGATTTCAGGCAATCACAACGAAGCCACAGACTGGATTGAAGGCTCGGCACAGAACGAGCGCGACCACTTGGCAGCTAAGTTCATTACTGAATTCAATGCTCAGTACACATTGACAGGCTATTACGCCTATGACGACATTCATGAGGACAACTATCAGCGAGTGACTACAGGTCAGTTTGCCACGGACCCGGATACTGACGGGTTGATTGGTTTTCTCACCGACAGTCCCTACGTGAATCAAGTGTATCGCCGCGGTTGGTCAACCTTGCGTGAGAATCGCTTTGGCTATCTGAAGCTGGACGCCCATCCAGTTGATGATTTGGATATTTCTGTGGGTGTCTACGACCATCAGATGGAAGGTCGCGGTGACTGGATTCCGCCTTCGATCGTTGATCTGGTTGATGATCAGGGTGGCGCGGAAAATGAGATAGCTGGAAACCTGCCGGTTCTTGGTGGTTCTGGCATAGGCGCTATCTACTTTGTTGATAATCAGGGAAGGTCGCTAAGTCCTACGCCTGGCTGTGAGTCTTCAATTACGTTTCCCTATGGTGGTGCTGGTCCTCAATCTGATCCGCTCTGCTATGGTGCAGGCGCGATTCCAGTACAGTCCTATCGACACACGCATTACGGTCGAGACCGCAGCGGTTTCACTGCAGATTTTGACTGGGCGGTCAGTATAGGTGAAGGCGAGAACACACTGAGCGGCGGCCTCTGGCTTGAAGATTCCAATCGCCGGGAATACCGCGATTGGCATCGCATTACAGACCCTCGCGTCGGTATCGAATTCAACGTGATTCCGTACTGGATCCAGTACAACCGTGATTTCAACAGAGATACCACAATGTGGTACATCCAGGACCAGTTCACCATTGGCGCGCTGACCCTGACTGCTGGTATCCGTGAGTTTGATGTGGACAACAATGAAGCCGACTTGTTCGGTGTAGCTGCTCCAGAGTCATTGAATTCAGATACAGATACCCTGTTTAGCGGTGGCGCGACTTTCGTTACGCCTATCGATGGTTTGGAACTGTTCCTGGGCTATTCAGAAAACGTCAAGCCATTGCTAGATCTGGTGCTTGAGCGTGAAGGGTCCTCTGGTGCCAACCTGGAAGCTGAGACAGCGGAGAATCTTGAGCTGGGACTACGCTACGTTTCGCCTCGCCTGAATGCCTCTGCGGTGTTTTTCCAAAACGAATTTGAGAACCGTCTTGAGTTTTTTGGTCCACAGTTGGCTGGCAACATCCCTAACTACACCATTGGTCTCGCCGGGCGTTTCGACAACGTCGGTGGTATCGAATCCGATGGCTTCGAGTTAGCCGCGAATTATGAGATTAGCGAAAACTGGTCGATCTATGGATCCTACACCAATCTCGACGCTGTCTATGTTGGCACTGGCCTTGGTGCAGGCGCCGATGCTTCACTGGGTCTCGTTCCTGGTAACCAGGTCGTGAACACTCCCGATGAGATGTGGGTGTTGTCTCTTGACTGGACTCGCGACTCGTACTTCGCCGGTATTTCTACTAAATATGTAGCCGAACGATTTGTGGACCGCGGTAACGCGCAGGGTACACCAGACTACACGGTTACCGATGCCTATCTTGGCGTTAACGGCGAAGCGGTTTCTGATCTGCTGCAAGGATTCGAATTCCGCTTTATCGTCAACAACGCCTGGGATGAATCCTACCTTGGGGGTATCTCTGGCTTTGGAGCCTGGATTGGTGCACCGCGAACAGCATCATTCTCTATGACGGTAGATCTATAAGCTGAGCTGCCTTTTTGGCAGCGTTTATAAGCAAAACGAAAGCAGCTGGCGTGTGAGCGCTGGCTCTTTTTTTATTGGCAGTGTTACTCTTGTTTCAGTCGCAGTATGGTCTGTAGATTGGCGGACTGTGGCTGCCGATGATCTGTGAGAATCTTTTGAAGAGTCTATCCTCCAAGCTAAGTCGTCGCAGGCTGCTGCGTTTAGCAGCGGCCTTGCCGTTGTTGTCGAAAAGCACTGCCGTGATGGCAGCGCAGCAGTCAGACAAAGCTGCTGCAACACAACAAAGAGCCCTGTCGCGCATCGCGTTTGGTTCCTGTGCTCATCAGGACAAGGACCAACCGATCTGGTCTGACATAATGGGCAGCCAACCGGAACTGTTTGTGTTTCTAGGAGACAACATCTATGGCGATTCCGACAATCCGGAGGTGCTGGCAGCGAAGTACGCAAAGCTCGCGGCCAAGCCAGGCTTCTCCAGTCTGCGACAGCAGATCGAAGTCATCGCCACCTGGGACGACCATGATTACGGCCGTAACGATGCGGGCAGGGAGTATCCCAGCAAAGAGGCATCTCGAAAACTGCTGCTGGATTTTTTTGGCGAGCCGGCAAGCAGTGAGCGGCGCACGAGACCAGATGGAATCTACACTTCTTACCTTTATGGAGAATCAGGTCAAAAGGTGCAGGTTATTCTGCTGGACTTGCGCTGGAACCGGAGCGCAATTACTCGCATCCAGGATCCGCAGCGCCAGCAAGAGCGCGCTGCCGAAGATCGTGGCCCTTACGACGTATCACTGTCTGCCGAGGCAGAGCTTCTGGGTGAGCGGCAATGGGCATGGTTGGAACAGCAGCTGCAGGTCGAAGCCGATGTGCGAATTATCGGAAGCAGCATCCAATTACTGGCTGAATTTACGGGCTGGGAAACCTGGGCCAATTTCCCTAAAGAGCGCCAGCGTTTCATCGAGCTGCTGGAGCGCTACCAAACTGAGCCCATAGTCATTATCTCCGGTGATGTGCATTGGGCCGAGTTCAGTCGGATAGATGAGACGGCGAATGGTTGGCCCCTTCTTGAACTGACTTCCTCTGGAATCACCGAGGAGTGGCCGCAGATTAGTCCCAATCGCCATCGCGTCGGGGAGGCTTTCGCGGTTGCCAACTTTGGTTTGATTGAGATTGACTGGTCATCGCGAACCTGGCCGCAGCTCACGCTGTCAGCTCATCGAGTGGGAGGGGATGCGCTGTTAGGCCATCGCATAAGTTTCAATCCCTGACCCCCAAACCTGCCTCACCCCGCAAAGATCCGCCAAGCAGACAGGCCTGTGGCTGGGTCAATGCCTGTTTGGGCGCTTGCCATGCATTCCGGTCTGAGTTCGGGCTCGTGACTGCGGATCTGGATCGTCATCTGGCTGTCACTTTAGATAGCGAGACTCTTAAGTACAAATACAATCCTGGACCAAGAGAGAACCATGCACTTTCCCTATCCGCGACGAAAATTTCTCAAAGCAGCACTTACCACTGGCGCAGCCTCTGGGCTCTTGTTCTCTGCTTGGGGAAGCAAGGTGCTTGCTGCCCTTGCTGACCCAGAAAGCAGCCAACTCTTCAGTCACGGCGTGGCCAGCGGTGATCCCACCCACGACAGTGTCTTGCTGTGGACAAGGGTATTGCCCTCTGGCAGTGCGACGGTTGACTGGGAATTGGCGACAGACCCAGACTTCACTCAGATGCAGCAGCGAGGAACGACTGCGGCAACTGCGGCAAGAGATCATACCGTTAAGGTCGTGGTGGAAGACCTCCAGCCCGGTGAAACCTACTACTATCGCTTTCGCGTAGGTGAGGTAGTTTCAGAGCCAGGTCGCACTCGAACACTGCCAGCAGGACCCTTGGCACAATTAGGTATTGCTATCGCGTCCTGCTCAAACTATCCATTCGGATTCTTTAACGCGTATGAAATCATTGCCAACGATGCCGACATCGATTTCGTTCTGCATCTGGGCGACTATCTCTATGAGTATGGTGCAGACGGGTGGGGCGCTGCCGAAGGTGCTGCAATTGGTCGTGCCCATGCGCCTGCCCACGAGATCGTAAGCCTGCAGGATTACCGCGAGCGCCACGCGCAGTACAAGACCGACCTGGGCTCTCGGCTGATGCATGCAGCCCATCCGCTGATTTCAACCTGGGACGATCACGAATCCAGCAACAACCCCTGGCTTGGCGGCGCACAGAATCATCAGCCCGATACTGAAGGCGATTGGCGCACGCGACGAGATGCGTCGCTTCAAGCCTACTTCGAATGGATGCCGGTTCGGGATCCGGAACCTGGACTCAGCAGAGCCGAGCTTTGGCGCCATTTTTCTTTCGGTGACCTGGCTTCATTAACTACCCTGGAAACCCGCCATACCGGTCGCAGCGAACAGATAGATTACGGCGACCACCTGGAAGCAATTGATAATGAGGCCGATCGTGACCGCTTCTTGCAAGACATTCTGGGAGACTCGTCAAGAAGCTTGCTGTCAGCCGATATGGAAACGTTTTTGGCCAACAGCTTGACCAGGTCGCTGAGCGAATCTCAACCCTGGCGACTGATAGGCAATCAGATTCCTGTCGCCCGGACCCATGTGCCGGATGTCGCCAACCGTCTTGAGCAGGAAGCCGGCCGACGCTATGACTCGCTACCAGACTCCCACCGCCTTTTTTCCAGACTGGGCCAGTTAGACCTCCCTCTCTACCTTGACACCTGGGACGGCTATCCAGCGGCCCGTGAACGCTTTTATCAGCGCTGCAGCGCAGCAGGTGCGAGTGACTTGATCGTATTGACTGGCGATAGTCATGCATTTTGGGCCAATGAGTTATTCAATGATTCAGGTCGGCGCATGGGGGTAGAGCTTGGTACAGCAGGCATTACTTCGCCTGGTGATTTTGAAGATTACGGGCCGGACGGTGCTGCAGCTTTCGATCGCCTGGTGGCCGAGCATAACCGCGAAGTAACCTGGACCGACTGCACGCACAGAGGGTTTGTAAAGTTAGTGCTGACACCCGACTCAGCAACGGCAGATTATGTCGTCGTGGATAACGTCAGATCTCGCCAGTACGGTAGCTCTGTCTTGCGTAGTGTGGACATCGTCAGGCGAGACGGCAGTTTAGCTTTCTCTTAAGATGGCCTTCATCAGACTCAGCCGCGTCTGAACTGGAAACGACAAGGAGGTCAGGTTGAAAATAGGGCGCTGTTTTTAACTCTGGCTTCTTTTGTGATTTTGCGGTGGGCCTTCTTGTGGGTTCAACCCGGTAGGATCGAATAATCATGATTAACCGCAGGCATTTCATTCTTTCTTCATCAGGCCTTCTCGTCGCCAGTAAACTGAGCGCAGCGTGGGGGCAGGAAGTGATTCGAGACCCCTTTTCTTTCAATCTGAATAAGATAAGGGAGCTCCCTGCGGGCGGCGTTCCGCCGTCAGCGCTGCATACGCAGCTTTCACTCGAAATTTAGCAAAGCTAAATTCCTCGCCCTTCGGGCAGCCTACGGCTGTGCAAAATGCTGGCGCATTTTGTCGAACCGCAGTGGCTCTCATCCACCCCTAATCACCATGCATAAAAAAGCCCCGCTTCGCGAGGCTTTTGAATACGTGGTGCCCAGGGGCGGAATCGAACCACCGACACGAGGATTTTCAGTAGACGTGCTGACCGATTCCTCATTTGAATCAATGAGTTAAAACTGCAAAATCAAAGTGTGCTAAGAAGTGTGCTATGGATTATTCGAAAAAGCTGCCCAAACTCCTACAATTTTATCGTGTCACGATTCTTAAATATCAATCAGTGCTCTTAAACATACCATGTCCACTCACTGACTAAATTGTACATTTCGGCTTTTAGCTAGTGGACGGGAGCAAAAATCCTGTGGAAGATAGGCTTGGTCGATAGTTGTAAAAGTAAAAGAGCAGTGGAGACAGTAACTCCCACATCAAAATCCCTGGCTTCAGGAGTGAATACATCCCGTCCTTTAGTTGTATTGGTGTATATGCCCTGCATCAATTGGCTATTTTTTACCCTGATAATTATTCAACAGGGTACGCTGTCTCAACAAAGATTTTGGTCTATCGCTGTGTTAGTGTGGATTGTTGCGATCGTATGCATGGCGATTGCGGTTATGGCGGAGCACCTGGGCAGGCGGTTCACTCAGCTTGAAATCGATTCCTCACAATTCTTTGTAGCGAAATATTTACTTGGCATGTGGCTGGCAGTGATTGTTGCCTGGGCCATTTTACCCCTGCAGAATGGGTCAGATAATGTTGCACGCAACACATTTTTAGTGCCAGGAATCATTGGAACAATCGAGGTGCTGCTCATTGCCACAGCCCGGCATATCATTAGGCAGCGCGATGTCTATATACAAATCGAAGGGCTTTTAAAAGCCGCCGAACTCAAGGCAGTTAAATCCAAGCTCAATCCACACTTTCTGTTTAATTCACTCAATCTAATTACAGCGGAAATTAGAGAGAGACCCGAAGTTGCCACTGCTGTCATAAGGGATCTATCAGATCTACTTCGAGGGGTGCTAGAAACTCACTCACGCGCATTAGTGCCGATTGCAACCGATATGGATTTAATAGAGCGGTACTTGCGAATTCAAGCTACCCGGTTCGATCCTGGATTGAGCTTCGAAATAGAAGTTGATGAACGTACAAGGCAACTCAGCTTCCCACCTTTTTTACTGCAGCCTATTGTGGAAAACGCAGTTACACACAACATCGCAATTCGTCCCAAACTACATATTCGAATCCAAACAATATATAGAGGCGTCGAGCTGGAAATAATAGTGGCTGACGATGGGATTGGCTTTGAGCCAGAAAGGGGCAGATCCGGCCTCGGCCTGCAAATCGTCCGCGATACCCTGGCCATGTGCTATGGCGAACAGCATCGTTTCAGTGTATTGAGCAAGCCAGATATGGGAACAACCGTAACTATTGTACTGCCAGTAGTCTCATGAGCGAGAAAACTGTGCTGGTAGTTGACGATGAACCTGCTGCCCGGCGTGAACTTATCGCACTGTTGAGCGATTACTCCTTGTTGTCGGTCGTCGGGGAAGCCGGTGATGGTGTAACTGCAGAAATGGAGATACTTCGACTTAAGCCAGACATTGTGTTTCTCGACATTCAAATGCCCAGGCGAAATGGCTTAACTGTTGCTGCGAATACTGTATCGCAGGGCTATCAACTCGTATTTGTAACTGCTTTTGATGATTACGCAGCACAAGCCTTTGAAACCCACGCGATTGACTACTTATTGAAACCTGTAAGACCAAGTCGACTGGAAAAGACGCTGGATAAACTTTTGGGCTTAAGCAAAGCGTTGCACGATTCAGAGAGTGATATTGAGCTCAGTACGCTGCTCAATGTGCTGACCAGCAAGGGGCAGGAATCACGCGTTAATATTCGTCATGGTAGTAGTAGTTTGCTATTGAGCGTCGGGGACATTGCTTATATCGAAGCTATTGCGGGATACAGTCGCATTCACTTGAGCGCAAACGGATTTGCTCTTCACAGATCTCAGACCATAATTAGCGATACGCCGCTCGCAAAAATCTTACAGACTTTGCCGGCAAACGATTTCATTCGTGTGCACCGTTCATTCATCGTAAACCAATCGCAGATTCGATCACAGCGCAGCGAAGGCAGAAGATCATACGTTCAGCTTGCTGACTTTCCCGAGATACAAATTCCAGTTTCTCGATCCAATGCGCGATTGATCAAAGAGCGTTGGCCCAACATTTGAGTTAAGAATGCCCATTCATTGGCTGATTTGTACACTTCGGCTGCTAGCCTGTGGACGAAAGCAGAATCCCTGTGGAATATGAGCTTAGTCGATCGTGGTAAACATCCGAGAGTTTCACAGATATCAACTACCACGGCAGATTTTCCAATTTAACGTATGCACGCTTTCCATTCGCTCAATACTTATTCACGCAACAGGAGAACATGATGAAAATGACGCTGGTAAGAAAGCTGGCAGTAATTGCGCTATTTGGGCTCTTCTCCCAATTCTCGATGGCTCAGAACCCAGCAGTTTTCGGCGCACTACAAGAAATCGCTGGTTTCGTCGCCTCAATAAATCATTTTCCGACAGACGCTGACAAGGCCGCATTGGTTGAGATTTCTAATAATGGCAGCTTGCCTCAGGGTATAAGAATGATGGCTAGTGTGGTTTCTGAAATTAGCCATTCCCCCTCGGATCAAGGCAAAGAATTGATGGCTAGTATTCAAACGGCTGGACAGGCACCTGAATAGCTTAAGTCACTAGCCGGAATTATCGCCAATTTTAGCCATATGCCAAGCGATGCAGACAAGGAAACACTAGCCCAGCTATTTCGCTAGCACAGGCCTTGTCATTCTTGGTTAGGGCTCATTCTTTGATTGAGAAGACTCCGCAGCATAGCTGCTATTAATGCCAAATTATGCAAATGCTGTCAGCCCATTTTGACCCAAATGTAATTTGGGTTGACGGCAAGTTTGAGATTGTGCGCCTCTTTGTTTGGGCGAGTCAGTGATTCCTAGCCTATTAATCAGGGCCGCCGTTCTTCGGTTCTCTAAATTTCTAATGAAGGTACTTTTATAATGAGCACGCCGCAGCAGGAGGTAAGAGAAGCGTTAGGAATGGATGGCAAGCGCAGGTCATTCAATTGGCTTTGGCTGGCGCCCATTATAGTGATCGGTGGCGGCATAGTTTTCCTGCAACAGGAGCCGCAGGATCCACTAGTAGAGTACGTAACGCAACCACCAGAGCGGGGAGACTTACAAATTACTGTCACGGCCACAGGCACCTTGCAGCCGACCAAACAGGTTGAAATCGGCAGTGAAGTTTCCGGCATTATTGAAAATGTGTTTGTGGATTTCAATGACAAGGTGACAATTGGGCAAACGATGGCCCAGTTGGATACTCAGACTCTGGAAGCCAGGCTAACTTCAGCGCGGGCGTCATTGCAAAGTGCCGAGGCAACACTGGCGCAGGCGCAAGCAACTGTGGTTGAAGCTGACGCAAAAACCCGTCGCTCGAGAGACCTTAGCGAGCGTGATCTGCTCTCGTTGCAGACTTTGGAAGCAGACGAAGCGGCTTCTCTGAGGGCGGCGGCATCGGTTGCGAGTGCAGAAGCTCAAGTGACTGCAGCGGCTGCCGCACTGAGAGAATCTGAGACACTGTTGGCCAAAGCAGTTATCAATTCACCAATTGACGGCATCATCATTTCCCGGGAAGTGGATCCTGGCCAGACCATGGCAGCATCCTTTCAGACTCCGATCATGTTTATCGTAGCTGAAGACCTTTCCAACATGCTGCTGAACCTGGATATTGATGAGGCGGATATCGGCCAGGTCAGGGAGGGACAGAAGGCCACATTTCGAGTAGATGCCTATCCCAGAACAGAATTTACAGCGGAAATCATTTCGGTTCGCTTCAACCCTCTCAAAGTAAACAACATCGTAACTTACGAAACCGTGCTCAGTGTCAGCAATCCGGAATTGCTGTTGCGCCCTGGTATGACAGCAACAGCCGAAATTCTTATCGAAGAGACTGAAGAGTTGTTGCTAGTACCGAACCGCTCGCTGCGTTTTCTGCCCCCTGACGAGAGGGTCGCGCAGCTTGCTGCAGAAGGTGACAATGTTTGGGTGCTCGAAAACGGACAACCAAAGCCTGTGCCGGTCACCATCGGTCTTACTGACGGAGAGTTCACCGAAATTAAATCAGGTTCACTCTCTGACGATGCGGTTCTCATAATCGATATTGTGAGGGAAGCAAGGTCTCAGTTACCAGGTGGGGGCCCGTTTGGATGAGCGGAGCGAAATTAGGCCAGGCTGGGGCAGTTGAGGCGCCTATGCCAGATCCAGCCACCTCAACTGATCGCGTTCCTACTATCCAATTGCAACAGGTCGCGCGCAGTTACGGACACGGCGCGTCACAAGTAATCGCGCTCGACCATATTGATTTCACCGTACAAGAGGGTGAATTTGTCGCCTTGATGGGGCCATCAGGAGCTGGCAAATCCACTTGTTTGAATATGTTGGGTTGCCTTGATCGCCCAACTAGCGGACATTACTTTTTTCAGGGCGTGGATGTTGCCTACTTGTCCGGGGAGAAAAGGGCGCTGTTGAGGCGCCATTTCATCGGCTTCGTATTTCAAGGGTTTAACCTGCTGAATCGTACGACTGCACTCGAGAACGTAGAATTACCTCTGATATATCGGCGCGTCCCGGCAAAAGAACGACGTCGTCGCGCGCGCGAAGCGCTGGAAAAAGTTGGACTGAGTGGACGCGAAAAACATACGCCGGGAGAGTTGTCCGGTGGGCAACAGCAGCGGGTGGCAATAGCCCGTGCTATTGCGACAGATCCCGCAGTAATGCTTGCCGATGAGCCCACCGGGAATCTCGATAGTGCCATGAGCAAGGAGATTTGCCATCTGCTAACACAGCTGAATCAGGAGCAAGGTCTTACCATTGTGATGGTGACCCATGAACCTGATATAGCAGAAATCGCGCAGCGAGAAGTCCATTTTCTGGATGGCCGCCTAGCTACCGATGTCTCTAGAGAGGAGCCATCGGCATGATGTTAAATGCTCTCCTGCTGGCATTTCGCGCACTGCGTCGCAACGTTATGCGCTCCTTGCTCACCATGCTTGGCATCGTAATCGGAGTGGCGGCAGTAATTGCAGTGGCCACCCTGGGTGCTGGTGCCAGTGCGAGCATCACCTCTCAAGTATCCAGTCTCGGTGATAAGTTGTTGTTCATCGCCCCTGGTGCCGAGCAACGTGGCCCGCAAAGCGGATCTGCTATCAGGCAATTTACCCTCAGGGATGCCGATGCCGTCGAAAATAATATTTTCGGAATAGAAGCAGTATCGCCAACAGTTTCAAAACAAGTAACGACTGTCTACGGAAACAATAACTGGTCCACTTCAGTTACCGGTATTACCGAGGAATATTTCCCGGTGCGTAATGCCAATGTCATCCGCGGGAATGATTTTTCTGAACAGCAATATCAGAGCGGTCGCCTCACCTGTATTTTAGGGAAAACCGTGCGTGAGGAATTGTTTGGTGCAGTTGACCCAGTAGGCAGCACCATTCGAATCGGTATAACTACTTGTCAGGTCATTGGAGAACTGGAATCAAAAGGACAGGCCGGCCCCGGTAATGATCAGGACAATATTATCCTGGCACCGCTGCGTGCCGTGCAAATCCGCCTGATAGGAAATGAAAATATTACTGCCATTGCAGCATTGGTGAGTTCGGGTGCCAGCAATACGGAAGTCAGGTTGAGAATTGAAGAACTTTTACGCGAACTCCGCAATATTCGAGAGACGGATGTTGATGATTTTCGTGTGTTGGACCCGGCTGAGATTGCTGGCGTGTTGGAAGATGTGACTGGCATTCTGACTCTTTTCCTGAGCTCGATAGCAGCAGTTAGTTTGCTGGTGGGTGGCATAGGCATCATGAACATCATGCTGGTATCGGTAACTGAACGCACTCGGGAAATCGGCATACGATTGGCTATTGGTGCTCTGGGGAACGAAGTGCTGACACAGTTTTTAGTGGAGGCTGTGATCCTGACCACGCTGGGAGGCTGTATCGGCATATTTATCGGCTTGGCCGGTTCCTATATAGGAGCAAGCTACATAGGTTTCGAGTTAACAATAGACCCGAGCATTGTGATTGGCGCATTTGCATTCTCCGCTTTAGTCGGAGTGGTGTTTGGGTTCGTTCCGGCACGACGCGCAGCCAATCTTGATCCGATTGAAGCGTTGCGTCATGAATAGTGTTCTTGATATTGAGAGCAGTTAAGTAAATGGGGTGAGAGTAGAAATACAGTAGCTCTGAAGAATGGCTTGGCTGCTTATTTTCTTTCGATTTAGTCTAGCAATAGATTTTCTTGAGTGCCGAAGCTGTCTACGCGTCAGGTTAAGTGCGGGTGAGCTAGGGGAGTTGGGATTTATTTTTGTACAGTTGATCAAATTTAAATTCCTCCGTCCCCTTTATTCTAATCAGTAGCCGCGGCGAATCTCTCCCGCACTGGTGCCGTCAACATTGACATCACGTAGCCATTGCACAGTGGCGTCGAACAGGATGATGCGATTGGTTTCCCACATGGCATTGTGGGAAGTGCAGCCGAGATCCAGCAGTACTTTTTGTGCGGCGCCGAGGTCTTCATAGAGAGCGCGCACACTGGCAGGGCGCACCTGAGCATCATGCGCCGGCGAAACGATCAGCATGGGATTGTGCGTCGCTGCCACCATGTCCTGGTTCCAACCCCAGGTGGTAGTGCGTGGAGCACGTCGTACACCGGTGCCCCAGGTGGCGCCAACAGAATCAGAAGCCAGCATGTCCTGCCAGATGGCGGTCTTCACATTGGCCTCGTACTGGTTATCGCAGCCCACCTGGCGGTTCCAGTTGTTGGTGAAATCATTTGCAGATTGCTTGGTGAAGGCAGCTCCCGGCGAGGGCAGATTGTCCGGGGGTGAACCGGAGCGGCCACGGCCATAGGCGGGGGCCAGAAGAACCAGGTTGCCTACCTTATCTGGGTACAGGGCGGCATAGCCAGCCGCCCTGGGGCCACCGAGTGACCAGGCGACCATATGTACTTTCTCGACATCGCGGAAATCTCGCAGCCAGTCCACTACTGCGTTGATGTCGTCCCAGTCCGAGGCGATCGTCGTGGCCGCGAAGGGGTAGCTGGGAGGACAGGGTTCATCAATGAAGGAAGGGACAAAGTCCGCCTGCTGACGCTCCGAAAGATTACAAATATCATTCATTACATTGGGACGCCTGGAACGGCCATAGCCGGTGGTATCCATGGAGAAGGCATCAAAGCCCGCGGCCGCCACGTATTCCATCCAGCTATATCCGGGATAAGAGACATCGAAGGCGACTTCCGCCGTGTACAAACAGCACGACGTCGCCCTCATCGATGTCAGCACCATCGACTATGCGCTCGCGCACGTAGATCGAGGCCGTTTCCCCATGCATGGACGGCGCGATAGAGACATTGGGGACGTAGTAGTCGACACTAATGATCGTGTCCTGGGCAGCCACCAGGCCAGAACCCGATACCAGGCAGGCGCAGTAGAACAGCGGGAGTAGTGACAGGCGGGACTTTGGTTTCATTTGGGGCTCCTGTTTCTTCTTTTAATTGCAGCTTGTTCTAGATTGCGCTCTTAAAAATCAAAGGGGTCAGGGTACTTTGAATTGTCCCTTCGATTGAGTCTAGTAACAGATGCTCTTAGACATCGAAGCAGTCAACGCGTCTTGAAATGTGCTCGTAAGCTAGAGGAGTTGGTGCCCAGGGGCGGAATCGAACCACCGACACGAGGATTTTCAGTAGACAGTGTGACCGATTCTTTATACGAATCAATGAGTTAAAAACACGAAAACAGAGTATGCTAAGAAGTGTGCTGAAAAATATCGACCAAGGTACTCTGATTCCATTTATTAACTATTTATTCACCTGTCATAACAAACTGATCATAAGGTGCATCGATCTGATAGGCGTCGACACCCGCTTCGCGCATACGTTCGATGTCTGCTTTGGCCCGTTCCAGATGCGTAGCTTCAGGGTAGTGGAATACATTTATTGACGGTACAACAATGGCTCCCATGGACTGAAGCCGAGCAACCTCGTCATTACTTATGTAGCGCGGCCAGTTGAACCAGACCTGACCGCTGAGGTCGAGCTGTTCACCTCTCTTCACACGTTCGAAGTCTTCACTACTTACTCGCTGCATCACACTGTTTGCGAGATATCGCCGAGTATTCTCGTGACGGGAAATTGTCAGGGTCGCACGGGTCAGCCCGTAACGCTGGAGAAATTCATCAATTTGCTGGGGAAAAACTTCATTCTCTTGTCCTGACTTGATATCCAGCATAACACCAAGTTGCAATCTGCTCGCTTCAGCAAGTGATTCTTCCACGGTCAGGATTGGAAACTCCTCTCCCTCCAGATAGTGTAATTCACTGAGCTCGGCAACAGTGGCTTCTTCAATGCTTCCGGCAACGCCCACATGCTTTTCCATTTCTGAATCATGAAATGCCACAGGCACCCCATCAAGGGTCGCACGTACGTCAATCTCTACCATGGAATAACCGCGCTTGGCGGCCAGGCGCATAGCTTGCAGGGAGTTTTCCGGGATACCTTCCACAACTGCACCTCCTCGATGTCCCACGACTACTGGAGCATGCGACCGAAGTGACTCGGCAGAGAAGACATCGATCAATTCGCATGCCCACATTACCGAGCAGTAGAGCATGCAAGTGAGATACAGGAATAATCGCATCTGGGTTCCTTAGACTTTCGTAATTCGGTCTATGGGCGAATCTGGTCAGTAATGTGACAAAGAGATCACACTAAATGGGAAATAGGTCAGCGTAAAAAACCCAGAACTGTATGTTTGCTCTGACCCTTATTATCTTTAATGCCTATTCAATTTCCGCAGATGCCGTTGCAAAGCGCAGCTCTTCCTTAAGTCGCATCAGCTGCGGAACAGGGCCGACTTTTTCGATACCAAGCTCTAGCCAACCCAGCGCCAATTCTACTTGGCCTGAGTTGCTGGCTGTCCTCACTGCTCTGGCAATGTTGCCTGGATGAGGTGCCTTGCTTGCAATGAGATAGGCATCAAAATAAGCAAGGGCTGCCGGTTGATTCTTGAGTTCAAGGCTGATCTTGCTTAAGTGCCACAAGGCTAATTCCACGTTGGGGTGTGGAGATTCTAAATGTTGTTTGAAATAGTAGGCTGCTGCATGGAAGTCCTGGCGAGCGAGATTCAGCAGTCCGAGATCGAAACTCACATAGTCATTGCCCGCAAGCTGGCTTGCATTTAGCAGATCCTGTTCGGCGAACTGCCACTGTTCTTCATGTATGAGTTCGCGCGCTCGAAGGAGGAGGAGCGCAGGATTCGTTGGATCTGCATCAATCCGTTCATTCAAAACCTGTAGTCGCAACTCGCCACTGGGGTGTGCAATTGCGGGCCAGGCAATGGCTGTCAAAACCAGGATGGCTAAGAACTTTCCAATCATCGCTGAATCACAAAATAATCAAGCACTTCTCCGTTCAGGTCGACGAAACGAGAGATGAGTTGTGTTTCATTAGCATCGAGCACTACTGAGCCTTGTCGTTCAATCCCGTGGGGAAGGAAGTCGGGGTGAAGCGGCTGGAAATCGCGGTGCGCAGGATGTTCTAACCAGTCTGGCATAGTGCATCCGACATAGATGGCGGCTTCACAAGGTAACTCCTGATCGCCACCTATGCCACCGCTGCTACCATTGACTGTGTAGACAGTCCGATTGTCGCGATCGGTGGACGGACTGACCTGCTGATAGGGAGCACCTGCTTGACCATAGGCTGGATTGCCAGAGGCATCCAGTTCAGCATGTTGAGTAGAATCGAAAGATTCTGAGTTGCCATAGTGACCATTCAAGTACCATGAGCGTTCATAGGAGTGGGCATGCCCCCCGTAAACCACGTCTACTCCATACTCATCGATTATCGGATTAATTTTTTCCCGCATCCAGATTTCCCGATCCTCTAAATCCGAATCGTGGTTATGTCCTTTGGAATAAGGTGGATGGTGAAAGATCACTACCGTCCAAGCCAGACTGTTTTCAATAAGATCATCTTGCAGCCATTGGGCCATGGCATCGAGTTGGTCCGGGTCTTGAACGCTGAGTTGAGAGTCGAGACTGACGATATGAACGATGCCATAGTCAATGGAGTAGTATTGTTCAGTGCCACTAGGTACGCCACCGGCTTCGCCTCTGGATGGGAGAGTGAAGATGTCCAGGTAGGGCATACCGGTGCCATCGGGACCACCGCCATTGCTATCGTAGCTCATAGGGTCTGATGCCATGCTGGCACCACCTATAGGAATTACTACCGGCCCGGCATCACAGCCAGGTATACCGCCCAGCAATTCAGAAAACGGGCAGGCATCAAAAGGCCCCATGCCCATCTCGTGGTTTCCGATCGTCGGCACAATCGTCGTAGTCTGAATTTCCTCAGGGTATATATTAAAGAAGGAATGCTGCCATTGCTGATCGGTGCCGGAGGGATAGGCGTTATCCCCCAGTAGCAAGACCAGATCAGCAGTTTCATAGTTTTCCTGCTGTCGCAGAAAGCGGTAATACCCTTCCTTGACCATCAGCGCTTCTCCCGGATGTTCGCTAACGCCTTCGTCGTCGATCTCTCCCGCTGTGCCGGAATCTCCCAATAGCCACAGGCGAATATTGCCATCCTCAGGCAGTGAGTTTGGGGCTGGTGCGGTGTGGAAATAGTGATTGGCCTTGCCTGTGGGTCCACTGCCAATTGAATAGTAATATTTGGTGTCAGCCTCCAGTCCTTCGATTCTTGCGACCTTGTGATTCCCTTCTGCTACCGCCGTTGAGTCGATATGCAGCAATTCGAGTCGGGTACCGACACAAACTGAATCTGCTTCACCGCGCCATTTGATGATGATTGAATCTGCGGTTGCCTGTTGTAGCAGGAGGCGTTCAACGGGCGTGTCTTGTCCTGTGCAACGATCTGCCATAGTTTGAGCCGAAACGGAAAACGTTAACTGCAGCGCAAACATGAGGCTAAGAATTTTTAAGAACAACATCGGTCCAGTTCGTGCAATATGATTTCTGTCCAACATCGAATGCTTCCCCAGTGCTGAAAGTGTTTGATTTGTAATTGACTTATATTTAACTATCAAGGTGCCAGAGCAAGCGCCTGCTCGATTCGGCGCCAGTCGACTATTTTGTAATTTTGGTTGCTTTCAGAACCATCAGAGTTGGTATTGCTTCCGTCTTGCACAACCAAAATCCCTTTTGGAAACCCTGGAAAGGGAGCCGAGGACACCTCGAGCCCATCGGTATCGGAAGTTCCATCTATACCATCACCGTCTACCAAGCGAAAAGTACCTCGATAGTTGTACGGTTCAATTCTGTCGTAAATCACGTAGGTGAAGTTGCCCTGGCTGGAAACCACCAGATAGCCATCCTCAGGACTGCCATTCGGGTCTTCATAAATGGCAGTTCCTTCGACGTCACTGGTTAGGTGTCCTCCGCTACCCTTATTTGCGCCTGTCGTATCCACCACGTATTTTTCAGGGTTTTCATGGGGCTCTGCAGGATAACGCCAGAGCCCTTGGTCTTCAGCGCTGATGTAGAACCAACTGTTGCCATGATCCACGGAACAGCTTTCATTGGCCGTGTCGATATTGAATTCTCGGACTTGATTGTGTGATACCCGATTACTGTTCTCTGCATTGAGCTCGAATTGAACAACGAGCCCTGTTTCATCATTCGAGAACACATAAAGTTTTTCGTCGTTAGGGCTTCTATAGAAGCATACACCTCCGATATTACCTTCAACGGGCCAGGGTATTTCGCTGCCGTCCAGTTTCACCAGAGTCTGAGAAATGCCATCCAGTCGGTATAGATCGATAGTTTGAGTCGCTCTGTTTGTTCCTGCGACCAGAGCATCTGAGCCGAAGACATTCGCGACGAGATCTACATTGTTAGTAGGGCCCGGTTCTAGCGCCTGCGTAGTTGAGCCGTCCAGCTTCTGAACCCCAACGCCGCGCATCTTATGGCTGACAACAATCAAACTGTTTTTCGGATTGCTGGCATCAAACCAAATTGCGGGATCATCGGCACCCTCGCATGAGTCAGGCGTTTCCTGGGTTTCGATGCTGGCAACCACATCCACAGTATCATCTGGCTGTACTACAGATTCACCGTCCCCCAGGAAGCCAGCGTTGTAGAGCCCGACCATAAGGTGGCAATAAGCCAGTGGATTGCTAGTGCGCATTGATGAGATGTAGGTAGTTGCTGCAACAACAAGAAGTAGGGTGCCAAGTACTGAGAACGCCAGCACATTAATCTTGCCTCTATGCTTGCCTCTATGACTGTTGGCTAGAGTGTTTTTGATCATTCCGTTGAACCTGCAGAGGAAATACTAACTGACGGTTGTTTATGCGGAGAGCTTACTGCTAATGACAACCGAAGATGAGTTGAGTCCTATACACCTTGCGTGATCGTTTCAGGCCACACAAGGTTTTTAGGGCTAATTGACTGTTTCGAGCAACCGATCTCTGATTGTTGCTATCTCCTCATTCGTGACTTTAAGTTCTGACTGAATAAAATTCATGACCGAACCATGCTCGCGTTCCAAAGATTCAAAGGCTGATTCTATGTACTCCGGATGCGATGCCAATAAAGGTTCAAGGAGATCAGTCGGGATTTGCGAGAGCATCGCATAGTTGGGATTTGACTCAGCATCTTCCGAAGTAAACGCAGAGAGATAGTCCACATAGTCATCAGAAAGCGAATAGTCATGGATGATTTCATCCCGGTTTACGCCTAACACGGTAAGAATCAATGCCGTGGCGATTCCCGCCCTGTCTTTGCCTGCAGAGCAATTGTAGGCGAACGTGTCATTGGTGCCGGCCAATTCATCGAACATGACTGTGTAAGCTAGCGCTTGTTGGTAGGCGATCTCATGATACAGGTCCGTCATTTGTGAACGCATCATCGCAACAGTTGCATTACCTGACAGCATGGACGCGAACAAGTCATTTGAACCTTCATCGACATAATCCCGAGCGATGTAATCGGCATCACCAGCGCGCCAGTTAGTGGGTTCTTCTTTCCGCTCATCAGTACTTCGGAAATCTACAATGGTGCCCACTTCCAATTGATCGAGATAGCGATAGTCCGTGTCTGTAATGTCATGCATCACGCCGGAACGGAAAACTTGGCCCCATTTCACCGTCCGCCCGTCAGCAGTTGCATAACCGCCAATGTCTCGAAAATTTCTGCCACCTTGCAATGGCAGTAAACGAGGTGCAACCCGTTTGGCTTTGCCTGCATCGGGAACTAGCGTGAAGTAGACGCGTTTGCCTGGGAAATCTAAGGTTTCAAAATCCGTTGCTGTAATACCCTCGGCCAGCAGCAGGGAGTCCGTGATGCTTGCCTCAGGATTTTCAGAATAATAGATCGCAATCGCACCTGGCTTCGCCATTGCCCAATTCAGTTTGATACTGCTGCGATTATTAGTCGCATCTGAACGTTCGGCGCTCACCGATTGAATCTGCGCATTTGCGAAACTACTGGCCGTGATCGACACGGCCAGGCTGAGCAAGAGGGTTGGTTTATTCATATATCTAGCCTCAGTCCTACTACCCAGAAGCGACCGTAGCCTTCGTATTGGTTGGGCGTCGCTGGAGACCCAATGAAACGCAGGTCTTGTTCATCAGTTAGATTATTGACATTACCGAACAGTGTGACCTGGGTGTTGCCAGTCAGGGATTCAGGCAGGATGTAACGAACTGAAAAATCGACCCGTTCCTGCTCATCCCAGAATTCCGCGAGTTGATCAGATTCGGTGCCAGATAGCCAGGCATCCCGCCACATGTAGTTTATCCGGGCTGAGAGTCCCCACTTTTCGTAAAACAAGGAAGCATTGGTGATGCCGTCTGATGTTCCAGGTAAAGGAAATCTTCTACCATTTAACGTCGCAAATTCGCTATCCAGCGCAGTGTGATTGAATGACACACCGAATCCATCGAACGGTGAAGGCAGTAGATCAGTTGCTTGGCCGATAAAATTAAATTCGATTCCTGTCAGTTCACCGTCTGCTCCATTGGCAAAGCCTGTAAGATCATAGATGTTGCCGGCTTCGCTAGGAATATACAGACCGCCATCAACGCGCACGACATCAGCATAGATGACGTTATCCACCTGGCGGCTAAATGCGGCAACTGAAAGCAAGCTGGATGGGGCGTAGTACCACTCCAAAGATGCGTCCAGTCCCCAGGTAGTTTCCGCTTCAAGTGTAGGATTGCCGCCAACCGCGGTGCGCTCGCCAGGATCCACAATCGCCGACGCTCGCCACTCTGTGTAGGTTGGTCGTGAAAGGCCAGTGGATGCAGACACCCTCAATTTTACGTCGTCTGCGACGTCATAGTTGAGGTGCGCTGATGGCAAAAAGTCACCAAAATCATCACTTACCGCGATACCTAAATCTGGACCTGAGGAAGTGTAATCAGTGTATTCCTGACGCGCTCCCCAGGTGAAATTACCCCAATCAAACTGATGGGTGACCATGGCGTAGGCTGCGAAGATGTCCTCTTCGATGCCTACTAGCGAATCAGGATCAAACGGTGCGGTTAAGCTACCGACGGATGCCCCCCATGCGTTTATCAAACCGGGATTATCGTAGTACACGCCTCCGATTGTATTTTCGAAATCAGTATCCCAAAGATTGGATGTCGCGAATGAAGCGATGTTGACATCGGCGGGAAAGCCGCCAAATGCGATAGCAGAACCACCTTCTGCATCTCTGCGATCAGTCATAAAGCCCACTTTCAACGTCGAGTCTGCGCCAAACAATTCCAGATCGCGCTCCGCATCAAATTTGATCTTGGTGGCTTCTGTATCCATGCCGAAGTCAACCAGAATGGCCAAATCTAAAGCAAACTCAATATCCGCGGCGTTAATTGGATTCTGTGTACCTACTTCAAAAAGATTAAGTTGAGGATTAAGCACGTCAGTAACATCGTAACTGGCGGCAACAGCACCGCCTACTGAGCGTGGAATAGGCAGGTGAGTATTGTTTTCAGTCTCGGTGTAGTTGAGTCGTGCTTCAACACGCCAGTCATTCCATTCGAAGTCCGCGCCAAACGTGGAGGTGTGAGTCGAGTTGTCATATTTACCATCTTCGAGAGCCCGTTGTGCCAACACGACTGGCTGATAACCACTGGTTGGATCTAAAGGGGTGCCAACATTGCTAAGTCCAGTATCTTCATCGAGGAATTCGAAGATAAACTGGTTGCGCTCTTCGAAATCGATGAATTCGCTGTACAGTGTGGAAACAAAGTAGCGTGAGGTGGCAGAGGGACGATACTCGAAGGTGCCACCATAGGCATTGTCTTCTCTATCCACGTTATAGCTGCGAAAATCGAGTTCATTGACTTGTAGACCACCAGGAACAGACTCAACAAAATACTCACGGTTATCAGTAACTTGTTCCCGCTCATTGCTTGAGGCATATACCACTACGCCAAATTCATCATTCGACCAGGACAGTCGGCCATTGAGCTTGCTTACATCGCCGTCACCCAACTGCTGTTCACCTGCGCCACCTTCAAGGGAAAGGCCAAACCCTTCACGGTCAAAAGGGCTGAAAGTGTGGATGTTTACGAAACCTGCGACCGCCTCGCCGGGCATGTCCGGGGTTATCGCCTTGTTCGCTTCCACTGAACTGGTAATTACTGAGGGAAAAGAGTCGAAGCGTGGGATTCGACCATTGTCGGCTCCCAGCACATCGATGCCATCGAATGCAATGGAGGTCCAGCGGGCAGGGGAACCGCGGAAGTTAATGAATCGCGCCTGGCCTTGGTCGCGCTCGATCGCCAGTCCCGGCAATCGCCCAAGTGAATCCGCCAGGTTTTGATCCGGGAATCTACCGATGGTATCCGATGAAATAATATCCTTGACGTTAAATGCCTGGCGCTTGGATTCCAGTGCGGCTGCCTGGCTGGCGCGGATCGGCGAGGAAACAACTATTTCTTCAATCTGACTCTGTGCAAAAGCGCCTGATCCATAAGTCAGGAGCGCAGGAGCCAGTGCGAGTTTTATCGCTAGCTTCAAATTCATTGTGGGGATCCCTTGAGAGAAAAGGGTGAATTATCAGCGGGAAAAATTTCAGGGATGCGACAGATAGTTGAACTTTATGTGTCAGAGTTATTTCAGCGGTAATAACAAGTGTCATGTGTAACATTAAATGATGACATAATCGTTGCAGTATGGTAATCAGCTATTGTATGGGTCTGTTACAGAATTTCTGTTTTCGCTGGTTTGAAATACCAAACAGGGTAGCAAAACTTCCACTAGCAGTTGAGCTGTGAGCTGATTGTAGTTCAGGGATTCAGAGAAGAAATCCAGCGCTGGATTTCTTCTCTGACTACATCTACACCAGGCTGCATTTATTGAACCTGCTTCCAGTATTCTGTAACAATTGTTAAGTAGCATCGTTTACAAATTAAGTGTCGAGAATCGTTTCAACCTTTAAGGGGCTGCGCAAACTATGTTACGAACTCTTCTATTTTCACTTATTGCAATTTTTGCCATTGTTAATGCTGAAGCCTCAACTATTAGAGATGTTGAAGTATTGCGTGACGGGACTACTGTGATGATTAGCTGGTCAGCTATTGGCAGTGTTGATGTGCTCTGGTCATCGGACCCTGAAGCCGCCGTGGCGGACATGGAGCTTCTGACAGAGAATGATAGTGACGGTATTTTCGCGATTACCGATCTTCAACCTGATACCCGTTATTACTTCTATCTTCGTCACCAGGACGATTCGGGTGTTCGCGCAGCCGCTCGACTACTGCCGCTTGAAGGCGGCCGAAATTTTCGTGACCTCGGCGGCTATACTACGACTGCGGGCAATATCGTGAAATGGGGGCGTGTGTTTCGTTCAGGCCACATGGCTGACCTGACTCCCGGGGATTACCAATATCTATCAGGCTTGGGAATTCGAGTGGTGTGTGACTATCGTTCGACAGAGCAGCGTGCAGCTTATCCAACCAACTGGGCGGCCGGGGAAATCGAATACCTTACTAGAGAATACACTTCCGATACTGATGAGGGGTCACTTAGAGCAATGCTCACCAATCCTCAATTGACGCCTGAATTTCTGGCAGAAAATATGGCTGCGGGTTACTACGACGGTATCGAAGAGCACAAAGAGTCCTACAGCAAGATGTTTCATAAGTTAGCTGAAGGAAACATCCCACTCGCTTTCAATTGTTCAGCAGGAAAAGATCGTGCCGGAAGATCAGCTGCTCTGGTATTGGCAGCGCTAGGTGTACCAAGAGAGCAGATTATTCACGACTACTCGCTAAGTGAACTTTATGTAGACTATCTGGGCGAATTGAGCGCCGAAGCAGACCATGAGTATGCGTTTTTTGCGGATATGCCAGCGGAAATGGTCGCTCCATTTCTCCGTTCAGACCCTCGATATATTGCCAATACATTAGACTATCTGGAGTCTGAGTACGGAGGCATAGAAGGATATTTGGAGGAAGCTCTCGGTATTGATGCAGAAGAACTAGCAAGCATTCGGGCTAATTTGTTGGAGTATTAAGTCAAAGGGGTCAGTCTGCTGTACCTTCAATTTATTCACAATTCAGTCACACGCCCTTAATCAACTTGTCACAACAGGATGACTAACATCATACCTTTACCCATCAGGCTAAGTTAAACAAAAAGGTGACTTCTCATGCTTAAGAATACCCTAGCAGCTGCAATATCACACACACTGCTGATTCCTGTCCTGGCTTTTGCGCATGGCTCTGCGAGCACTTCCGGCAACGTCGGAGAAGCGCGGGAAATTCAGTTTCCTGATACTGCCAACCATATGACCCTGGTAGTGGACCTCCATACTCACTCAGTATTTAGCGATGGGCATGTTTGGCCGCGCATTCGGGTAGGTGAAGCCATTCGCGACGGCCTCGATGCTATGGCGGTTACTGAGCATCTGGAGTATCAACCCCATATCGAGGATATACCTCATCCCGACCGGAATCGTTCCTACCAAGAGACCATGATGAGTGTACCGGAGGGTGAAGACTTATTAATCATTGCCGGCTCCGAAATTACCCGTCGCCCCCCACATGGGCACATGAACGCCGTGTTTATTGAAGATGCCAACGAACTCTTTTCCGTTCCAGGAAACGCTGCTGATTGGGATACTGCCTCCTTCGGCGCAGCAGCCAGAAATTGGCCGGCGGAGAATGCAGTGGATGCTGCGAATGAACAGGGCGCGTTCGTTTTCTGGAACCATAGCTGGTCCGATTTCGACAACGCCAAAACGGTCATTACAGACTTCCACAGACAGGCGACATTGGATGGCAAGCTACATGGAATCGAGATCGCCAACGGCAGCACTTACTCCCCGGAGTCGTTCCAGATAGCCCTGGATCACGGCCTGACGCCTGTTGGAGTCTCTGACGTCCACAACTTGATCGACTGGGATCATGAACCTCACAATGGCGGCCATCGCCCAGTGAATCTGGTATTTACCGAAGAGCGAACCGTCGAAGCCATTCGTGAATCCTTAATTGAAGGGCGCACAGTAGTGTGGTTTCGCAACCTATTGCTGGGTCAGCTTGAACATATGGAGCCGTTGCTGAACGCATCATTGCAACTTATCGGCACTCGTTACTTGGGTGAAGATTCCGGTGTACTGGAGATCGAATTGACGAACGTGTCAGATGCGACTTTCGAATTGGAAAACTTGAGCGACTACACGCTGGTGCAAAGCCACGATATAATTGAAGTACCACCCCACAGCAGTGAAACTTACCTACTGCGCACTGATGGCCGCCCCAACCGGGGCGACTTGCAGTTCAGAGTTCTCAATGCGCTGATCGCCCCGGATGCAAATCCGGAAATGCAATTCACCTTCGACGTGACGTCAAACTTCTAAATGGCTTGCTGGCAGGGGAAGCCAATGCTGTCTTCCCCTGCCTTTGTATGAATTGCCAAACGAGAGCTTTGGACTTAATAGGGCTTAATAGGGACAGATCTATTTTACTAACAGTTATCCAGGAATACGATCCGCAAAACTTACCTCCACATGCAAGTTTCCATAGTGTCCTTGCTTACCGTATGAAAGTCGGTGCAAGTGATTGTGATGATGTGGGAAACTTTACAGTTATTTCGGGCTCTGACGTTGAGCCCTGTACCATTATAGTGTCGCGAATTGTGCAAGAAGTTCCTCTCGGAAGCCCTGAACAATGGCAGGCAGTATATAGGGCCATGGGACAATCTGAAAAAGTTCGGCTGTTGGAAGCGTTTAAGAAATAAGAGCTCCGTCCAATCCGCGTTATACGAATCCCCTAACTCACTTTTGGATCATCCTGGCAGATCATGCACTCAATCCGCATTGTGACTTTTAATACCTGGAAGTGTGATGGCGACTACCTGAAAAGGATTCCGGTCATGGTCAAGCAACTCGTCGCTTTGGATGCAGATTTCATTGCCCTGCAGGAATGCTTCCACACGGAAGACGAGAATTACAATACGGCATTGTCGTTAGCTTCTGCCCTGGGGATGGATTGCAGACTGTTGTCGTATAGGCAAAAGCAGCGACGCATTGAAGCTGCGGTACAAGACAGTTACAGCGGTCTCGCTATATTGAGTAAGGAGCCTGCCCAGGCAGAACAACACCTCTCGCTACCTTCAGTCGAGGAAGATGGTGAAAGAGACGGTTTGCTGTGCACGTTTTCTGTGAATGACATGGAAATAGCCTTGGCCAATCTACATCTCTCCCATCTACGCACAGCCGATGAGTTGCGAGTAAATCAGCTCAAAATCGCTCTTGAATTGATCAAAAAAAACCCAGCGCAATGCGCATTTGTTTGTGGTGATTTCAACTCGTCTTTAGCACTTTTTAAATCTGCAAATTTGATAGTTCCTCGGGGAGAGCTGGTGGATGCGTGGCAACTGTTTCACGGCAAACCGCAGAGCGAACCCACAGTGCATGTGCAACACAGAGATCGAGGAAAAGAATGGGAGTCCGGAGCCCTCGATCATATTCTTCTTTTACCAAACGGTAATGTTGTCCCTAAAGTCATTGCCGCGACACGGGTATTACAGAATAAAGATTCTGAATTAGATATTTATCCAAGCGACCATGTCGGAATTTGTGTCGATTTGTCACTGGAAATAAAACCTTAACAATCACACGTTAGCATCTGAAAGAATTTCAATCACAAGAACAACTAATATTTCGGGGCGGTAATAATTGAGTAATAAACCTGAGCTGCTCAGCGTAGAAAGTGTTCGTGTGCAGTTTCCTGATGGAACGGTGGGACTCTCGTCTGCGTCCTTCTCGGCTCAGCAGGGTGAAATAATTGCCATTATCGGCCGCTCCGGTGCCGGTAAATCCACGCTGTTGCGTTGCCTGAACGGATTTCAGGAAATCACTTCTGGTGAGATTTATGTTTCAGGCGAATCCGTACACTCTATGGGTAACACGGAACTGCGGAGACTACGCAGGCAAATCGGATTTATCTGGCAAGAATACAACATCATTGATCGCCTTCCTGCTCTAACTAATGTGCTGACAGCAAGACTGGCACATAACAATCCTTGGCAATCTGCCGTTGGTTTTTTTGGCTCAGAACACCGCAAGATTGCGTTGCACAACATGCAGCGGCTTAATTTAATGCATCGCGCAACATTGCGCGCAGACCGAATGTCTGGTGGTGAGAAACAGCGTCTTTCTATCGCCAGGGCGCTTACGCAAGAGCCCGATATCATTCTTGCCGACGAACCCGTGGCAAGTCTTGATCCTGAATTAGCCTGGCAAGTTCTATCGGATTTGTCTCGGGTGACTCGTGAAGACGGTTTGCTGACTATCCTCACTTTGCATCAGGTGCATCTGGCCGTAGAGTTTGCTGACCGCATTCTGGGTATCGCCGAGGGAAGAATCGTGTTTGATGGGCCTCCCTCCGCCCTAGATGATGAAGCACAAACTAAAATCTATGGCGGTCGCCTGCCACAATTACATACAAGTGAAGAAAATTATTTGAAGGCGATGGCATGAGTGGATCGAGCTCTGATGTCGTAAGGCCCGCCAAACCCTCAGGCGCTCGCACTCCATCAACCGATAATCTCCTTTCCCCCTGGCCAAAGATCAGCCTCAAGTCAGGCGGCATAGTTCTGCTAATAATGGCGGTGTATGCCTGGGCAATGACAGGCACCGAATCTGCACCGAGCAAATTGATCGAAGGCTTTCCGGCGATTGTCGATATCGTCAGCCGCATGCTGCCGCCGCGCGTAGAGTTTTGGATCGTCGCTGAACATTTTGTTGAAACCTTACAGATGGCGCTAATAGGAACCACCGGAGGGATCATCCTGTCTTTACCCTTTGCATTGCTTGCTGCGCGCAATATATCACCCCATCCATGGATCTATCAGATCACACGCATTCTATTAAACATCAATCGGGCCATTCCGGAATTAATCTTCGCATTGATGTTAGTCGCTGCAGTCGGCCTGGGGCCGTTTGGAGGAGTGCTGGCAATTGCAATTGGCTCGATTGGATCTTTGGGAAAGATCTATGCAGAAAACATTGAGGCCATTGATCCGCAGCAGGTCATGGCGGTGCGGGCAACCGGCGCAGGCCCACTTACTACTTTTCTTTACGGAGTGCTTCCACAGGTCCTGCCCGTGATGACTTCTTACAGCATCTATTACTTCGAAGTCTCAGTCAGGGCGGCGACGATTCTGGGAGTGGTCGGGGCAGGGGGTATTGGCTTCATCATCCAGCAGTACATGGCATTGTTCCAATACGACCTGTTGTTTGGCGCACTAATCTTCATGGCTATCGCCATTACTTTGTTAGATCGACTAAGTGACTTATTAAGAAGAAGGATTACTTGATGATTTCTAGCCGAATAAGATTTTTTTGCATTCGAACACTCTGTCTCTTTTATATAACAATGCTTCTAGGATCATGCGGTGAAGAGCAAGCTAGTGTACTGCGCGGGCCAGATGTTCCTGATGATTGGCCGCAAGAGTTTACCTTGGCTTTTTTTATGGGCGGAGATGCAGCCGAAGTTGTGGAACGACAAGATCCGGTGCGGGGTTACTTGCAAGAGCATTTGCAAATCCCCGTTCACCTCCATCTTGCGACCAACTATTCCGCGGTAGTGGAGGCGGTGAGGTCTCAGCGTGCCGACGCCATGATGGTGGGTCCCCTTGCATATGTCCTTGCTGTTGAAGAAGCCAATGTCGAGGCATTAGGCATCATCGTCGCTGATAACGGAGAGCAATCCAATTACGAGGCAGACACGGATTCTGTTTACTTCAGCGCCATTGTAACGCGCAAAGGTTCGGGTATCGAAACCTTGGAAGATTTGCGCGGCAAAAATCTTGCCTTTGTCGATCCTGCATCCATGTCAGGCCATTTAGCGCCGCGCAATCATCTGATTAAGAACGGGATCGATCCGGAAACTGATTTAAACGCGGTCTTCGCTGGAGCCCATCCCACTGTATTGTTATCAGTGAATCAGGGAAGGGTAGACGCAGGCGCTACCATGCTGGGAAATCTGTACCGATTGGAAAGGGAAGGCATGGTAGATTTTTGCGGTTTTAGAGAAGGGCAGATAGCCACACCGGAAGTCATTGCGGCTAACTACGCGGAATGTCCGGAAGGGGGCATTGCATTGATTGCACTGACTGACCCAATTCCAGGGACTCCATTCGCCATCAGAGCAGATTTACCTGAATCGTTTAAAGCGGCTGTAAAACAAGCGCTACTTGCCACGAAACTTGATGCGGCGTTGCAAGCACGTATGCCACGTCCGTCCCATTACATCGATCCGTCGGAGGAGTACGGATACGCGCATCTCGATGAGCACTACAACTCCGTTAGACAGTTAGCAAATCTTTTGGATCTGGATTTACAAGCTATCGCTGACCAGTAAGGAATACTCATGAAAGAACACTATCAAGCAAATCAACAGAGTCGCTTGTTGTCCGTTTTAAGCACCGCGCCTGCGGCAGAGGTCTCAACATTTGCGGATCAACTACTGGCCAACCTGCCTGAAGTGAAAGTAATCGAAAACCGTACCGGGCTGGTGATGGTGCCTTACACCGATACCCGCAAGGGCGCAACGTTTCACATGGGTGAAACGTTAATCGCCGAAGCCCGAGTCAGTATGGAATCTGATGAAGGCTACGGCGCCTGCATGGGGCGCGATACCCAGCACGCGCTGGCGATTGCTGTACTCGATGTGGCATGTCAGAGCGGTCATTTTCTTGCCGAAATTGAACATTTTGTAACCGAGCAGGAAGCTATTCAGAACCAGGACGAAGAAACACTCCTCAAGAAAGTCGAATCCACTCGTGTTGAGATGGAGACTTACTAATGCGCGTACCTGAATTTACTCAAAGCGAAGAAGCGTCAAGAAAAACTTTTCTGGCTCTTCTACAAGCAACCAGTTTGCCTGGAAGCATTCATCAGTTATCACAAGCAAGCTATCCGGAAAATTTCATTGCCATCGCTGAGGCATTGATTGATCTGGAAACCACATTCTTCTCACCCGATCCGGAAATCAGTCAGGCTCTGGAGCGCACCGGTGCCAGAGCAGTAGATGTGTCAGAGGCTGAGTATCAGCTTTGGCCAACACTGCGACAAGACGACCTGGAAGTGATTAAAACTGCCTCCGTGGGAACCATGGTGTATCCCGATTCCAGTGCATCACTTTATTTAGGTTGTCAGCTAGAGCAGGGCCTGCCTCTGCTGTTAACCGGTCCGGGTATCGATGGCGAGATTGAGATTCAGGTAGCTGGTGTCCCGGAAAGCTTTTGGATTGTGCGCAATGAGTTAACCAGTTACCCCCTTGGTTGGGATGTGTTCCTGGTTCATGACGGACAGGTGCTGGCGATTCCAAGAAGCACAGAAGTCAATATTGGACCGCGCAGTCACTAAATGCGAACAAAATTCACAGCTTAGGAGAAATCAATGTACGTAGCAGCGAAAGGCGGTGAAGAAGCTATCCAGCAAGCGGAACGTCTCTACCATGATTTGAAAGGCAAACTAACACCAGAGATGGTAGAGCAGGTTGAAAAGGGCATGCCTTATTTGCTGGACAGAATCATGGGCGAATCTTCGCTTTATGCACCTCAGTTGGCGGCACTGGCGCTTGCCCAGGCTGGCGGAGATACTTACGAAGCCGTACTCATTCTTAGAGCATACCGCTCTACCCAACCAAGACTGGCTTATGCCTTGCCAATTGATTCTAACTCTATGACGGTTGTTAGGAGAATATCCGCTGCATTCAAAGATATCCCAGGTGGTCAAATTCTTGGACCAACTCTGGATTATAGCCATCGTTTGCTGCGACTGGATGTGCTGGATAAAGAATTAGTAGCGGAGGATTCTGGCACTGCCGAGTTGCAAGCTGCGGATGAGCCGAGTCCAAAACAATATCCGCCGGTTACCGACTGGCAGCGCACACAAAAAATGTTGCCCGAGTTGGATTCCATAGAGAATCCAGAACCTGCTGATTTGCCAGATCTGACTCGCGAACCAATCATGTTTCCCACATCCAGGCCTCACCGCTTGCAGGCATTGGCGCGCGCTGATACCGGCGGCTTGCTCGCTCTTGGCTACGCCAATATGCGTGGCTTCGGGCCGGTGCATCCAACGGTGAACGAAGTGCGTCTCTCCTATGCCAGGGTGCAACTCAAGCATCCGGTCACCGGAACCGTTTTTTCTGTTGGCAATATCCGGGTAAGCCATGCTGAAGTAGTGCAGACTACCAAGGCCAGCAAAGACAAGGTTGGCCTCGAATTAGGTTTCTGCGCCACATTCGGTTGGAACGAAGTAAAGAACATCGCCGGCTCAATGCTTGATTTGGCGATGGATCGGGAAGATGTACATCCCGCCTTCACCGAAGAGTTTGTGCTTTACCACACCGAGTCAGTGGAATCATCCGGTTTCTGTATCCATCTCAAGCTTCCTCACTATGTGACTTTCACCAGCGGTATGGATGCCATGAAAGACGCCATGATGGGTGTAGGAATGGCGCAGATGCCAACAAGTTCCAAGGCGTTTGAGAAGCAGGATGCAAAATCACCGGCTCCCGAGGCAGACCTGGAGACAGACGAAAAAGTCTCGCCAATTACAGCGGTGGAATCTGAATCCGAAACTGAGTCAGAGAAGGAGATGAGCTGATGCAGACATTGGCTTCTTTAAAAAAGAGCAGTGATGCCTACAGTTTTGGTTTTCTCGATGCCTTTGCGAAGCGGGAGCTGCGCAGAAAAATTCTTAAAGCTGTGGCTATTCCCGGCTATCAGGTTCCTTACGCGAGCCGGGAAATGCCAATAGCGCGAGGATGGGGTACCGGTGGATTGCAGGCCACTCTGGCTCTTGCAGGTCCAAGTAGTAAGGTCAAAGTTATCGATCAGGGTTCTGATGATTCAGTAAACGCTGCCAATTTAAGGCGATTTATTGCTCGCATGACTGGCTGCGATGCTACCCGGGATACTCTCGAATGCACAATACTGCAGAGTCGACACCGCTGTCCCGAAGAGCGCTTGAAGCGGGGACAAGTTCTGGTGCTGCAGGTTCCAGATCCGGAAACGCTCAGATCCGTTGAGCCCAATATGACCAGGGCCAGGCTAATGCATGCCGATCAGGACTACGGACTGATGTGGCTTAAGTTATACGAGCAACTGGTTCGCTTTGGACGCTTCGTGCAGGGCGCCAGCTATCCTTCTTTGGTCAATGGTCGCTATGTGATGAGCCCCAGCCCGATTCCGCGCTGGGATGTGCCGACCTTACATCAGGCGCAACATCTCACAATCTTGTCGGCTGGCCGGGAAAAACGAATCTATGCCGTGCCGCCCTTCACGCGAGTTGAGCCACTGGAATTTACTGATGAGTTTTTCCAGGTAGAAGAACAGTCGGACTGGACCTGTGATCGCACTGGTCAACGCTACAAGTTCATGAATGAGATTCCAGAAACTGACGGCACAGCCCGACATGAAATTTCCGATACAGGTTACGCGGACAAATTGATTCAAAAGAAAGAAGGCGAAGCTGTGACCCTTGGTGAGACTTACTACGACGATAACGGGACGTTCTATCATGACGGTTTTCTTAAATCCTAACGCCTGGCAACCAGCGCCACCGCGCCTGATCGAAACGGCACCCATTCTCGAAGTTAAGGGAATCCAGAAACGCTACGGTGATATTCAAGCGGTTGCCAATGTGGATATGTCGGTGTACCCGGGAGAAATTATGGGTATCGTGGGCGAGTCCGGTTCGGGCAAGTCCACTTTGTTGCGCATGTTACACCTGGAAGAACCTGCAGACGCCGGAAGTTACAAATTAAACATCGATGGCTGGCAGGATCGCGAACTTCTGCAGCTTGATCGCTTCGAGCAGCGCAAGTTGCGGGTCAGTCATATCGGCATCGTGTATCAGCACCCCCACCTGGGCTTGCGCATGCACAACACTAGCAGTGGCAATGTAGCAGAACGCTTATTGGTTGCTGGGGAACGCACTTACTCAACCCTGCGACAAGCGGCAGTCAGTTCATTGGCTGCATCAGAATTTCCACTGCAGCGAATGGACGATTTGCCGCGTCATCTCTCCGGCGGCATGCAACAGCGTGTGCAGCTCGCCAAGGCGATTGCAATGGAACCCGCACTGCTGTTGCTGGATGAGCCCACCAGTGGATTGGATGTGTCGGTGCAGGCCCGTGTGCTGGATACGCTGAAGAGTCTGCAACAGCAACAAAAGATCTCGACGGTATTGGTATCCCATGATTTGGGTGTCATTCGCACCCTGGCTGACCGGGTCATGGTGATGCGTGGTGGCCACGTTATCGAAGCTGGATTGACAGATCAGATTCTTGAAGACCCACAAGAAGCTTACACCCAGCAACTAGTGCACGCGAAACTTTAATCAGTATTGCCAGTAAGTAAATACATGCGAATCGGGCTTATCACAGATATTCATAGCAACCTGCAGGCGCTGGACGCGGCACTCAGTTTTTTGCGCGGTCAGGATATTGAAACCATCCTGTGTGCGGGTGATCTGGTGTGCTATGGCGCAAACCCCATCGAAGTACTGCGGCGACTGCAGGAAAGTCATATTCCTGCAGTAAAAGGTAACTATGATGAGGCAGTAGCACTCGATCTCCCAACGGCTTCACGTAGACCTTCTTCACCGCAGAACGAACCTTTAAAGAAGGCTGCGCTGCAGTGGACTCAAGACATCGTTTCTGATCAGGAGCGAAATTACCTTAGCAACCTTCCCTGGCGAAGCAGTCATCGGTTTGCGGGCAACTGGGTGCACGTGCTACATGCCGGGCTTGATTATCTGGATGAGTGGGTAGCTCCCGATCATCCAAATTCACTGGAGAGGGTAGCCGCGGCCTATCCAGGTGACATAGTGGTGCTGGGGCATACCCATCTGCAGTTTGCAGAAGCCGTTAACGCAACCTTGTTGGTAAATCCCGGTGCTATTGGGCGATCCCTGGACGGTGATCCGCGTACAGCATTTGCCATCCTCGATGTGGCAACTCGTGAAGTGGAGTTCCATCGTATCGAGTACGCCATCGATGAGACAGTGCAGGCAATCGAACAGTCAACGATGCCTGATGAAATCGCGTTACTAATCAAACACGCAGCCAGACGAATTGATGAACTGGAGACTCAGGCATGATTGAAGGATCGCCGATATTGGAAGTGGAAGGATTTAGCAAGACGTTTGCTATCCACAATCTGGAGCGTCACATCCCGGTCTTTGCTGAACTGGAATTCACTGTGCGCAGTGGCGAATTTCTGTTGGTGCGAGGACCTAACGGAGTGGGCAAGTCTACGCTCCTGCGCTGCCTGTTTCGCAGTTATCGGCCCACTTCAGGTTCTGCTATCTATCACTCCGCCCATGGCAGTGTGGACCTGGCTAGAGCCGCTGATATCGATATCACTTTGCTGCGCAACGAAGAGATCGGTTTTGTTACCCAGTTTCTGCGGCCCAGGCCCAGAGTGGCAGCACTTACCCTGGTTGCCGAGGTTTTGATTGCTGTGGGAACCGATCAGGACGAGGCAGAAAAGTCTGCCACTGATCTCCTGGATCGGTTTGGTCTTAAATCCGATTTGCATGACGCTTACCCAACAACATTTTCTGGCGGTGAGCAGCAAAAAGTAAATTTGGCTCGTGCCTTGATTCGCCCCCGGCGCTTGCTGCTACTGGATGAGCCGACCGCCTCTTTGGACGAAGAAACTCGAAATGCCATGGCATCCAGATTGGGAGAATTAAAGGACCAGGGCGTGGCGATGATGGGTGTGCTGCATCATGCCAGCGACGTTGAAGGACTCATCGACAAGGAATTGCATATCGAACTACCTGAAGGGGTATCCGAAACAGATCTGGAAGAGTTGGGAGACACACGTCATGTGGTTGAACAATCTTAGAATTTATTCACCGGATGGTGAGATAGAGCGCGGCAGCATTCTGATTCGTGACGGCAAGATCGAAGATCTGTTGCAGGGTGCAGCCAGAGAATCAGGGATTAACTGTGAAGGTCTGGCGGCTTTGCCCGGAATCATTGATTTCCATGGTGATATGTTAGAGCGCGAGGTGGAACCACGGCCAGGTGTTCATCTACCAATAGACCTTGGCATCTTCGAATTGGACAAGCGACTGGCAGCCAGTGGCTTGACTACTGCCTACCCGGCGATCTCTTTTGCCTGGCATGCCAAAGACACATTCCGTAGCGAGAATCGCGCAATCGATTTAATCAGAGCGGTAAACAAGTATCACAACGACTGTCTTACTGACATGCGTGTACATAGCCGATTTGAAATCACCAATCCTGACGCAGGACAGGTGCTGATAAATCTGTTGGGCGAACATCAGATTCAATTGGTATCCATCATGGATCACACGCCCGGCCAGGGGCAGTATCGAGATATCGAGGCCTATATTCAGTTTGCCATGAAGTGGCGACGGGAAAAGATGGGGATGGAAATCTCCGAAGAAGAAATGCACGAGAATGTGCGGGTTGCTCAGGAGCGCCCCAAAGCCTGGGATACCGTGCGTATGGTTGGTCAAATTACCCAGAAAGAAAACATTCCGCTTGCCTCTCATGATGATGATACCCCTGAGAAAGTTGCAATGGTGCACGACATGGGCGCAACCATCAGCGAGTTCCCGGTAACTGTGGAAGCAGCACAGGCGGCGCGGGAACGTAGTATGTATACCGTGATGGGAGCACCCAATGCATTGAGAGGTTCTTCCCATTCGGGAAATCTTTCAGCGGCTGATGCTATAGCTGAAGGACTGGTAGATATCCTGGCTGCTGACTATTACCCGTCCGCTCTTTTGCATTCCATCTATGCTTTGCAGGAGAAGGGTATTCTTCCTGTGGCGGAAGGCATCAAATTAATTTCGGAAAATCCGGCGCGAGCGCTGAACATGGAAGGGCGCGGACGACTCGAACCAGGCATGTTTGCAGACATCACTCTGGTACAGGAAGGCCAGCGGCCACGAGTTCGCGCCACGGTGCGAAGTGGTGTTCCTATATATTGGGATGGACACATGTCTCAACTTGAAGGTGTCGACCTTAGCAGCGGCTATCAAATAGGACATGTTGTAGACACTATAGAATCACCCGAAGAGCGTATCGCTTCGTGAACGCTCCACAGACTACTTCTTTAAACTACATTAAGTATTTTCCAGAAGATCTTCCTGATCTGCGTGAAAAGCGTGGCACCTTAGGTGAAGAGCCGCGTATTCATCCAAGCTGCTACATCATCGATAGCCATATCGGTGCCTGGACCGACCTGTTTGCGAACTGCATGCTGCTGGAATCTTCCTTTGATGACTATAGCTATGCGGCGGGTGATGTTTCCATCGTCTATACTGATGTAGGAAAATTTTGTTCCATCGCCTCTCACGTGCGAATTAACCCAGGCAATCATCCCATGGAGCGGGTAACGCAACACCATATGACTTACCGGCGGAAGTCCTATGGTTTCGATGAGGAAGATGATGAAGAATTCTTCCAATGGCGGCGCAATGCACATTGTTCAATCGGTCATGACGTATGGATAGGTCATGGCGCAATCATCATGCCAGGCGTAACCGTGGGTACTGGCGCTGTGATTGGTGCTGGCGCAGTAGTCACTAAAGATATTGCCCCCTACGAGATCGCGGTAGGTGTGCCCGGCAGACCTATCCGCAAACGTTTCGATGACGCAACTATCGAGAAGCTTCTGTCGATTGCCTGGTGGGACTGGGACCGCCTGACAATCGAGGCACGTTTTGATGAACTGAGAGACGTTGGAAGTTTCGTCGATAAATACAGCTAAGACTTAATGCCTGGTTCATCCGCAAGACTTTGGCAACTGTTAGGGATTCAGAATGAAGCTCGGGTTGGTTATAGTGTTGTTACATCCTAGACTCGATGCGATTCCGCGTAGTTCATATGGGTAAGATGAATCTTCGTCACACCCCTTAAACATTCTCCTATTAGTCTCGGATATACATTCAGAATTCGAGGCCCCTATCTTAATCTATAGAAAATAGGGACAGATTTATTTTCTTATTTTCTGAAAAGCGATGGCGGCTCGGGGCGGAAGAATCCAAACAGCCTTTGGGCTGTTTGTCCCCTGCGGGCTTCGCGCTAGCGCGCTCGTAGCAAACTGCTTTCGCAGTTTGTCGAACCAGGCTAGTGGTTCTCATCCACCCCTAAACCCCGCGCATTAAAAAGCCCCGCTTCGCGAGGCTTTGTAATGCGTGGTGCCCAGGGGCGGAATCGAACCACCGACACGAGGATTTTCAGTCCTCTGCTCTACCGACTGAGCTACCTGGGCCTTGTTTTGAGCTGCTGCGCTCGGAACTACTTCGTTAAAAGACAAGATCTCAGTCGGTCACTTACCTGATGTAAGCTCCCTCCTTCGATTTGCCTTTTGCCTCATACTTCCTTCGCTCGCGACGCTCAAAACCGGTATAGATCTTGGAAAGCGCCGCATTTCGCGAGCCGCGTATTAAATAGTTTCTCACCGTCTGAGTCAAGAGATCGGGCGGATTTGTGGTCGGCTGTGATGCCCGCTCATGGGGCGGCGATTTCTCGCCAGCCCCAGTCGCGCTCAGTGGGTCTAATTCTGCAGCAAGGCGTTGAATAACAGCTTGTAGGCGGCGCGGGTCTGGCCTCTGAACTGGGGTCTGAAACCGAATAGTACGACCTGGCCGGCGCCTAGCGGCGCGCGCATTAGCGCGGCCTTGCCGGCGATGTAGTCTTCTTCGCCCAGCGCCCAGCCGCTCATCAGACTGTCTTCTTCACTGTAGGTCACTATAGTTTCGATTGGGAGCTCAGGTGGCTCCATGGTTTGTTCCTGGCCGCCTTCTCTTACTCTGGAGATGGTGACCAGATCGAAGGCTCTGCTGCGCACGAATGAGGCCGCCAGTTCTTCCTCCATGCCGGCTGCCAGGGGATGGCTGGTGTCTACTTCGGTTCGCATCAAAGAACCGGGGATGAAGAATTGGCGATCTGTGGTACCTGCCACGGTGTTTTCGATGGGCAGGCCAAATTGGCGAATCGCGAAATCACTGGCGGCGTCGAGCGTCACCAGCGTACCGCCCTGGGAAACGAAGTTCTCGAGGGCGAGGGCACCTGTCAATCCTATTCCGCCGACGTATTCTTCCGGCATGGTGCCCGGTGCGTTGCCTGTCAGGATCGAGTCGGCATCCTGGCTGGGCAAGATGATGGCATCGAAACGGGATAAGTCGGCGGACTGAATGTCGGCATCGGAAAGGCTCTCCAGTTCGAATTCGTAATTCTCCAGCAGCCAGCGGGTCCAACCTTCGTCCATGTTGGCGACCCAGCTTTTGTACAAGCCAACTCGAACGGCTTCTTGCTGGGCCAGGCCCACATCAGGTGCTTTGGTCAGGCCGGTAAAGTCCAGACCTAAGTCTTCAGCAATTTGGTTTACCTGACGACGAGCGCTGCGTCCTTCATTTCTTACAATGTAAGTGCCAAGTGGAAAATCCTGATTGTTGGCGCTGAATGCAGCTTCGCTGCGTTGCACCTCAATACCTGCCTTGGTCAATCGGTTGATAGCGGTGGCACTGGTATTGGTTTGTGGTGAGAGTGCGAAACCGTAGTCGGCGTCGCCACCCACACTGCCCGCTGTGGTTTCCGGAAAGCTATCCACGGCTTGAGCGCTGGCGCTGAACGCTTCGTCCATGCGCACCACGTTGACACCCATCTGCATCGGGAGAGTCCAGCCAGCCAAATCGTATGGCGGGTCAGGTGGCCCATCAGGCGTGCGACGACGGTCTGGGTATTGCTGTGCTTCCAATAAGTCGATGGCGTAATTTCTGAAGGCCTGGTCACCGTAAACGATATATGAACCCGCTGCGAAATCCTGGCCCCTTGCGGAGAAGCCTTCGCTGGCCTGTTGGATCTCAATACCGCCCTGCATAAGAATCTTGACCAGGTTGCGCGCTTCGTCGGGGTCCCATTGGTCGGCAGGGATGACATAGGCGAATCGATCCTGCTCGGCTGCGGCTATGGCATCGCGACCCATGGAATAGATGCCGTACAGCCATCGCGATTTCAGATCCGCAGCGATATCCAGCACTGCCATTGACGCGGTGAAGGTGTAACGCACTGGGTCGCTGAATCTTGAGTCGCCGCCTGGCCAGGGATAAGGGTAGAAAATATCAACGCCACTGGTGGGGGCAGACTGGCCACGACGGGGATTACCCACCTGCGCCGGGCGTTCTTCTGGATCGTAGTAGCGCGGTGAGGCGGTCGCGTGTGAGGTTTCGGTGAGAATGCCAATCATATTGTGAAAATAGGGCACCGTGCGCATGCCGCCATTCCACCACATGCTGTAGATCATATCGGATACCGCGCCCGGCATTTTCTTCATGGCGAAGCGATTGGACATGGCGGAGCCCACCATATTCACGCCGGTAGTTACACCAGGATGAATATTGGGGTTAACCGGATCGGCAAAGGGTGGCAGGAAGATGCGCGCCCAAGAGGGTCCGGTTTGATGGTGGTTGTACACAATCTGGGGAAACCACTCTTCGTAAAGCATCCGGCTGACGGCGGCGGTTTCCGGCATATTGTTCATAAACCAGTCGCGATTATTGTCGTGGCCTACATAGTGGTGATAAAGCTCGGGTGGCCGGGTTGTTTCAAACGGCGTTTCCAGATTGCGTTCATACCACTGCCTCACTACTTCGAGACCGTCAGGATTCATGCTGGGCATTAACAGCATGATGGTGTTGTCGCGAATCTTGCGGGTTTCATCACTCTCGTCAGTGGCGACGTGATGGGCAAGTCTGGGAAGCATTTGTGAAGGGGCTACTTCCGTGGCATGCAGACCGCCGTCAATCCAGACGATAGCCTTGCCTGCTTCAGCATGACTCTGGGCGGTCTCGTCGTCTATGCGCGCATTGGCCAATTCGCGGCTGATCTGTTTCCAGCGGTCGAGTTGTTCGATGTTTTCTGCGCTGGAGATATAAAGTAGTAACAAGGGTCGGCCCAAAACCGTGGTGCCGATCTCCTCCAGTTCTACCCTTGGGCTGGCAGCATCCAGTTGACGGTAAAAATCCAGCAGCTGCTGGTAGCTTGCCAGTTTGTAGTCGGCGCCCGGCTCAAACCCGAACACACTCTCTGGCGTGGGTACCTGACCGTAAAGTCCCGAGGACCACAGGAATACAATGAAAGTAATGAAGACTTTCAAGTCGGGGCGTGGCGAACTGTTCATTTGAAGCTCCGGGGATTTTTATAAATGACTTATGGCCGAGCACTCACTCTGAAGGTGGAACGTAACCCTCGGCGCGATCGTATTCCTCGTTGGCGAGGAACTTGTCCATTTCTTGCTGCAGGTATTTGCGGGTGTCGGGATCCATCAGGTTGAGCTGCTTCTCATTGATCAGCATGGTTTGCTGGGCCTGCCACTCCTGCCAGGCCTGTTGAGAAACATTCTCGTAGATCTCCTGGCCTTTGGGGCCGGGGTAGGGGGGAACCGCCAGGCCGGGGAGCTCCTTGTTGTACTTGCGGCACTGCACCATGCGGCTCATGCGGGATCCTCAATAAGTTGTTTGGACTTTAGTTCGGGCTCTGGTTCGGACTCTGGTCTGAATTCAGGCGTGTGAGGAGTTTCTTCACCGGCGCGGCAAGGCCCACCTCCACGGAATGATCGAGAGGGTACCAGAGCCAGCGATCGGAATCAGCTACCGCAGTCTCAGTCGTTTTTAGCTTCCACTCAGATGAGAGCAGCGGCGTGATATCCAAATGATAGTGAGTGAAGCTATGGCGAATGGTTGGCAATGGCTCCAGAGTTAGAGGATTAAGCTGTAGCCCGGATTCTGCATAGGCCACCCAGCCGGGCTCAGGGCTAGCGCTGGTGTCATCGACAGCTTTTTCCGGCAGGGAATAGAGGCCGCCCCAGATACCGCTGTCGGGCCGCTTTTCCAGCAGTACATCGCCAGCTTCGTTGCGCACAATAAGCATGTTGACCGCTTTGACCGGCAGCGCCTTCTTGGGTTTTTTCCCCGGGAATTCTGCAATTCTGTCACCTGCCAGTGCCTGGCAATCCGATGCGAGCGGGCACTGATCGCAGGCTGGGCTGCTGCGGGTGCAGAGGGTGGCGCCAAGATCCATCATGGCCTGGGTGTAGGCGGCGATGTTCTGTTCGGGTAATAGCGATTCCGCCACTGTCCAAAGCTGTTTCTTTACTGCGCTGCTTTCGGGATAACCCGCGATAGCGAAGTAGCGGGTGAGAACCCGCTTCACGTTGCCGTCGAGAATCGGAGCCTTGATGTGCATGGACAGCGCCGCAATGGCGCCAGCGGTGGAGCGTCCGATGCCGGGCAGGGCTTCCAATGCCTCGACGTCTTGTGGGAATTCGCCGCCGTGATCCTGCGTTACCTGTTTTGCAGCCTTGTGCAGGTTGCGCGCTCGGGCGTAATAGCCCAGGCCAGTCCACAGGTGCAGCACCTGGTCTACGCCGGCATCTGCCAGTGCAGTGACATCGGGATACTGCTCCATGAAACGAAGATAGTAGGGAATGACCGTTTGGACCTGGGTCTGCTGCAGCATGATTTCAGAGATCCAGACCCGGTAGGGCGTTGGATTCTGCTGCCAGGGTAAGTCTTTACGGCCGGATCTCGAGAACCAATCCAGCACAGCCCGGTTAAATGCTTCGGCCTGGGCAACGGCCGCCCCTGGTTTTTGCTCAGTCATTACCCGGCCAATTGATTTTCATACTGTCGCCATAGGGCGTGGCTAGCCAATACCCTTCGAGTTGTCTGGCGCAGTCTTGCACTTGCCGTGCGAGTTCCATGCAATCCCGATCGGGCAAGACTTGGGCCAGCGTTGCCAATCACTTCTAGCCGATGTTCTTCATCAGAAAGTTTGTTACAGCGAATCTTCATGGGGGGAAAAGGCTAGTTGAGTATGCTGCGCAGCAAGCCTCGCGCCGCGTCCTGCAACTCGTCGGGCACCTGATCGGTAATGGTTTCCTGCAGCTCGTTTCTCAACGCGTTGCTGCCTATCTGGGTGAAGATTTCCCGGACCTGGGTGAAGTCGGGACGACAATAGCGATTGACCTCTTCAGCAAAGGCGGCGCTGCAATCCACTGGCCAGGACACATTGTGATACAGCTCGTTGACTGGAATTGTCTGCGGGTGTGGCGCGCCGAGCACCGTGAACAGCATGTCATAGGCAAAACTCTGGGCCTCGAGGTCGATCTGGCCGCTGCCGGTGATATCGAAGTTATCCATGCGAAGCTTCACATCTTGTTTCGACTCCAGGCCCTGCTCCAGCAGCACATAGCCGCTCATATCGCCAAAGCGCATGACGTCGGGCCATTGCTGGATCGCTTCTCCGGTGGGGCTAAGTGCTGCGATCGCGGTGAAGACCTGCTTGATGACGCCAATATCCACCGAGTTTTCACTGACGCTGAACGCAGTATTACCAGATACGGTATCCAGCATGGACTCTACCGTGTTGCCGCTTGCCGTATAGGTCGATTCAAGCTGGAGGAATCCTGTGAGGGTATTAAAGCGCGATAAATATGGGGCCAGGTCAACCAGATTAAGATTATCGGCGGTGAGACTGATTTGTAGCTCGGGTGTGCTAGAGCGGGTATTCAGTCGCACTGTGCTGCGCAGCCCGCCATCCAACAGCGAGATCGGGGTGACCTCAATATCCAGCAAGCCATCTTCCACATTAGTGAAGATATTCACGTCTTCAAACTGCATGCCGCTCGCTGTAATCGATTCGATAGAGATCTCGCCCAGCAGCGTCATGGAGTTGATCAAGTCTACCGGCAGCTCAGTTTCAGGCTGGTATTGCGCGGCTTCGTTAAGTTGCGGAGAAGTCTCGCTAGAGTCTGGTGCTGCAGCCGGTGCCGGCTCTTCGTCGCCAGACGATTCAGGAAAGAAAGGCGATAGGTCGAGTGCGCCAGCACTCACGGTGTAGCTGACATTTAGTGGAGCCAGGTCGGAGGCAAGTCTGATCTGCGCATCGCTCTCAATGTTGGCGCCGGCGAACTCGATATTGAACGCCGGAATATTGGCCTGCTCATCAGTGCCGTTAAATCGCATGTCGAAACTCAACAGCTTGTCGGTATCGACACCGAAATTTAAGTCCTGTTGACCTTCGCGCATACCCAGTGATTCAAGCAACACCAGAACATCGAAGGGGGCCGCCGAGATCGAGCCTTCGTAGCTGGGTGAGAAATTAAAACCATTGATAGTCACGTCGCCGCTGACCAACATTGGCGTAACGCTGAACTGCAAGTCATTCAGCTGCAGTTTGCCGGCGTTGATATCCGCCACGACTTCAGACCTGATCGCCAGCGGTACTGCTGCCGACATGCCGTTGTTCTCATAGTCGAATTGCAGGTCGATGCTGAAGGGCCGGCCGTCGATATTGGTGTCGCGACTATCAAGAGTCAGGTTATCGATCTGGTAACGGGCGCCCTGGGACAGGTCCTGGATATCGATGCTGGCATTGGCAATTCTCAGCCTCTCGACGGACAGCCCGGTGACATCGCCGGTTTCCTGCCCGTCAGGACTCGAGCTGCTGGCTGAGCTCGAGGCTGAGGGTAAATCGGAATCTGGGGCGGAGGCTGCGCCAGAATCGGCAGCGATGGACCAGATGCTATTTCCCTCTTCATCAATATAGTAATTGGCGTGGAAGTCTTCGGTGGAGATTTCGCGAACCTGAATCTGGTCGCTCAGCATAGAGGCAAGATCAACGCTCAAGACTGCGGAGGAGGTGGACGCCAGTTCCACGGGATAGGCGGGATTTTTGAGCCGCACATCGGCGAGCGATAGGCCGAAGTCTGGAAACAGACTCAAAAACAGATCGCCCCCAATAATCAGCTCATAGCCGGTCGCGGCCAATACGGCGTCAGCTATGGCTGTTTTGTTGGATTCGGTATTCACCCGTGAAATCAACAGGACTCCTGCAATAATCAGCAGTACCACGAATCCAGCCAGGACTTTCAGGAAATTCTTCACGGGGGCTCTCAGTGAGTTTGGTCGGTTTAGTCTGTTTAAATAGTTCAGTCAGTTCAATCAGTTGAGTGAATGTCGGTGCTTTAAGACCTGCAGGATACCAGTATTAAAGCCTGCCTGACCTGAATTTCAGGGATAAAGCCGGGCCAATGGCCCAAGTCTAGCGAAACTGCCGGAATCCTGCACGATTACTGGCTTTCACTCCTGCGGGCGCAGCATTATAATGCGGTTTTTCCGAAAACGGGTCATTTCATGAGCGCTTCAGCTCCATCTACTGCGCGCAAGGCTTCGGTCGAGCGTAATACCAATGAAACCCAGATCAGCGTCAGCCTTAACCTCGATGGCTCGGGCGAGCTTGATGTGGAGACAGGTCTACCTTTTTTGGATCACATGCTGGACCAGATTGCCCGGCACGGCCTCGTGGATTTGAGCATACGGGCGACGGGCGACCTTGAGATCGATGCGCACCACACCGTGGAAGACATCGGCATTACCCTAGGTCAGGCCTTGAATCAGGCGCTGGATAAAACCGGTATTCGCCGCTACGGCCATGCCTATGTGCCGCTGGATGAAGCGCTGTCCCGTGTGGTGCTGGATTTTTCCGGCCGCCCGGGGCTGGATTACCACGTGCAGTTTGCCAAAGGCACGGTGGGAAATTTTGATGTGGACCTGTTTCATGAGTTCTTCCAGGGCTTCGTGAACCACGCCATGGTGACGCTGCACATCGACAATATCCGCGGCAAGAATGCCCATCATCAGATCGAGACTATCTTCAAGGCCTTTGGTCGCGCGCTGCGCATGGCGATGGAGATTGACCCGCGCGCTGCAGGCCATATACCTTCAACCAAAGGTGTCTTATAGCGTGTGCCCAGTTCACGTTGCTGCGGTTGCGTTACACGCGTTGCTCGCGTGAACCAAGCCAGTTCGCTAATGATTCTGTCAAATCCATTCAGTTGCTTCCCCGACATAAATGAATAACGTTGCAGTCATAGACTATGGCATGGGTAATCTGCACTCCGTGGCCAAGGCCCTGGAGCATGTCGGGACGCAGCTCCAGCCCAAGACCGGCGAAGCAACCGAAGTCGTGGTAACTGCGGATCCCGCGATAATTGCTGCAGCAGATCGCGTCATTTTTCCCGGCGTAGGCGCAATTCGCGACTGCATGGCAGAGATAAACCGCCTCAACGTGGGCGAGATCGTCGCCGATGCCATGAAGGCTAAACCGGTGCTGGCAATCTGTGTGGGCATGCAGGCCCTGATGAACCACAGCGAAGAAAACGGTGGCGTTGATTGCCTGGGGTTTTTGCAGGGACGGGTGAAGTATTTTGGTGATGACTTACGCGGAGAGCTGGGTGAGCGACTCAAGGTTCCGCATATGGGTTGGAACAGCGTCAAGCAACAGGCGCAGCACCCGCTTTGGCGGGGCGTTCCAGATAACAGCCGATTCTATTTCGTGCACAGCTACTATGTAGAGATGGCAGATGTGTCGAAAGTGGCCGGGCTTTCCGCATACGGTAAGGAAATCGTGGCGACAGTTGCGGATAGCAATATATTCGCGACCCAGTTTCACCCAGAGAAGAGTCAGAATGCCGGACTGACCCTGTTGCGAAATTTCCTGCAGTGGGACGGCGGCAGCGGCTAGTCATACAAGCCGCCCGTGGCGCATAGATAAGACGCCTATGGTGAATTAAGAAGAAGCCCGTGGCGAATGAATAAGGCTAGTAAGTTAAACAGTACCGCGAACATAGAATGAGCAAGCCATGTTAGTCATACCAGCAATAGACTTGAAGGATGGTCAGTGTGTGCGCCTGAAGCAGGGGCGTATGGAAGACAGCACCGTGTTTTCTGATGACCCCGTAGAGCAGGCCAGGCAGTGGCTTAAAAAAGGCGCCAGGCGTCTTCATATAGTGGATCTGAACGGCGCGTTTGCGGGAACGCCGGTCAACGCAGAAATCGTGACGGCTATCACCAGTGCGCTCCCCGACTTGCCGGTTCAGATTGGCGGTGGCATTCGAAACCTCGAGGCAGCGCGCTTCTATATTGAAGCGGGTGTGAGCTATATCATCATCGGCACCCAGGCGGTCAAAGACCCGGGTTTTGTGCGCGAAGCCTGTGAGGCATTCCCTGGTAAAGTCATTATCGGCCTGGACGCAGTGGATGGCATGGTCGCGACCGAGGGTTGGGCGGATGTGTCAGCGCTTGCAGTCGAAGAAGTCGTGCGGCGGTTTGATGGTCTGGGTATCGAAGCGGTGATCTACACCGACATCTCTCGTGACGGCATGATGCAAGGCACGAATCTGGAGGCCACCGTTGAACTGGCAGAGCGTTCTACTATTCCTATTATCGCATCGGGCGGCATCGCCAAGCTTGCTGACATCGTGGACCTGAAGGCTGCGGCCAGAGCTGTTGGCGGCGCAGGCATCATGGGCGCCATTACCGGCAGGGCGATTTATGAAGGCAAACTCGATCTCATGGAAGCCCAAACATACTGTGACTCTGATGATTAAGGTCTGATTATTAGGCTTTGATAATTAGGGTCTGATGACCAGGAACAGGTAGTCCTACCATGGCACTAGCAAAGCGCATAATTCCCTGTCTCGACTGTGATAAAGGTCGAGTGGTCAAGGGTGTTCAGTTTGTGGACATTCGTGACGCGGGTGATCCAGTCGAGGTGTCTAAACGCTACTGTGATGCCGGCGCCGATGAGATCACCTTTCTCGACATCACCGCCAGTCATGAGGACCGGAAAACTACGGTAGACACCGTCCGCGCAATTGCGGGTCAGGTGTTCATCCCGCTCACGGTGGGAGGCGGCATCCGCACCCTCGAAGACATCCGCATCATGCTCAATGCCGGCGCCGACAAGGTCTCTATCAATACTGCCGCGGTGAATAACCCTGAGTTTGTTCGCGAAGCTGCCGAACGGTACGGTTCCCAGTGCATCGTCGTCGCTGTGGATGCCAAGCGGGTATCTGCAGAAGATGAGCCGCTGCGCTGGGAGATATTTACCCACGGTGGTCGCAATCCAACGGGCATCGAAGCCATCGATTGGGTAAAGCGAATGGTGAGTTACGGTGCGGGTGAGATTCTACTTACCAGTATGGACCGGGACGGCACCAAGATAGGCTTTGATCTGGAACTGAATAAGACGGTGAGTACGGCAGTCAACGTGCCGATTATTGCCTCTGGTGGCGTAGGCGAGTTGGACCACCTGGCAGATGGCGTTCTAAAGGGCGAAGCGGATGCGGTGCTGGCAGCCAGCATCTTCCACTTCGGCGAATACACGATCCGCGAAGCCAAGGAACATATGGCTGCCCAAGGTATTGAAGTCCGACTGGACTAGGGTTAACCAGGAATTACCCAGGGTCTGACCAGGATCTGCGAGCGTCTAGAAATCGTCGCGTTGAGAGAAACTGCCGCTGGTGTTTACGCGGCTGCCAGGCTTGAACGCATTCACACCCTTGAGCACATTCAGCGCTTCGTTTAGCGGATAATCCGTCACCAGCACTTCTTCTGCGGAGATCAGGGCTTCCGCCATTTCCTGATCTGATTCCACCGCTTCTTCACCGTTACCGTTGTCCAGACGACCCGGCAGATCGGCTTCGGTGTATTCGGAAATACTGCGCGAGCGTCGGGTTACGAAGGCATCATCGACGATGATGTCCGGCGTGATGCCCTGGGCCTGAATAGAACGGCCACTGGGTGTGTAGTAAAGCGATGTGGTGAGCTTAATTGCGCGGGAACCGTCCAGCGGCAGCAAGGTCTGCACCGAGCCCTTGCCGAAACTCTGGGTTCCCATGACCACGGCGCGGCCATGATCTTGCAGTGCCCCAGCCACGATTTCAGACGCTGACGCCGAGCCGTTGTTGATCAAAACGACCAGCGGCACATCCGGTGCTACCGTGGCCAGATTAGCGGAAAACTCCAGATCATTACCTTCCAGGCGCCCCTTGGTGTACACGATACGACCCTGCTCTATAAAGGCATCAACCACCTTGGCTGAAGCCTGCAAAACGCCACCAGGGTTATTGCGCAGATCCAACACAATGCCTTTCAGCTCGCCGTGTTCCTCAGAGAGTTCCAGCAATTCGGTTTCCAGCTCCTCGCCGGTATTCACGCGAAACTGGGCCAGGCGGACATAGGCGTAACCCGGCTCCAGCATGCGGCTGCGAACGCTGGCGATGGCGATGACTTCGCGCACCACGGTTACTTCGAATGGCTCCATGCCTTCGCGGGCAATCGTCACCGTCACTTCAGTACCTGGCTCACCGCGCATCATGTTGGCGGCCTCTTCAGGCAGCAGTTCACGCAGCAGCTTGCTGTCGATCTGGATGATCAAGTCTCCGGCCTGAATCCCGGCCCGGTCAGCAGGCGTATCATCGATTGGGCTGATGACTTTGATATAGCCGTTTTCCCTGCCCACTTCTATGCCCAGGCCGCCAAACTCGCCGGTGGTAGTCTCTTGCATCACATCAAATTCGCGCCCGGCCAGGTAGGCAGAGTGAGGGTCGAGACCCGACAGCATGCCTTTGATGGCGTTTTCCAGCAGGGTCTTGTCATCAATTTCTTCAACGTAGGCCATGCGAATGCGATCCAGCGCCTCGGTAAACATGCGCACTTCATCCAGTGGCAAGGGCAACAGCTCTGATTGTTGTGGCTGGGACTGAGACTGGCCGGAAAGCGGCAGGGCGATTAGCAAGCAAATGCTGAGCGCGCCAGTAATCCTGTTGCGAAGCTGAATCATGGGTTTTTCCTGAAAATTCATTTAACTTTCATGTGAG
>CENZ01036099.1_pt1 | contig 48486 bp, 65 predicted proteins | sample 361341 | NCBI WGS metagenome assembly CENZ01 (sample SAMEA2619782, study PRJEB7988) | marine metagenome | biome: marine biome (ENVO:00000447); feature: deep chlorophyll maximum layer (ENVO:xxxxxxxx); material: "saline water (ENVO:00002010), including plankton (ENVO:xxxxxxxx)" | depth 50 m
GATTCTGGTTTAGCAATGAATCCAGCAGATATCAATACTTTTGATATGATGGATCGTCAGAATCAAGCATTCCAACCAGAAATTGCAGCGCAACAAGCTGATGATTCTCACGAAAGAGAACAAGAAAAAGCAGACGACGCGCATCAAAAACAATTACAGATAGCAAAGTCTCAACCTTCTACTAATACTAAATAAACAATAAGTCATGGAAAATAATATCAATCCGGTTAATCCGGAAGCGGAAGTTGTTAACATTGTAACTGCTATTGCAGACAATGAAAGGTCAAAAGCAATTGATGCTATTCAAGATTTGCTATATGCAAAAGCATCAGAAACTTTATCAACATACAAACAAAGTGTTGCCAAGACTTACTTTGACGAACCAGTAGAGACGGAAACTAATGAAACTGATAACGGAACAGATTGAAGATGTGCGTGTTATCACCGAAGGAGTTGGTGATGACAAAAAATTATACATTGAAGGTGTTTTTCTTCAGTCCGAACTGAAGAATAGGAACGGTCGTGTCTATCCATTTCAAGTTTTAGAACGTGAAGTCGGACGTTATAACGAAGAGTATGTTAAAACTAATCGTGCTCTTGGTGAGTTGGGTCATCCTGATGGTCCAACTGTCAACCTTGATAGAGTTTCCCACAGAATTACTTCGCTTAGAGCAGAAGGTAATAACTTTATGGGAAAAGCGCAAATCTTAGATACTCCTATGGGGAAGATTGCTAAATCTCTCTTGGGTGAAGGTGTACAACTTGGTGTATCTTCACGCGGAATGGGAAGTATTGATAAGCGTGAAAGTACCGCATATGTCATGGATGACTTTATGCTTGCTACTGCTGCAGACATTGTGGCAGATCCCTCTGCACCAGATGCTTTTGTCAATGGTATCATGGAAGGAAAAGAGTGGGTTTGGGATAATGGAATTCTTAAGGAGTCCCAAGTTGCTAAATATCAACATCACATAGGCGAATCTACTCGCCAAAACCTAGAGGAGAGAACGCTTCAAGTGTTCCAAAACTTCCTCGCGGGTTTATAATTTAATAAATAAACTATAGATAATCATAAGATTTACGGAAGGACTCAAAATGTCAGACATGTTAAACGAAAAGTTTGAGGAGTTTCTGAGCGGTCAACAAGTCGTTATGGAAGCGGGAGCACAGGATCCCATGCCTCGTGTATCTGCTTCAGTAATTCCTGGTACAGGCTCAGATCCCTCGGCAATTTCGGGTGATCCTCAACAAAACGGCAGTGGTAAAGATCCAATGCCAACAGTACCTACATCAGTTGCACCTAATCAGTCACAGACTGATCTTGGCGGTTCACAGTCTGAACCACTTCATTCCAACAAAGAAGAAGGTGAAGATAATCCTGGTTCTAAAGCAGCAGCACCTGTCTCACAAGACGGTAGTGTTACTTCACCATCAGGTAAACCTGGTGATGAAGCAGGTGCCAATACACTTGGCGCAGAAATTGCTTACGGAACTAAGAAAGGTCCAAACGTATCTTATCCTATTAAACCAGCATTTGAAGATCTGGATATGTCATCAGACATTAGTGCCCTCTTAGAAGGCACAGAACTCTCGGAAGAGTTCGCTGAGAAAGCAAAAACTATTTTTGAAGCTGCTGTCAAAGCGAAAATTTCTGAAGAGTACGACAAGCTTGTAGAGCATTTCGGTAAAGAATTAGAGAAGCAAGTAGAATCTGCTAATGCAGAACTCTCTGAGGAAGTTAACGGAACTGTAAACTACGCAGTCACACAATGGCTAGAAGAAAATCAAGTAGCTGTTGATCGTGGCATCAAAAATGAGATCACTGAAGACTTCATCGCAGGTCTCAAAGGTCTCTTTGAAGAACACTATATCGCTATCCCCGACGACAAAGTTGACGTGGTAGAAGGTATGGCTGAATCTATTCGTGAAATGGAAGAGCGCCTAGACGAACAGGTCAAGGCAAATGTGAAACTACAGAATCGTCTTAACGAGTCTGCCAAACTCAATATTCTGTCCACTGTGTCAGAAGGACTCGCAGATACTCAAAAAGAAAAACTCGCAGCACTTGCTGAGGGTCTAGAGTATGTAACTGAAGAAGATTTCTCTAAGAAAGTTAAAACTATCAAAGAGTCATACTTCAAGAATTCAGTTTCTACTCCCGCAGCAGAAGTTGCAGATGAAACTCCAGTTGAAGGATTAAGCGAAGAGGTAACACCAGCAATGGCACAATACCTCACCGCCCTGAATCGCTGGAAGTGATTATTATAAAACCTATTTTTTAAATTCGGAGCAAAAAATGTTTAATGCACAAGCTCTGACAGAAAAGTGGGCACCTGTTCTAGGTCATGAAGGCTCTTCAGCCATCACAGACAACTATAGAAAAAGTGTTACCGCTGTTCTGTTAGAAAACCAAGAAAGATTCATGCGCGAAGAGCGCGGTATGCTTAACGAAGCAGGTGGATCAGCAGGTAATAATGCCGGAGCCATTGGTGGCAACGCCCTTTCAGGTTCAGGTCTAAGCACCCAAACTGGTGGTCTTGCTGGATTTGATCCTGTAATGATCAGCCTCATCCGTCGTGCAATGCCTAACCTCATTGCCTATGACATTTGTGGCGTTCAACCCATGTCTGGTCCTACTGGACTAATCTTCGCAATGAAGAGTCAGTATGAAGGTCGTGACGGTGTTGAAGCACTGTACAACGAACCCGACAGCGACTTCTCTGCAGGATTTGACGCAACTGCAAACGCATACGACACCGCTAACCCCGTTGCAGGCAGCAACCCTGGTCTTCTTAACGATTCAGGTACTTATGACCGTGGCGTTAAGCCCATGGCACGTGAGGACGCTGAGGCACTAGGAGAAAGCGGGAAACTATTCCGCGAGATGTCATTCAGCATTGAGAAGACTTCTGTGACTGCACAGTCCAGAGCTCTCAAAGCAGAATACACCTTGGAATTGGCACAAGACCTTAAGGCAATCCACGGTCTTGATGCTGAACAGGAACTTGCTAACATTCTGTCTAGCGAGATCCTTGCTGAGATCAACCGTGAAGTTGTTCGTACTGTGTACACCATCGCTAAGCCTGGTGCTCAGAACAACACTGCCAACGCTGGTCGCTTTGACCTAGACGTTGACTCCAACGGCAGATGGTCAGTTGAAAAATTCAAGGGACTTATGTTCCAAATTGAGCGCGATGCCAACGCAATCGCACAAGAGACTCGTAGAGGAAAGGGCAACTTCATCATCACTTCTGCTGATGTTGCTTCTGCTCTCGCGATGTCTGGTACTCTAGACTACACCTCAGGTCTAACTGGTGCTGGTGGTCCTTCCATCGGTGAAGTTGATGACACCGGTAACCTTCTAGTTGGAACCATGAACGGTCGCATTAAGGTCTTCGTTGATCCTTACTCTGCTAACGTTTCTAACTCCCACTACTACGTAGTTGGTTATAAGGGTACTTCCCCTTATGATTCGGGTCTGTTCTACTGCCCATACGTACCCCTCCAGATGGTCCGCTCAATCGGTCCTGACACCTTCCAACCCAAGATTGGATTTAAGACCCGCTACGGCATGGTCGCTAACCCATTCGTCACCGCATCAAACGGTACACCTGATGCTGAAGCACTTACTGCTTCACGTAACCAGTACTACCGTCGTGTATTGGTTCAGAACCTCATGTGATATCGTTACGATATCAACACAGGGACCCTGCGGGGTCCCTTTTTTTGTGCTTAAATAGAAGTAGTATCTTTTAATTATTATGCCTCGTGGTAGATTACATAAAACAGACATGCTTGCAAAGGTATATAAATTAAAGACAGAATTGTACAGTAAAGATACAAATTCTGGTATGACAGGTCAATGGTATGACGGTGCTCATGATTCCCTAGATAAGGTATTAGATATCATAAACGAATATAGTCAATGAATCAATCATTAGTATTATTATTATGTTTGTCTCCACTAGCAACAATCTTTATTGTAATGAAACTTGCTGTTTGGATGTCCGCTGTAAACACTGAATCGGATTATGTCAAAAAAGAACCTTTACGAAAACGAGGACCATTCTTGGACAATCCATATGCAGACGTTGATGAAAAGGAAGAAGAATTTGGAGATCGCACAGATTATCAATGAAGCGATTAATGAATACTATTCGCTTCGTGGTTTACCAGTTCCAGAATGGAGACAGAAAAGAGATCCGGATTGGTGGACAGAATATTTAATTAGTTTAGGTCTTGATACAGACAACCCATAAATACTAAGTAGCTTGGGAAGTTGACATGCCTGCAGAATGGTACAAAGAACAAATCGGTAACCGCAACTTTTTATCTCCAGTTGGTTTTAAACTAGATCTTGAAATTTTTCGTGGTGTAGATTTTTTCTGCCAGACAGCAAGTATTCCAGATATTTCAATGCCATTTGTTGAAGTTCCTACACCATATAGAGGCGTAGCAATTGCTCCTAGTGGTGGAGTTAGTTATGGAGATTTAAATGTTCGGTTTATTATTGATGAAGAATTAATTAATTACCGTACAGTACATGATTGGATTACTGAATTTGGATTGGCAAATGGAAGATCGTCTGGTCCAGATGAATACTCATCAGCACGACTACACATTTTAACTTCATATAATAATGTAAATCATATTATTGATTTTAAAAATATTTTTCCAGTGTCATTGTCTGGAGTTCAATTTGATGCTACAGTAGGAGATGTTGAGTATCTACTTGCAGACGTAACGTTTAAGTATGAGAAATACACTATTTGCAATGAGAATTTACAACCTTTATGAATTTTGAAACCCTTCGTAATAAATTTGAAAAACTAAGAGAAGACTGGGCAGAAGATTCTGCAGTTGACTTTCAGTTTAAGAACAAACAGTATACCACAGATCTGGGACAACTTGCATTATCTATCCCTTTCCAACACAATAAATACTTAAACCATTACACTGACATTCAGCAGATCAAGACTTCGCTAGAATTTGAGATCCGCAAACTGGTAAAAAATAAGCGTGAGTATTACTCAGGCGAAGCAGATGCTAAAACCTATGCTGCTAAACCATTCGGATCAAGCATTAAGACTTCAGAAAAAATGAGAACATACCTTGAGGCAGATGAGGACATCATCAACCTTGAGGCAAAAATTAAATATCTAGACCAGATGCTTTACTGGATAGATCAAGTCATGCGTCAAATTTCCAATAGAGGTTTCCAGGTTAAGAGTGCAATTGAGTGGGAAAAATTCGTCAATGGACAATAATGAAATTCGGTAATCCTCTCGTTAAATTTAAATTGAATGATCACGATCTTTCAATAATTGAAAATGCAATTGTAGAAAATAATCTTGAAGAAGGTGAGGCAAGTAATCAAGATTTAAGAAAATGTAAAATTGATTGGATTGAAAATTCCAAACTTAGATCTTTACTTTTAACTCTTTGTCATCAAGTAAATGTAAATGCAGAATGGAACCTTCAAATTTTAGGAGGTGAAGGTATTCAATATACTCTTTACAACGAAGGAGATCATTACAATTGGCATGTTGATGCACAGGGATTTTTAAAATCTCAACAAATGGTTACGTGTTCAGACAGTCCTACTAGAAAAATAAGTCTTACCGTATTCTTAAATGATCCAGAAGAGTATGAAGGTGGTGAACTAGAACTAGAACTCTTCGGACCCTTGGCCAAAGAAAGAAGTGTAAAATTTAAAGAACCTAAAGGAACGGTTATATTTTTTCCTTCGGATACTTGGCATAAAGTTAATCCAATAACATCAGGAGTTAGAAAATCTTTAGTCTCTTGGTTTGGTGGCGGACCTTATGTCTAATTTAATTATTAAAAAGAAAAACGAAGTATATATTACTATCCATTCTGAAGAACCCCATGTACATCAGGAGCTCTCAGATTATTTTTCGTTTGAAGTTCCTGAAGCAAAGTTCCTGAAGAAGAACCCCAGATACAAATACTGGGATGGAACTATTCGTCTGTACTCTCCTGGTACAGGCGACCTTTATGGTGGTCTGATGAAGCACCTACAGGTATGGGCAGGTGAACGCCAGTACAATATTGAGTATGAAACTAATGACTGGTATGGAGAAGTCAAAGAAACTAATGACTTTGTTTCATACGCAGGCATTGAAACATATATGAATAAAATTACACGATCTGAAATCAAACCAAGGGTGTATCAGTATCGTGCTGTTTACGAAGCAATTAAAAATAATAGGAAGCTCTTACTTTCTCCTACGGGGTCTGGTAAATCTTTGATGATTTATTCCCTCGTCAGATACTATACTGCTACCAACAAGAAGACGCTGATCATCGTCCCTACTACGTCCCTCGTAGAACAGATGGTCAATGACTTTAACGATTACGGGTGGAATGCTGACGATCATGTGCATAAGATATATTCAGGCAAAGATAAAAATACAGACAAACCAATTGTTATTTCCACTTGGCAATCCATCTACAAGTTCCCAAAAAGATACTTTGATGATATTGACTGTGTTATCGGTGATGAAGCACACCTATTTAAGTCAAAGTCCCTCACAGGAATCATGACCAAGTTACATAATGCAAAATATAGGTTTGGTTTTACTGGCACCCTAGACGGCACCAAGACACACAAGTGGGTGCTAGAAGGATTGTTTGGTGATTGCGAACAGGTCACTAAAACAGATGATCTAATTAAGTCAGGTTATCTTAGCAAGTTTAGAATAAAAATTTTACTTTGTAAACATGCTCCGCAACATTTTGAATCATATCATGATGAAATAGATTACATTGTAGAGCATCGTGGCAGAAATAATCTTATTAAAAATTTAGTAAAAGATATTGAAGGGAACACTCTTGTATTATTCAACTACATTGAAAAGCATGGGGAACCACTTTTGGAATTGATAAATAGCAACATAGACCCCGAACGAAAATTATTTTTTGTTCATGGTGGTACTGATGTTGAAGACAGAGAATCAGTTCGTCAGATTACAGAGACTGAAAACAACGCCGTAATCCTTGCTTCATACGGTACATTCTCTACAGGCATTAATATTAAAAGACTACACAATATTATTTTTGCATCCCCTAGTAAGTCGCGCATCCGTAATCTCCAGTCCATCGGACGTGTTCTCAGGAAAGGCGACGGCAAAGACATCGCAACCTTATACGATATCGCTGATGACATTGGCGGTCAGAACTACACCCTTAGACATTTGAATGAGAGAGTCAACATTTATAATGATGAGAACTTTAAGTATGAGGTTATAAAAGTAAACCTTAGATCAAGTTAAATATGGAAGAAGAATTTTTAGCAACTATGAAGTTAATTACAGGTGAAGAAATAATTTCAAAAGTTTCTTATATGCCTGATGATGATAGTCTTGTATTAGAAAATCCTATGGAGGTAACTTTTGTTGATCAACAAAGAAATCATTTAAAAATTAATGGATTTTCTTTAACAGAATGGATTCATTCAACTTTTGATCATATGTTTATTTTACCTAAACAACATATTATAACTATGACACAAGTTGAAGATAAACGTATTGAAAAATTTTACTCTGATACGGTAGCAAGACATATTAATCAAGTTAGTTCATTTAAAGATTCATATGAACCTCATAAGTTTTCTCGTACAATGGGAAACCTAGGTTCTATTAAAGAAACTAAAAAATCTTTAGAGGATCTATTTAATAAAAGTTAAAAGCTACAACCCTTCTGAACTCTGACATAGTTATCCTACTCAGGTTCTCGGGATTTGTCAAGCCTTGACAATATTCATAAGATGAACTAAACTAAGAGTATCCGAAAAGGAAAAGTTCTCATGAAAAAAAAGACAGAGTATTACGTCAATAATAAAGAATTTCTAGAGGCGGTCTCTGTCTACCGGAACAAAGTGATCGCAGCAAAAGAAAACAATCAACCACGTCCTCGTGTTCCAAATTATATTGGTGAGTGTTTCCTTAAGATTGCTACACATCTATCATACAAACCTAACTTTGTCAACTACATGTTTCGTGAGGATATGATCTGTGATGGCATTGAGAACTGCTTGCAGTACATTGACAACTTTAATCCAGAGAAGTCTTCTAATCCGTTTGCTTATTTTACGCAAATTATTTACTACGCATTTTTAAGAAGAATTCAAAAAGAAAAGAAACAACTAGAAATTAAAAATAAAATTCTTGAACGTTCAGGATATGATGAAGTGATGCATACAGACACATACGATGGTAGTATGTCAAGTATGAACGCTTCCTATTCTGATATGGGTAGCATTAAAGAAAATATTGAAATTAAAATGAATCGCTAATGCCAAATCCAAATCAAATGTATGAAGACATGTATAAATTAAATGCTTTATATGAAGAGCTGTGCTGGGGTCCAGATGACGAACTGGTCTTTACTCATCGTCACGGCAGAGTTGTGATCTATAATAATACGCTAAGGAAGCAAGCAATCAATGAGTGACAACTCTAAAACTTTTGAATATGAATGGTATGAAACACCTTATGGAAAATTCCGAATTGAGAAAAGACGGTTTGGAACGTGGTCTAGCTTTGGTGAGGATGGCACGAGCATCGTCACAGGCGGTACGAGGGAATCTGTCGTGGAAGGAACGCCATTCCACTTGGAAGGTGTCGCTACTAACTGGGCAAACTGCAGATATACAGATACCTATGATGGAGGCGTTGGAGGTAAACTATGAAACCGACTGAAAACTACGAACAATTAATTGAACGTTTTACTAAACGAACATTTCAACTTCGTGCTAGGGCAGGAGAATTGAAAGAAGCATATGATGAGTATGTAAAAATTCAAGAAGATTTGCAACGATTAGTTGGATCTCTTCAAGCAGTAGAGTATCTTGCATATGGTAAAATGCCTGGTGACGGCAATCATGACGGTATGAAGGACCACAAACCTCAATGAAGATCGCACTCATTACAGACCAACATCTTGATGGACGCAAAGGTTCTTTAGCGTTCTGGAATTACTTTCAGAGATTCTATGACGAGATCTTTTTTCCTACTCTTGAGAAAGAAGGTGTCAATACCATTATTGATTTGGGTGACACTTTTGATAACCGAAAGTCTGTGGATTTTAATACTTTTAACCGTGTTAATGAAAATTACTTCAAGCGATTAAAAAATTATAAAGTTCATATGATTTTGGGAAATCATTGTACGTATTACAAAAATACAAATCAGATTAATTCCCCGGAACTTTTATTAGAACAGTATAATAATATTAAAATTTACGTAGATCCAAAAGAAATTAAACTAGGCAGTAAAACATTTTTAATGTTGCCATGGATTAACGCAGGTAATAAAGAAGTAAGTTTAAACATGATCAGCAAAAGCAATGCTGATAATGTGTGTGGTCACCTTGAGTGTGATGGGTTTGAAGTTACTCCTGGTATGAAGTTTGACGGTGGATTTAAAATTTCGGATTTTAAAAACTTCAAACGTGTTTGGTCTGGACACTTCCATCACAAATCAAAACATGGTAATGTTCAATACCTAGGCAACCCTTATCAGATGTTCTGGAATGATTATAAGGACACTCGCGGATTCCATATCTACGATACTGAAAGTGATAAACTTAAGTTTGTCCGAAATCCCTACGAGATCTTTGATAAGATCTTCTACGATGACACCAGTACCGACTACAACAAACAGGATGTGTCTAGTTATAAAGACAAGTTTATCAAGATCGTTGTCAATGAAAAACGAAACTACCAAATGTTTGAAACATTGGTTGATCGTCTTTATAACGTAGGTGTTCATGATGTTAAAATTATTGAAACTTTAGTTGACACAGAAGATCTAGATGATATAGAATTGAATGTAAAAGATACACTCACTCTTTTAAGTGAGTACATTGATGAGATTGAACTTGCGGTAGACAAAACCGACCTCAAAAAATTAATGCAATCTCTCTACATAGAATCATGCGAGACTGTTTAATGCATGTATATAATCACATTGCAAGATGAACCATCCGGAATTTATTCTGTATTCAATGATTCCCAAGATCGCATTATTCCATTATTTGAACAAGAAGATGATGCATTGCGTTATCTTTTTTTGTTAGAGGGGATTAATGACAATCCCGATTTAGAAATTCGTGAAGTTGAACCTGACTTAATTATTACTGTGTGTAGATCTCAAGGACAAAAGTATTCTATTATTACAGCAGACGACCTTATTATTCCCCCACCTGATAAAGAATGATTATTTTTGAAAAACTCCGTTGGAAGAATTTTTTATCTACGGGTAATGTTTATAGTGAAGTAAATTTAGAAACTGCAAGGACAAATTTAATTGTCGGAACTAATGGAGCAGGTAAGAGTACTATCTTAGATGCTCTTACCTTTTCTTTGTTTGGAAAACCATTTCGTAAAATTCCTAAACCAGCAATGGTTAATAGTATAAACGAAAAAGATTGTTTAGTTGAAATTGAATTCCGTATCGGAAAGCAACAGTATAAAGTTGTACGCGGCATTAAACCAAACAAGTTTGAGATCTATGCAAACGGTAAATTGTGGAATCAAGAAAGTTCACTTGCCGAACAGCAGAAAAATTTTGAGTTGAACGTTCTTAAGATGAACTACAAGTCATTTACTCAAATTGTAGTGCTTGGTTCTTCTACGTTTGTTCCTTTTATGCGTCTTCCAGTTGCACAGAGACGTGATATTATTGAGGACATCTTGGACATTCAAGTATTTTCAACAATGAATGTTCTTCTTAGGGATAAATCCAGAGAAAATATAGAAGAGATTCGTGAACTGGATTACCAACTTGATTTATTAAAAGATAAGATTGAAATTCAGAAGCAGCATATGCATACGTTAGAGAAACGTACTCAAGAAGAGATTAACAAAAAAGAAGAAAAGATTAATGAGTATAAAAAAATTGAACTCCAAGGTGCTGAAGATGTAGTTGTTCTAACTAATCAAATCGGTAATCTTAATAAAGAAATGGATGGGTGTAAAACTTCCAGTGAGAAATTAAGGAAGTTAAACACTTTTCTTATTAAAGTTCAGGGTAAATTAAAGACATGTAAAAAAGAACATCAGTTTTTTGAGAACAATCATGTATGTCCTACATGCACTCAAGAACTTTCTGAAAATTTTCGTGATGAAAAGTTGGAGTCTGGAAAAACTAAGGTTGATGAAATGCTTGTAGGATACAATGATATCCTTACTGCTATAGGAGAAGAAGAAGTTAGGTTTAATAAATTTACTGAGCTGTCTTCTGAAGTTAACAATATCAATGTTACAATTTCACAAACCAATTTTCAGTTGATGACTATTCGTAAACAAATAGAAGCACTTCACGATGAAGTGCAGGAATTGCGAGGTGATAACATTGATAAAAAATCTGAGTTTGTTAAATTAGAAACACTTCTTGTAAGTAAAAAAGATTTTAATAAGCAACATGCTTGTTTAAAGAAAGACCGTGATGTTTTAACAACAGCAAGTCAATTGCTAAAAGATAACGGTATTAAATCCCGAATTGTTAAAACATATCTTCCTACTATGAATAAGTTAATTAACGATTTCTTACAAAGGATGGAGTTCTATGTCAATTTTACCCTAAACGAAAATTTTGAGGAGATAATTAAGTCCAGACATCGCGATGTTTTTTCCTATGAAAGTTTTAGCGAAGGAGAGAAAGCTCGTATTGATATCGCTCTGCTGCTTACTTGGCGTTCTATTGCTAAACTTAAGAATAGCGTGGATACTAACCTCTTGATACTGGATGAGATCTTTGATGGATCTCTTGACCAATCAGGTACATCTGATCTAGGATGGATCCTTCGTAACTTTGATGAAAGCACCAAGGTGTTTGTTATCAGTCACAAACAAGGACTTGATGATAAATTTGACAGAACTATTACAGTTAATAAAGTCAAGAACTATTCTGTTCTCACTGAGACAGTTAATGAAGTGACACATGGAATGGTTGGATGACCATTCTTTTTTGTATGATGAGTCCATCAGTAAAAAAGACAGATGCAAACTCAAGAAATCAAAGGCAACCTAGCACGACTGCTTGCAACTGAAAACCTTATTGTAGAGCACCGTAAGACTGCTACAGCATCCTTTGATGTTGACCGTCGCTTGCTTACCCTTCCTATGTGGGACAAAGCATCTGGTGTCGTCTATGACATGCTGGTGGGTCATGAGGTTGGACATGCTTTGTTTACACCCAACAAAGACTGGCGTGATGCTGTAGATTGTCCTAAAGATTTTGTTAATGTTATAGAGGATGCTCGTATTGAAAAATTAATGAAACGTAAGTTTCCTGGTTTACGTAAATCTTTTAATGGTGGATATAAGGAATTAAATAATTTAGATTTTTTTGAAATTGTTGATCAAAATCTTGATAATTTTAGTTTGATTGATCGTATCAATTTACATTTTAAAATTGGTGCAAGTGCATTCATTCCGTTTGGTGCATCCGAAATAGTTTTTGTTGAGCGTACAGAAAAAGCAGAAACTTTTGCTGAAGTATTGCAGATTGCTTTTGATGTATATCAGTTTAGTAATCAAACTGAAACACCTATGACGCATGAAGAAATGCTTGAGGTAGCACATCAACGTGAAAACGAAAATAGTAAAGAAGAAGAAAATACTCAGGTTAGTGAAGATCAGTTTGAAAATTCTTCGGTGCCTCAGCAAGATAATGATTACAAAGAAGATTATTATGATGAGGAGGAAGATTCTTCAGGTAAAGAGACTTCTCAAACTCAACGTTCCTTTGACAACTCAGCAGAAAATCTTTCTTCTCGTCATGGTCGCTCCCCTGTGTATGTTGAAATTCCAGAAGCAATAAATTTGAATAGTCACATCGTTGATTGGACTACATTACATAATTGGATTGATAAAAATGTGGGAGCAGAAGAAAACTATGAGTATGTTGATGGTGAGTATTATAAATTCCGCAAGCAATCTCAAAAAGAAGTAAACTATCTGGTAAAGGAATTTGAATGCCGTAAGTCTGCTGATGCTTATGCTCGTGCTGGTCAATCTAAGACTGGTGTCCTTGATACTTCAAAACTTCATACTTATAAGTACAATGAAGATTTGTTTAAGAAAGTAACAGTTATACCTGATGGTAAGAATCATGGTTTGTTATTCTTACTTGACTGGTCTGGTTCTATGAGTGATGAAATTCTTGCTACTGTCAAGCAAGTTCTTAACTTGACTGCATTCTGTAAGAAAGTTCAGATTCCTTTTGAGGTATATGCGTTTACTAATGAATGGGTATTTGCTCAACGTTCTATGGAAAATGATAATAGTTATCATAGTATGACCTATGGAAACATTCAAAAAAATACAGTGTACATAAACGATGAACATTTTCATCTGATGAACTTTGTTTCTTCTCGTTCTAACTCTCGTCAGTATGAGCGTATGTGTAAGAATTTATTTCGTGAGGCTCATTACTACAAAGAGTATAGTGGGTACTCAACTACTTTAGGTGTCGGTCTGTCTGGTACTCCATTAAACGAAGCAATCGTTATGTTGAACTATATTATTCCCGAATTCAAAAGCAACAACGATCTTCAAAAAGTCAATGTTTGTGTTCTTTCTGATGGTGAGAGTTGCTCTGCTGCATATGGTCATGAAATTTATTTGGACCATAAAGATGAGTATCGTGTTGCTCCTCGCCGTATTGATTATTATCAAGTACTTCGGGATCGTAAAACCGGAATTACATATGAGCAGTTTGACTATAGTAATGTAACTAACATCTTTATTCAGCAAGTTCGTGATCGTAACCCAGGTGTAAATGTGATTGGGTTTCGTATTCTCGGAGGTTCTCAGTTACAAAATTTTGTTGGACGTTATGCTTCTTATGAAGGTTACTCTGATATTCAAAAACAGTGGAAGAAAGAAAAGTCTGCTATTATTAAAAACCCTAAAGCATTTACTGCTCTTTATGCCATCTCCAATAATTCATTGAACGAGACTGCTGAGTTTAATGTTGAGAGTGGTGCAAAAAAAGGAGATATTACTAAGGCATTCAAAAAAATGCTTGGTGGTAAATCTGCAAATAAAAAACTTCTTAGTTCTTTTGTGGAGTATGTCGCTTGACAAACTGTCCACTCTGCCCCTGACCCTGCCCCACTCTGCTCTATAATAACTACATAAACGAAACGCATCATGCCTGCAAAGTCAGATCTTACTACATCACAACTTGCTTCTTATCTGTCAGAAAATTATGGCAATGATATTAATGCACAACATGTCACTTCTGCATGTGACTATTTTGGTGTAACTTATGCTACTGCTACCAAACGTCTACGAGACTTCTATGTTAAACGTGGCACTTGGAACCTTACAGTACAGGAACATCTAGAGCAAACTTACGAAGCACCTGCTGCTATGCCTGCGGTAGAACAAAATCTTATTCCTATGAAGGATGAGAACTTTGTTCCTTTTGGTAACTTTACTGATGTGAAAAAAGTTATCAGTTCCAAATTGTTTTATCCGGTGTTTATCACTGGTATGTCTGGTAATGGTAAAACTTTCTCGGTAGAACAAGCATGTGCTTCCCTAAATAGGGAACTCATTCGTGTGAACATCACCATTGAAACTGACGAAGATGATCTTATTGGTGGGTTTCGTCTTGTTAATGGTGAAACTGTTTGGCACAACGGACCAGTCATTGAGGCTTTGGAACGCGGAGCTGTGTTGCTTCTAGACGAAGTTGATCTGGCATCTAACAAAATCCTATGCCTACAATCTGTTCTGGAAGGTAAGGGTGTATTTCTAAAGAAAACTGGTCGTTACGTAAACCCTAAATCTGGATTCAATGTTATTGCAACTGCAAATACTAAAGGTAAAGGCAGCGATGACGGTCGCTTTATTGGAACTAACGTTCTCAACGAAGCCTTCCTTGAGCGTTTTGCCTTGACCTTTGAGCAGGAGTATCCTACTCCTGCGGTAGAAACTAAAATTCTTCTTCGTATTACTGCTGCTGTTGGTAAGCATGATGAAGAATTTTGTGTTAACCTTGCTAACTGGGCAGACATTATTCGTCGCACTTTCAAGGACGGTGGTATTGATGAAGTGATCAGCACTCGTCGTTTGGTCCATATTGTACGAGCATATGCTATTTGGGGTGATCGTATGAAGGCGATCAAGGTTTGTGTCAATCGTTTTGACGAAGAAACCAAACAATCCTTTATTGAATTGTATGATAAAATTGATGCTGGAGTTGAAATTAATGGAGAAACTGAAGATGCCTGAACCAGGAGATTGTAACTTTATTGGCAGTGTCATTCACATCAGTGGTCAAGGCGCTGCTAGAGTTTCTAATGTGGCAGGTGATATTATTACTGCCATTAACCTTGACGGGGAAAGTCAAGAGTGCTATTATAAAGATATTGATTACGTATGCATACCGTGAAAAAATACAATGAAGACGCTCTTCTAAAAGAGCTAAGTGATTACATTTCTGGAACTTATGGACAACACTATTCTGCTGGTAACGACAGCATTCAAACGTTAGATCTAATTGAAGCAGTGGGCGACGCTGAAGCATTCTGCCGAAGCAACATCCTGAAGTATGCTTCACGCTACGATCGTAAGGGTACTGCCCGTCGCGACATTATCAAAATCTTACACTACGCACTACTGCTTCTGCATTTTAGTGACAAAACTGCCATCACCGAATCCTATCCTCAATGAGCAAAGTTATCCTATCTAAAAAAACTCTAGATGTCCTCAAAAACTTCAGTACAATCAATTCCTCAATTGTCTTCCGTAAGGGAAGCACTGTACGGACCATCTCTAACGCAGAGAACATTCTGGCAAAGTTCACTGGCGAAGAAGTATTTCCTGTGGACTTCGCAATTTATGATCTTAGTCAGTTTCTTTCTGGGATCTCTTTGTTTCACGATCCTCAGCTTGAATTCGCATCTGGCGATTTTGTCAACATCCGTGGCGGTCGTCAGTCTGTTAAGTATTATTTTTCTGATCCTGAAATTACGCTCAAAGGTGCTCCGGAAAAAAATGTAAAGTTTCCTGGTGCTGATCTTCAGTTTAATCTAACTGGTGAAGATCTGGTTTCTCTGCAAAAAGCATCTGCTGTTTATAGTCTACCTGATCTAACCTTCCAATCAATTGAAGGTCATGATGAGATTAAACTTATCCTTAGGGACAAAGAGAATGATACCAGCAATACTTACGATATCACTGTGGCAGGTTGTTCTACTGGCACCTATTCTCTTGATCTTAAGATTGAAAACATTCGTCTTCTCCCCGGTGATTATACGGTCAAAGTATCCCAACACCTCATTTCAGAGTGGACTAATGTAAATACTGACCTGACTTATTACATTGCCCTTGAGCCAGCGTGAATCACCTTCTGTTTACTCTAAAAGATTGTAACCGTAATCTTTTAAATGACGAAGAGTTTATCAGAGATATTGTTTACACTGCTTCTAAAAAATGTAAATCAACTCTGTTGGCAATCAACTCACACAAGTTTGATCCTCAAGGTGTAACTTGTGTGGCAATGCTGGCAGAAAGTCATATTAGTATTCACACATGGCCAGAGAAAGGTATGGCAGTTTGCGATATCTTTACCTGTGGTGAGCATACCAAACCCAAGAAGGGTATGGAGTATATGCAAATGATGTTCAGCGCCAATGGCATCATATCTAAATCATTTACACGACCATTAGAATGAGTAAAGAATTTTTGTGGGTGGAGAAATACCGCCCAAGTATTGTTGAGGACTGTATCCTTCCTGCTAGTATCAAGGAAGTGTTTCAGGGTTTCGTTAACCAAGGGGAACTACCTAACCTGCTACTGAGTGGTACTGCTGGTGTGGGTAAGACAACCATCGCTAAGGCGCTGTGTGAGGAGATTGGTGCCTCTTACATCGTGATCAATGGATCCGATGAGGGACGCTTCCTAGACACTGTAAGGAATCGTGTGAGGCAGTTTGCCACTACGGTTTCTCTGACCTCTGGAGCGTCCCACAAGGTGGTCATCATTGATGAGGCAGACAACACTACTAGCGACGTGCAACTGTCCCTCAGGACTGCTGTAGAAGAGTTTCATAGCAACTGCCGCTTCATCTTTACTTGCAACTTCATCAATAAAATTATAGAACCGTTGCACTCACGTTGTACAGTAGTAGATTTTAGGATCAAACCTGAGCAGTCTACTCAACTTCAAGGTGAGTTTTTTACTCGTCTCCAAACTATTCTGACTAACGAGAATGTTGAGTATGAAGATAAAGTTCTCGCTAAAATTACTAAGCGTTATTATCCTGACTGGAGGCGTCTTATTAATGAGTGCCAACGCTATGCCGCTACTGGTGCTATTACGTCTGCTATTCTTGTGGATGTTGCTGATGTCAATCTTGACACTCTCCTTTCGTCCTTGAAGAAAAAAGACTTTACTAATGTAAAGAACTGGGTAGTTCAACATCTGGACAATGATCCTAGTATGGTGATGCGTAAGATCTATGACAGTTTGTATGGTGTATTGAAACCTGCTTCTATTCCTGAAGCTGTTCTTATCATTGCTAAGTATATGAAAGACATTACTATTGTTCCTGATCAAGAGATCAACTTGTTGGCATGTCTAACAGAGATCATGATGAGTTGTGAATTCAAATGAGACCAAATAAAACCACACCACAGAATGTAAAAGAATCCCATGAGGGTCTTTTCTGTGCTACAATGAATCTACCTGCTGCAGCGAAACACTGCGGCATGACTGAGAAGGAATTAAAAATGACGTTTTTTGAATACCTAAAATACAATGCCCCAAACTTTGAAATCTCTGAAGACACCCCTTCGCTATCCAGGGGGCAAAAGCAGGGCGCTGGCAAACCTGTTCCGGTTCCTCCCAGACCTTTCCCAGGCAAACGAGTATCGTGAACCATTCTTAGGTGGTGGTTCTGTTGCTATTGAGATTGGTAAACGTTATCCAAACCTAGAAATCTGGGTGAATGATCTGTACGAACCACTCTATAACTTTTGGAGAGAACTCCAGGAGAATGGTAGAGAGATGCGTGATCAACTTGTGCAACTCAAGAATCGTCATCCAGAACCAGTATCAGCAAAACTATTATTTCTAGACGCTAAGGAGAAAGTAAACGATGATCAAACATCCAACCTATCTCGTGCTGTTAGTTTTTACATTGTTAATAAGTGCTCTTTTTCTGGTCTCACTGAGTCCAGTTCCTTCAGCAAACAGGCGTCAGAAAGCAATTTCTCAATGCGAGGCATTGATAAACTCCCAGACTATTCCTTAATGATCAAGAAATGGAAGATTACTAATCTTCGCTATCAAGAACTCTTTACTGATAACAAAGACATCTTTACTTATCTAGATCCTCCTTATGAGATTGGTTCTAATCTCTATGGTAAGAAGGGGAACATGCATAAGGGGTTTGATCATGATGGGTTTGCTGCTATCTGTGATCGGTTTGTTGGTCCTCAACTTGTATCTTACAATTCATCTCAACTAATCCGTGATCGCTTTACTGGATGGACAGCTGCCGAATTTGCACACACCTACACCATGAGGAGCGTAGGAAGTTATAATACTGATCAAGCATCTCGCAAGGAACTAGTTCTAACCAACTATGAATTATGACATATCAACTGAAAGACTATCTCTATTCAATTAACCAATCAAAGAAAAGTATTCTAGATGATGACGTTGATTCTGAGCGAGGGTATCCTCCTTATATTATTAACAGGTGCCTCAGTTCTTTCACTGATACTGTGCTCTATTCCAATGAGATGAATAAGAACCCGCATCTACCAAAGAAGTTGCAATATGATTTTTTACTAAATAGTGTGAAGCCAAGGAAACGTTTCTCTCCTTGGGCAAGAAAAGATTCTATTGATTATCTTGAATTAGTTAAAGAGTATTATGGTTATAATGACGATAAAGCACTCCAAGCTCTTAGGATTCTTACGAAGGATCAGTTAGATAATATTAAAAAAGCATTGTGCAAAGGTGGTAAACATGAGCGGTGAAACTGAAGTTCAGTGGAAGCAAAGTGATATGGTGGAGGTTCTTCTTAGTGAACCTGATGACTTTTTAAAAGTGAGAGAAACTCTGACTAGAATTGGTGTTGCTTCACGTAAAGAAAGAAAGATCTACCAATCTTGTCATATCCTTCATAAGCAAGGAAAGTATTATATTGTTCATTTTAAAGAGTTGTTCGCCCTGGATGGTAAGAATACCAACTTTTCTGAGAATGATTTACAAAGACGCAATAGAATTTCGCAACTCCTTTCTGATTGGGGTTTAATTACTATTGTTGATGCTGAAAAAATTCAAGATCTAGCGCCACTTAATCAAATTAAAGTCCTTGCTTTTCGCGATAAAGAAGAATGGGTACTTGAGTCTAAGTATAATATCGGTCGCAAAAAATCTACTGAAGAGTAGAGTAATCCGTAACTTTTAATAAAGAAAACCCTTATTAAAATTTTATTGGGTAGGTTTAAATAACTGTGTGATGCCGAAAGGGTCACATGTAAACGTCGCTTATTTAAGGACATGGTAGATATTAACTGGGAAACTTATACTCCCCACTCACTTGGATTTAATGAAACATTCCACAGACTTGAAGCTCTTGCAGGAGGTGGAAAGAATTACCCTCCATACAACATCGTTACTGGACCTGATGGTAGAACCACTTTGGAAATCGCTCTTGCAGGATTTTCATCAGGAGATATCAAAGTGGAGACAGAACGAAATGTTCTAACAGTTTCTGCTAATAAAAGTCGCGAAGAAACTAAACGAGATTATACTCATCGTGGAATTTCTTACAAAACATTTGCAAGAAACTGGCAGATGGCAGACGATGTAGAGATTGAAGAAGTTGAATTTGAAAATGGTCTTCTAACAATTCTTCTTCGGAAAGAACTCCCCGAGAATCAGAAGCGAAAAACTTGGTTCTAAATAAATTGTAAAGGAGACTTGACGGTCTCCTTTTTACTTGGTATAATATAAAAAAGATTTAAACTATGGCAACTCCAATTGAGCACAACGTCCGTATCATTCATTTGATGACTGGAGAACATGTAATTTGTAACTTCACACAAATTAGAGAGGAAGATAAGTTCGTTGCTTATCAAATGCTTTATCCTCTTACTCTTACACTGTCTCAAGATCCTAATCAAGGAGATTCATTCAATGTAACATATCGTAGGTGGAATCCCTTCACCCCTTACGAAGATCATCGGGTAGCACCTACTGCAGTTATCACTGCAATGCCACCTTCTCAAGAAATTCTTGACAACTACGTAAATAAACTGAAAGAAGCAGGTGTTGACTGCTCGTTCCTACCAAATAATGGAGATGATATCATTGGAGAACCAACTCAAAGTGCTGCTACTGAAGGACCAGTGGCTGATAGCGAAGATTGAAGAGATTGAAGATGTGATTATGGGAGATCCGGACTGTATCTTGCATGATCCTATGACCATACAAGGAGACCAGTTGACAGACTGGCTCCCATTTGCTTCCGAAAAGGTGGCAGTGATCCGTTCTTCTGATATAATAACCTTTGTGGACCCAAGCAATGACATCATTGCTTTGTACCGTAACGGAAAAACCGAACTGCTTACTGAATGAAGTTTTATACAAATGTTGAGCAAGCAGGCAATCGTCTGCTAGTCCGTGGATATGAAGGAGGTGTTCCTTTTTCCAATAGGGTGCCGTTCAATCCTACCCTCTATATTCCTACTAAGAATTATTCTGAGTGGAGAACTTTAGAGGGAGGTTGTGTAGAACCTTTACCTATGGGTTCTATTAATGAAGCCAAGGAGTTCATCAAAAGGTATAAAGAGGTTGAAGAATTTCCTATCTACGGTAACAGTAGATACTTATATCAGTATATTGCTGAACAGCATCCTGAGGAAGAGATTCGTTATGACGTTTCTAAAATTCGGGTGTTCACAATTGATATTGAAACCGCAGCAGAGAATGGATTCCCCAACATTGAAACTGCAGATCAAGAAATCTTAGCGATCAGTATTAAGGACTCTTATACTGGTCGCATTATTGTCTTTGGAGCTCGTCCATTTGACAATAAAGATCCCATGGTTGACTATATGCATTTTGCATCTGAAGAAACCATGCTTCAGGCATTCCTATATTACTGGAATGAAAATTGCCCTGATGTTATCACGGGTTGGAATGTTCAGTTGTTTGATATTCCATATATTGCTAGGCGTATTGATAGAATTCTTGGAGAAAGTTATACTAAAACTCTTAGTCCTTGGAAACTTATTTCTTGTAGAGAAATTTTCATTAAAGGAAGAAAGCAAATTGCTTATGATCTTCGGGGAATTGCTACGCTAGATTATTATGATCTCTATAGAAAATTTACTTATACCAACCAAGAATCATATCGCCTGGACCATATTGCATTTGTGGAACTTGGATCTAAAAAACTAGATCACTCTGAGTTTGATACATTCAAAGAGTTCTACGAAGGAGATTGGCAGAAGTTCATTGAGTATAACATTCATGACGTTCGTCTGGTAGATCAACTAGATGATAAGATGAAGTTGATTGAACTCGCATACACCATGGCATACGATGCTAAGGTAAACTATGAGGACGTGTTCTCACAGGTTCGTATGTGGGACAATTACATCTATGTGGAACTTCTGAAACGAAAGATTGCTATCCCTCCTAAGAAGGAAGCAACTAAAGATGCTAAGTATGCGGGGGCATATGTTAAAGAACCGAAGCCTGGATTCTATGATTGGGTTGTGTCTTTTGACCTCAACTCTCTGTATCCTCATCTTATTATGCAATACAACATCTCGCCCGAGACCCTCCTTAACAAGAGACATTCAACGGCAACTGTTGATAAGATACTTAATAAAGAACTAGAGATTGATGGGGAGTATGCTGTGTGTGCTAATGGAGCACAATATACAAAAGAGAAGCACGGGTTTCTCCCTCAGATGATGCAGAAGATGTATGACTCTAGGGTTATCTTTAAGAAGAGGATGATCAAGGCAAAGCAACAGTATGAAAAAACTCCTACTGTTGAACTCATGAAAGAGATCGCCCGTTGCAATAACATCCAGATGGCAAAGAAGATCTCTTTGAACTCTGCTTATGGTGCTATCGGCAACGAACACTTTAGATACTATCGTCTTGCTAATGCTGAGGCAATCACTCTATCTGGTCAGGTTTCCATCAGATGGATTGAGAACAAGATGAATGGATATCTAAATACTCTTTTGCAAACTAAGGGTGTAGATTATGTCATCGCATCCGATACCGACTCAATTTATCTTAATCTTGGACCTCTTGTTACTAAATTTTTTAGTGCTAAGTCTGATGATAAAGCAGCAATTGTTGCGATACTTGATAAGATCTGTGAGGAGAAATTGGAACCTTTTATTGAGAGTTCATATCAAGAACTTGCAGATTATGTTTCGGCGTATGACCAGAAGATGCAAATGAAGCGAGAGAACATCGCTGACCGTGGTATTTGGACTGCAAAGAAGCGTTACATTCTCAACGTATGGGACAGTGAGGGAGTTAGATACAAAGAACCCAAGATGAAAATCATGGGTCTTGAAACGGCAAGGAGTTCTACCCCGGCGTATTTTAGAGACAAGTTATATGCAGCGTTCAAGATTATTATCGGCAAAACAAATGATGAACTCATCAATTTTATCAATGTTGTCCGAACAGAAACTAGGGAACGACCCTATAACGAAGTTGCCTTCCCCAGAGGAGTTAACAACTTGGCAAAATATCGCCACCCGAATGAGATTTATCAGAAAGGAACACCCATTGCGGTGAGGGGTGCATTGTTGTATAATTATTATGTCAAGAAACATGATATTGAAAACAAGCATCCTCTGATTCAAGAAGGTGAGAAGATTAAATTCATGTATCTTAGAACACCAAACCCACTTCATGAAAATGTGGTCAGTTTCTTTGGAGATTTGCCAAAAGAGTTTGGGTTGGAAAACTACGTGGATTATCAGACACAGTTTGAAAAGTCGTTCTTGGAACCGCTCAAAAATGTGCTACAATGTATAGGATGGTCTCATAAAAAGTCCGTGTCTATTGGGAGTTTCTTTGAGTGAGCAAGAAAATCTATGTTGTCACATGGACAAACCATGTCGTGGGACAAGTAGGACCAGAAGACATTAAATGTTTTGAGGACTACAAAGTTGCTCTTGGGTTTGCTAAACTCATGCGGCAATCTTATAATTATGTAAACTTTTACGAGGATGAGGCAACACAATGGGATTTTTAGATTCTGTAATTAAAGATAGTGGAAATGAATTTGCTAGCATTGTTAGTGAAGGGGTTTCTGCTGGCGATATTACCGGTTACGTTGATACTGGGTCTTATATTTTTAACGCCCTGGTTAGTGGTTCGCTTTTTGGAGGTTTGCCTTCAAACAAAGTCACCGCTCTTGCGGGAGAATCAAGCACGGGGAAGACTTTTTTTGCTCTTAGTGTCGTTCGTAATTTCCTTGCTGCTAATCCTACAGGCGGAGTCATTTATTTTGAATCTGAATCTGCTATCTCTCGTAACATGATTGAGGAACGGGGCATTGATAGTAAGCGAATGATTATCATGCCTGTTGCTACCATTGAGGAGTTTAGAACACAAGCATGTAGGATTCTTGATAAGTATATGAAGGAACCTAAGGATGAACGTGTTCCTATGCTGTTCGTTTTGGACAGTCTTGGTATGTTATCAACCAGTAAAGAGATGGAAGACGTTGCGAACGACAAGCAGGTTCGTGACATGACTAAGAGTCAGTTGATCAAAGGTGCCTTCCGGGTGCTTACTCTTAAAATGGGGCAAGCACAGGTGCCTATGATCGTCACTAACCACACCTATGATGTGATTGGGTCTTATGTACCAATGAAGGAGATGGGAGGTGGTACAGGTCTTAAGTATGCTGCCTCTACTATCATCTATTTGGGTAAGAAAAAGGAGAAAGACGGTACAGAACTTGTAGGTAACATTATTAAATGTGAGGCAAAGAAGTCTCGCTTAACAAAAGAAGGAAGTAAAGTTGAGACCCGTTTATTTTATGATGAGCGGGGACTTGATAAGTATTACGGACTACTAGAGTTGGGTGAAAAGTACGGAGTCTTTGAGAAAGTCGGTAATCGTATTAAGATTGACGGTAGTTCTGTTTATCCTAAATCAATTCTTGCAGATCCTGATAAGTATTTTACAGAAGAAGTAATGAATAGACTTGAAGAAGCAGCACAGAAAGAATTCTCCTATGGCAACTGAGCGCATCCAAGAAACTATCTTACGTAATCTCATCTTTAATGAAGAGTATTATCGTAAGGTGGTTCCTTTCTTAAAAGCAGATTATTTTGAAGAGTATCATGAAAAAGTTATCTTTGAGGAAATTTCGGACTTCGCTAGTAAGTACGATAAAGTTCCTACTCAAGAGGTCCTGGCGATTAATGTCCAGAATCGTAACGATCTTACTGACGAATCGTTTAAAGATACGTTACAGGCGATACGAGGACTCACAGATGAATGGGTTGACTACGAATGGCTCCTTGATGCAACCGAAAAATGGTGTCAAGACCGAGCAATCTATCTCGCCCTTATGTCCTCTATCAAAATCGCAGACGGAGGCGATAAAAAAATATCAAAGGATGCGATCCCAGGTATCTTACAAGAGGCTCTCGCAGTATCGTTTGACGAACACATAGGACACGACTACATTGAACAAGCAAAAGACCGCTATGAATTCTACCACCGCAAGGAAGAGAAAGTTCCCTTTGATCTGGAAAAGTTTAACTACATCACGAAAGGTGGTATCTCTAACAAGACTCTCAGTGTCGCTCTTGCTGGTACAGGTGTCGGGAAATCTTTATTCATGTGCCATTGCGCTGGTGCCGCTCTCACTCAGGGCAGGAACGTACTCTACATTACATGTGAAATGGCAGAGGAGAAAATTGCTGAACGAATTGACGCAAATCTTTTAAATGTTTCTATCAAAGATATTGCTGAACTACCTGAAGTTATCTTCAATTCTAAAGTTCAAGAGATCTCTAGGAAAACTAGAGGCAAACTTATTATTAAGGAGTATCCCACAGCATCAGCACATGTGGGTCACTTCAAATCACTTATAAGTGATCTGTCTCTCAAGAGAGATTTTAAACCAGATATAATCTATATTGATTATCTGAACATCTGTGCATCAGCGAGGTATAAAGGTGCGATTGTCAATTCTTACACGTATGTCAAAGCGATTGCTGAGGAGCTTCGGGGTCTTGCTGTGGAATGTAATGTTCCTATTGTCACAGCTACTCAAACTACTCGTAGCGGTTACGGCAATTCTGACCCTGACCTTACCGATACTTCTGAGTCTTTTGGTTTGCCTGCCACTGCTGATTTTATGTTTGCTCTTATCAGCACTGATGAGCTTGAACAACAGGGTCGCATCATGGTCAAACAACTTAAGAACAGATACAACGAAACTGCTGCCTCACGAAAATTCATGGTGGGAATTGACAGATCCAAGATGAGGCTGTATGATGTAGCGGAAGATGCTTCTGATATTAATATCAATGCAGAAGATACTGGAGAACAATTCTCTCAGTTTGCTGAAACACAAAACCGATTATCTAAATTTGCTGAGTGGAATGTATGAAGATTAAAAGTATTATGGTTGTCGGTGGCGGATCTTCTGGTTGGATGACTGCTGCTGCTTTATGTAAAAAATTTGGTAAAGATATTAAAGTATCTGTTATTGAGGGGAAGAATTCTAATCCAGTTGGAGTAGGAGAATCTACCATTACTAAATTTAACGATTACTTGACCCAAATTCTTGGTCTTGAAGACAAAGAGTGGATGCCACATTGCAACGCCACTTATAAAACTTCAATTAGGTTTACTAACTTTAGGGATGGTAATGGTGAAGTGTTTGAGTATCCATTTGGAGGGTCTCACACAGAAGAATCATTCGGTGCTTGGTCTGCTGCTCGTGCAAAATATAATTTAGGACCAGATTCTTTTTGTGAGTTTATGAACCATGTTTATTGGTTAGCAAAACACAATAGGATGACTACCAATTCTGATAATGCAATAGGATTTTCTTTTAGGGGAGATACATCATATCATTTTGACGCTAGTCTTTTTGGAAAGTTTCTTAAAACCAGATTCTGCAAGAAAGCAACACATTATATTGACGATGTTGTTGCTGTAAAAAAAGATGAAGAAGGATATATTACTTCTTTGGTTGGGGATTCTGGAACTGAGTACTCTGCTGATCTATATGTTGATTGTACGGGATTCAAATCTCTACTTCTAGAAAAAGAAATGGGATCTGAGTTCATTTCTTTCAAACCATGGTTGGATAATGATAGAGCTATTGCAACTCATCTACCATACAAAGATAAAACTAAAGAGATTCGTAATGTTACTAATTGCACAGCATTAAGCAGTGGATGGTCCTGGAATATTCCTTTGTGGAATCGTATGGGATCTGGATATGTTTACTCTAGTGATTTTATTAGTGATGATGATGCAGAAAAAGAGTTTAAACAACATGTAGGTAATGAAGATATTGAAATTCGTAAAATCAATATCCGACATGGTGTAAGAGAAAAAGGTTGGGTTAAAAATGTAGTCGGTGTAGGTCTTGCGTTTGGTTTTATTGAACCACTAGAATCTACAGGACTTGTTTCTACTCATGAAATGATTCAACAACTAGTTGAAATTCTTGATAGACGTAATTATAATATTACTGGATTTGATAGGGATTCTTACAACTATGCATGTCAGTTAGTTGTGACTGGATACATGTATTTTGTTTCTCTTCACTACAAACTTTCCCAAAGATCTGATACTCCCTATTGGAAATACCAAACTGAAATTAAAGATTGGTTTAAACTTTCTGATCCAAGATTATTTACTGAGAATAAACTGCATTTCTCATATGAGAATGGGTCAACAGTTTGGTATGAAAACATACACCAATTCCATTCTCTAGCACACAGATGGGATCCCGAAAAAAATGGTATTGCATATATCATGGCAGGTATGGGACATGTTCCATATGCAAATTATCTTTATGATTTATTAAAATCAGGATCAAAAGATACTTTTGAAGGCGATGTTGATAAAACATACCGAGAGTGTAAAAAGTATGCTAAAATAATAGAAGAACACGTTCTAAAACTTCCAACCTCCTACGAATTTTTAAAAGAAACTATTTACTCCTAAATTATTATGACTATTAACTTTAATCGCTATGAAGAATTTGTGGCAGCAGTTACTTCAGAATGCTCTACAAACTTTGTTGATTTTGCTGACCGTATTGGTGATCTTGATAGACAAGGTGCCAATATTGAGAGACTTCTTACTGCTGGGGTTGGAATCAATGCTGAGGGTGGTGAGTTCCTTGAGATCATTAAGAAGATGGTCTTCCAAGGAAAACCGTGGAACGAAGATAATCGTGAGCATCTCATTATTGAGTTGGGTGATGTTATGTGGTATGTGGCTCAAGCAACAATGGCACTTGATATATCCTTTGACGAGGTAATTCAACGCAACGTAAAGAAATTGGAGAAGCGTTATCCTGGCGGAAGTTTTGAAATCAACAGATCTGAAGTAAGAGCTGCTAACGATCGCTAATATATAATGCTTACCTTCTGGATTCACCTGAAAGCATTCTTTACCGTGGTGGTTGTGAGTTGTTCTCACCCTGCTAATTGGGATCAATGTGTTCGGGTGGACCAGTGGTTATTGCCAGAACTCCAAGAAGGATATAAAATATGGTCAGGACAAACGCATCCCTATCAGAGTGAACAAGATTATCTTAAGAACCTCCCATCTAAATAGTTAGACGGGAGGTTTTTTATGGCATACAATCTTATACCATCTACTTTCTCAGATGCAGGTTCTGCTGTAAAGCATATGGATAATGCTGCAGCTGCAGAAGCATTGAGGTTGTGGAATTATCTTGTCAATACATATGGCATGGAAAACCCTATTGCTTTTAATCCGACTAATAAAAAAGCAGTAAAAATTGCTAGAGCATTGCAAACAGAATTTACTAAAGCAGAACTAAAAAGAAAACTAAAACTAACTTCTCTCAATTTTGACTTTGGTGATGGTAGTAGAGGTAATCGTGGTACAGGTAATAGAGGTAATTTATTTGAAGAGCAATTAGAATCAGGTATCAATGACTGGATTGAAAATCCGGATGACTTAGCAAACAACAAATATAAAGATTTTATTTACGGTCTTGTAAAACATTACCACCTTGAGGATTGTATTGCGGTGAAAGTAATCGCAGAAGGTGCGGAGAATAAACCTAGACCTATGAAGATTGTCAATGGACATTGGCAAATTGGAAATGCTTCACCATCAACTGGATATAATATTGGTGCAACAGTTACTGACTTAACATTAGAATCTAAATGTAAAGGAAAACCATTACATAAGTATTATCTTTCACTGAAGATGAGTGGAACTACGAACTTATCTAATCTTGGATTAAAGAAAGAGGTTTTCCCAGTTGATCAAGTAAAGGCATCTAAAATTGAAACTGTTGCTGGAAAAGCTTTAATGAAAACGTTTGGATTGAATGAGCAATTGTTATGTCAAACTTTTAATGAGTATCAATCAGGCAATAGATCTTTTAAGGTACTTGATTCTTCTCCGACATATGATAGGGGATTACTAAAAGAACTTATTAAGGGATCATTGGGGTATGGATTTCATTATGTCCATCTAAACAAAGGTAAGATAAAACATTTAGAAATTGATGAGGCATTTTTAAATAAAGCATCTACTGCTAGTAATGTATCAGTATCATATGGTGGTGAAACTGGTGGTGCAAAGAGAGTAAACATTAATTTAAAAACACCTCTCTTAGATATGTCATTTAATATTAGAAACACTTCTGATAAAGGATCTGCTGCAGATCCAGATCGTGTATATCCAGATAAGTTACAGTCGGGATATAAGATGAAGGGTGAAAGTATTGAGACGGTATTTAACGACTAATGGCAAATATTAAACAACTAAAACATCTAGAACATCTGGAAGATGAGATGCTTAACTATGGAGTTGAGGGTTGTAAAGCTGCTGTGTCTTTCCTTAAAGAACTTCGCAAGATGTTAGGTCAAGAAGAGAGTGGTGGTTTTATGCAAACCAAATGGGATGGTGCTCCGTCTATTATTTGTGGTACTGATCCTAATAGTGGGATGTTTTTTGTTGGAACTAAATCAGTATTTGCCAAAACACCAAAGATTTGCTATACGGATGTTGATGTTGACATGTATTATGAAGGAGATTTAGCAGAGAAATTAAAATTCTCTTTGAAATATTTTGCTGCCTTAGGTATAAAGGGGATAGTGCAGGGAGATTTAATGTTTACTGACTCAACAGTAAAAACTGAAACTATTAATGGCGAAAAACTGTATACATTTAGACCTAATACTATTACGTATGGCATTCCCGTAGATCATCCTATAGGACAGGCAGCAGGTAGGTCAAAAATTGGAGTAGTATTTCATACACACTACAAAGGTGATGACTTTCAATCTATGCAAGCACTTGCTGGAGCTGATGTTAATGGATCTACTGATGCGTTAGTCATAAAAAATGATACTCCCATGAATAAAGTTGGATTTACTTCAACTGAGATGAAAAAATTTGATAGTTATATTACTAAGATTGAACGCATGTGTCAGATCTGTGGAGATTTCCTTGATGAATTAGTAAAGGAGACCGGTACTACTGGAGATAAAAAATTTCATATTGCATCTTATCTAAAGCAGTTCTTTAATAATGAAATTAAAAATGCTCGTGGTATTGGAAATGTAGATGAAGCAATGTATGACATGCTTAATTTCTATGGTGATAAGATGGAGAAGGAGTTATCAAAAATTAAAACAGTTGCAAACTTAACAGCAAAAAGAAATCTTGTATATAACAGTCAGAACTATGTTGTAGATAATGTATACAAGTTTAAATCAATGCTCTCTTTGTATAAAGAATTACAGACAGTGAAGCAAATGGTTATAGATAAGCTTGACCACCTGGAAGAGTTCCGGACCTATGTCCAGACAGAGAAAGGATATAAGGTCACAACTCCAGAAGGATACGTCCTTCATAAGGATGGTGATATGATTAAGTTTGTCAATCGTATGGAGTTTGCATACAATAACTTCACCCTACAGAAGCAATGGCGTTAAATTGTAATACTTGCTATTTTACTTTTGGTAGGTTTCAACCACCTACTACAGGTCATAAAGAAAACTTTGCTGGTGTAAAAAGAGCAGCAGGTACTCATGACTATCGCATTTATATTTCACAAACTGTAGATACGAAAGGTAGTAATCCATTACCACCAGACAGAAAACTTTTCTATATGGAAAAAATGTTTCCAGAACACAGAGGAAAGATCCATTCTGGACCCAAACAACCTGTCGCGATCTTGCAAGATCTTATGTTGGCGGGGTATAATGAGGTAGTATTCCTTGTAGGTTCTGATAGAGTGAGCGCCATGCAGTTCCTCCATAAATATAACGGGAAGGATTTCTCATTCAGAAAAATTGATATTCAATCTTCTGGAAGTAGGGATGCTGATGGCGATACCTTCGCTATTTCAGGAACAAAAATGAGACGCGCAGCATTTGCTGGTGACTTTAAAACTTTTCGTTCTGGTATACCCAGAGCACTGAATGATAATGATTGCCGTGCTCTTATGCAAGAGATACAGGCAAATTTGCCCGCTAATTTTAAATGAAAAACTTCAAGAAACTTAGAGAACAAGCACTTCGTCAGGCACATCGTCAAAATGATGTGATTTCTGAGGGTGATATTGTTATGTCTGCTAGAACTGGAGATAAAGGAACAGTTCATCGCACTGGTGTCAACTATGCCATTGTGGTTACTGAGGATGGGAGAATGTTTCGGGAGTGGGTAAAGGATATCCGCACTATAAATAAACCATAAGAAGACCTTCAATTTTAAACATGGATAAGCAGAGACCTGTTAACAAAGTTGCACATAATGATGCATATTCTGCATCTTTGATGGAGATGTATACGAATTGGATGGGCGGTGATTGTTTCCAGGGCAGTCATATCCCTGAATATACCCCTGAAGCATTTGCTGGTATGGATCCTCAGTCACATGGTGCTGAGGTAGAAGATATCACTAAGAAAAAAAAGAAGATTGATAAGAAAGAGAAGTCAGTTGCAGAAGAAATTGTTCTTGAGCGTGAAGAAATTGAAGTTGATGGTGAAGTAATCATCATTGAGAAAGTCAAGATGGATGGTGTTGATGACAACGGCAACAGCTCCTGTTGGAAGGGTTATAAGAAGCAGGGCACTAAGGCAAAAGGCGGTAAAGAAGTTAACAACTGTGTCAAGGAAGGAAAGAAACTTGATCCCGTAGGTAAAGAAGACGGTGACGTTGATAACGATGGCGACAAAGATAAGTCAGATAAGTTTCTTCTAGCACGTCGTAAGAAAGTTAGTAAGATCATTGGAATGAGTAAGAAAAAATGAAAAATTTTAAACTACTTCGTGAGGAGTGTGAGAGTAAGGAGAAAGAACGTAAGTCCAAGAAAAAAACTGTGGAAGTAATGCCACAGATTAAGGACGATAACGGTCAGAAGATGAGTGTTAAATAAATAGTAGTTGCACCATGCAATAAGATTATGTTAGCATTTTTACTTCCACTCGCATCAAAAATTATCACCGATGCAATTTCTAAAATTCCTGAGAATGAAGAACTCGGTGAGAAGATGGTTGAGATCTGTCTTGTTATTCTTGCTAAAGCTGTTAAGCTGACCAAGACTGACATGGATGATCAACTACTTGAAGTTGTAACCAAAGCAATCAAGACACGCGAAGAAGCGTGATATAGTGGGGGGATTCAAGTCCCCCCATCTTTATAAATATAATTTAGATTAAGTCAATTTACTGGAGAAAACATGTCTCTATACGGAAAAACTGACAGCAATGCAAACAAAACCAAAGCTGGTAGAGGCATCGCTGCATCAAGTCAGGCAAAGCAAACAGTTTTCGTTGATGAAACGGAAGCAGCACTTGCAGAAAATAAAGCACGAGGATTGAACGCTCCTGGTTGGTGGTCATACTATACATTTACTGATAGCTCTGGCGCTACACGCCACAAAGCAGAGATGTTGGTAACACTTGCTGATGCAGAAGCGAATTCTTCTGAGACACAACATGATGATTCTGTGGCAGCAGACGTTTCTGTAGCAATTACCATCAATACACAACCAGCAGATGCTGCTGTTGCAGTTGGTGCCGCTCTACAACTTGTTCTTGCCGCTATCGCAACTCCTCCTGGAGATGCTTCCGTTCTCACGTATCAGTGGCAGAAGTTGTCTGACGCAAATCGTTGGGCAAATGTTGCTGGCGAGACTGCAACCACATTTGACGTTGCTTCTTATGCGGCAACTGATGCTGGTTCCTACCGTGTCAAGATTAATTCTACCAACGGTGCTGCTGAAGTTACCTCTGCTACCGCAGTAGTTACTACTGCTTAATGATTAAATGAAATTTGATGAATTGAATCAGGACAATTGGGTCCTATTTGCGATTAAAAATTATGATAATCCTCAGTCGGTTACATATGCTGATTTTGAGGAGGATATTAAAAAATTCAAATATATTAAAAGACTCCTTCGTAGATACCAAACTACGAAGGAGTTTAAAAAACATTTGATATTAAACCATATCATTTGTTTGTATAATATCTTTGGGGAAGCAGCAACTCCGTTGTTGCTTTTTAAAATTGAAAAAGAATATTGGAGTGTATTAAAATCGTTCCTTTTATTTTTAGATAGACTTCCCCCATCACTAAATAATGACATAGATACATATTGTTTAAAGGAACTGAATCTGATATGAAAAACATTTCAGAAATGGTAGCAGGAGACGGGGGTAATTTATCTTTACCACCTGCTTTTGTATTTGTTAATCCCAAACAACATCGTAAGTATAAAAAATCCAACCAAGATAAGGTTGATGGGCGTACAAATGGTGCCCGTGCTTTAATGTCCCGTATTAATCGTAGAAAAATGAAAGAAGAACTAGAAACCAATACTATTTCTGAAGCTGCTCCTACCGAAACTGAGAGGGCGCAGAAACAAATTGGCCAAATGAAAAAGTTGGGTCGTCAAAAAGATGTCCAGAAAAAGCGTGATGACGCTAAGAAAAAAATGCAGTCTAAGACGAAAGAGATGGACACTCTTATGAAAGCACGTCTTCAAGACTTTAAAAAGAAAGCATCTTCACAAACTAAGAAGCTTTCTAAAATGAATAACTCTGTAGAATTAAAAGGTGATAACATTATGGAAAATCAAGACGTGATTCAAGTTGCATTAGATGTAGCAACCAGTGAACTCAATCCTCAAGGCGAAGCATCATTTGCAAAGATTAAATTTGGTGATGGATCCGAACAAAATCTTGATAACTTCTCAGCAAAACGTATTGCTGCTTGTTACGCTCAGTTGGACGATACTCATAAGAGTCAGTTTCAATATATGCTAAACAAAGACGCTACTACATATCAATCTGCTATTGATTTCGCTATCCGTAATGTCTGAGAATAATAGTATGGGAGATTCCCGCGATATCAATACCGCTATCTTAGAAAGATTAGAAAAGGTTGTAGAATCTTTGCAGGAAAACTCCATACAAATGGGGAAACTTCTTGCTGTTCATAATGAAAAACTGGACAAGCAAGATAGGATTGACGCTGTACTTTTTGAAAAGGTAGAGAGTTTACACAGAGAAGTTAATCGCTCCACCATGGAGATTAAAAAAGGATGCGAGAGAGACATCAAAAAGATTGATGAACGTCTTCGTCTTATGGAAAAGAAAATGTGGTCTATTGCTGGTGCTATTGCCATTATTAGTTTCTTGGTTTCTCCAGTAGGTCAGAGAATACTGAGACCATTTACCGAATCGTCACAATTGAGGTTGACTCCTATTGTTCCATCTGCTATTATAGGATCAGTAGAAATGCCTCTCATTGAGTTATCTTGACGTACAATACATAAATTTAATATCCCCCCGCTTGACTCTTTTCAGTCGCAAGAAGGCAGACCTGTACAATTTCAGGTGTCCTTACTGTGGTGACTCACAAAAGAGACGCAACAAAGCGAGGGGATATTTGTTTAAGATTAAGAATAATTTTGTGTACAAGTGCCACAATTGTGGTGTTGGTAAAACACTTTCCAATTTTCTTAAGGATCAAGATATTTTTCTCCATGATCAATATGTCATGGAGAAATTTAAAGAAGGCAGGACTGGTAAGGGAACTACTGTACCCAATCCAAAATTTAATTTTACCAAACCAAAATTTGTCAAAAAAACTACAGATCTTGAGAAGATTTCTGACCTAAATATTTCTCACCCGGCGAGAGTCTATCTAGAACAAAGAGGCATCAAAGATCTTGAATATTTTTATTACTGTCCAAAATTTAAAGAGTGGACAAATAAACAAAAGAAGACATTTGATACCCTCAGGCAAGATAGTCCACGCATTATAATCCCATTTAAAGATACTCAAGGAAACTTATTCGGATACCAAGGCAGATCGCTAGCCCCTAAGGCAAAATTAAGATACATTACGATCATGCTTGACGATGAACACCCTAAAATCTTTGGACTGGATAGAATTAACAAAGAACAACCGATCTATATTGTAGAAGGACCATTTGATGCGACGTTCATTAAAAACTCAGTTGCTATGGCTGGGTCCGATGCTGATATTCGCACGTTTGGTTGGAGCAATTATATTTGGATTTTTGATAACGAACCACGCAATAGAGAGATCGTCAACCGAATCTCCAAAGTCATTGACCGAGGAGATAAGGTAGTTGTCTGGCCTAATAAAATACAGGAGAAGGACATCAACGATATGCATCTTGCAGGACATGATGTCAAAAATTTAATACATGACAATGTATATCAGGGATTAGAAGCAACACTTAAATTTAACACTTGGAAAAAAGTATGAGCAACGGTCACGGAACAAAAGTTCGTAAGCGTAATGGGTCTGTAGAACCCTTGAATTTAGATAAGATTCATAAGGTGGTTGAGGAGGCATGTGAGGGTCTGGGGAGTGCTGTGAGTGCCTCTCAGGTTGAGATGAGTTCCGGTATCCAATTCTATGATGGAATTACTACAGAAGAAATCCAGCAAATTCTGGTACGTTCTGCTAGTGATTTAATTTCTTTAGATTCTCCCAACTATCAATTTGTAGCAGCACGTTTACTATTGTATAGCTTGCGTAAGCAAGTGTTTGGACCTGATTGGGTCAATGGATACACATCAATTTATGATCATTCACTAGGATGTGTGGACCAAGGTGTGTATGACAGTCACATCATGAGTAAATACACTATGGAAGAGTGGTCACGGATTAATAGTTGGATTGATCATGATCGTGACATGTTGTTTACCTATGCAGGTTTACGACAGGTTGCTGATAAGTATCTTGTCCAAGACAGAAGTACTGGGGATGTTTTTGAAACTCCCCAGTACATGTATATGATGATTGCTCTGACTCTTTTTCAGGAATATAAAGAAGACCGTCTTTCCTATGTCAAAAGATACTACGACGCAATCAGCAAACACAAGATCAACATCCCCACCCCCATCATGGCGGGTGTCCGAACGACACTTAGACAATTTGCTAGCTGTGTGCTTGTTGATTGCGATGACTCCCTCAATAGCATCTTTAGCTCTGATATGGCTATCGGCAGGTATGTTGCACAGAGGGCGGGAATCGGTATCAACGCGGGTCGCATCCGTGGAATCAACGCTAAGATCCGAGGCGGAGAAGTACAGCACACAGGTGTTGTTCCTTTCCTTAAAAAATTTGAATCAACTGTACGATGTTGCACACAAAATGGGATTCGTGGCGGATCAGCAACCGTCCACTTCCCAATCTGGCACCAAGAAATAGAAGACATCCTAGTTCTTAAGAACAATAAGGGTACAGAAGACAACCGAGTGAGGAAACTTGACTACTCAATCCAAATTTCAAAACTTTTCTACGAACGTTTCATTGCGAATGGAGAGATTAGCTTATTCTCACCGCATGACGTACCAGGTCTCTATGATGCTTTTGGTACTGATGCATTTGACGCTTGCTATGTGGACTATGAATCAGATAGATCTGTTCCGAGAAAAACTATCGGGGCACAGGAATTAATTCTTGATCTTCTGAAAGAGAGAGCAGAGACAGGTCGTATCTATATCATGAATATTGACCACTGTAATGAACATTCTTCCTTCAAGGACAAGGTAAGTATGAGTAACCTTTGTCAGGAGATTACTTTACCAACTACTCCTCTGGAGCATATTGATGGTGATGGTGAGATTGCCCTGTGCATCTTGTCTGCTATCAACGTAGGTAAAATTAAATCCAATGAAGAGTTGGAAGAACTTTGTGATCTTTCGGTGAGAGGTCTGGAGGAATTGATTGACTATCAAAAATATCCAGTCAAAGCAGCAGAACGTTCTACTCTTGCACGTCGTTCTCTTGGTATTGGTTATATTGGACTTGCACATTTTCTGGCAAAAAATGGTGTCAAGTATGATGATCCAGCAGCATGGAAACTAGTACATGACTTGTCTGAATCTTTTCAATACTATCTTCTTAAAGCAAGTAACACTATCGCAAAAGAAAAGGGGGCATGTGAGTATTTCAATCGCACTAAGTATGCAGACGGTATCCTTCCCATTGACACATACAAGAAGGACATTGACGAATTTTGTGGGACGGAGTTAAGTCATGATTGGGATAATCTTAGAGAATCTATCACCACCCACGGTCTTAGGCACTCAACACTGTCCGCACAAATGCCTTCAGAAAGCAGTTCCGTTGTGTCAAATGCAACCAATGGAATTGAACCACCAAGAGATTACTTGTCCACTAAAAAGTCCAAGAAAGGACCACTCAAACAGATCGTTCCTCAGTTCAGTACTCATAAAACTAACTACACTCTTTTATGGGACATGAAAGATAACGATGGTTATATTAAAATTGTTTCTGCTATGCAGAAGTTCTTTGACCAGGCAATCTCTGGTAACTGGAGTTATAATCCAGAGAACTATGAGAACAATGAGGTTCCAGTTTCTGTTATGGCGGGTGATCTTTTGAAAACCTATAAGTACGGATGGAAAACTTCTTATTATCAAAACACATATGATAACAAAAACGATATGCAGGAACTAGAGGAGAAGAAACAGGGCATTCAGGATTTACTAGAAGATATCTTTACAACCGAGGAGGAAGATTGTGACAGTTGCAAAATTTAGAGTTGGTACTAGTCAGATGCGTAGTCAAGTAGATGGTATGACGGTATTTAATACCAGTCAGGTAGATAGTACCAAACAAAAGATGTTCTTTGGACCCCCTCTTGGGGTTCAGAGATACGATAAGTTTAAGTATCCTGTGTTTGACAGGTTGACTCAAGCACAACTAGGTTTTTTCTGGCGTCCTGAAGAGGTATCTCTACAGAAAGATCGCGCTGACTATCAAATTTTAAATGATGCACAGAAACACATCTTCACGTCAAACCTCAAGTATCAGATCCTCCTTGACTCCGTACAAGGTCGTGGTCCTGGCATGGCTTTCATGCCTTATTGCAGCCTACCCGAACTTGAGGGTGCCATGAACATCTGGCAGACCATGGAGATGATCCATAGTCGCTCCTACACCCACATCATCAAGAATGTATACGCTGATCCTTCTGATGTCTTTGACCACATTCTAGACGACGAGAAGATCCTCTCACGAGCACAATCAGTTACTCGTGCATATGATGAGTTCCTTAGAGCAGCACAAGAATGGGGTGCTGGCAATCAATGGCAGCATGCATTGGATGACTGCCAAACCGCACAAGATACACTTTATGACCTCAAAAGAAAACTCTACCGAGCAATGGCTAATGTCTATATCCTGGAAGGCATTAGATTCTATGTCTCGTTTGCATGTTCTTTCGCCTTTGGAGAACTTAAACTCCTGGAAGGATCTGCCAAAATCATCGGACTCATTGCGAGAGACGAATCCCAACACATGACCATCAGTCAGAATGTTCTGAACAAGTGGCGTGATGGTGATGATCCTGACATGGAACAGATTGCCAAGGAAGAGGAGATCAATGTCTATAATATGTTTAAGCAGTGTGTGGAAGAAGAAAAACTCTGGGCGGAATATCTATTCAAGGATGGTTCTATCATTGGTTTGAATGATAAGTTGCTTGCTAAGTATGTTGAGTGGACTGCTAATCGTCGTTTAAAATCTATTGGAATGAAGGCAATCTTTGATACTCCAATCACAAACAATCCTCTACCGTGGACTCAGCATTGGTTGTCATCTAAAGGACTGCAGGTAGCACCTCAAGAAACAGAAGTAGAATCCTATATCATTGGGGGGATCACGCAAGATGTTGAAAAGGATACGTTCGCTGGTTTTCAGTTGTGATAAAATACTCTTTACCTGGTTGGAGGGAAGACCTCCTACAGACAAACCTACCCAGTCAGGAGGAGAGAGATCTCCTCTCAAAGGGTCCGTCAAGTCTCGCTCAAGCGTGGAGAATGCAAGCAATAAAATACAAATACGTGACCCATGGGACTGAATAAATAATAGAGGTTATATCATGAGTATGTGGCAGAAAATAAAGAGTATCCGAATCCCTGGATCTATTGTGGCAGCGTCTTTGACGGGTCTCTTATTGGGGACAACTATGGTTTTGTTTACAAGATTACCTGTAGCACCACCAACCGTTCCTACATCGGTAGAAAATACTTCTGGCAAAAACGAAAGCCTAGAGATACTGGTCAAACTACCAAGCGGCGAAGAGTTACAAGTGAAAGTAACTGGAGAAACTACTATGGAAGTTGTCCAGAACTTACAGAAGATGTTAAAAAGTATGGACGGGACTCTTTTTCTAGAGAGATCCTCTCCTTACATACCACACCAGGACGAGTCAACTATGAGGAGACCCGTCAACTCTTCGTCAACAACGTTCTTACCGAGAGCTTGACAGACCACACCCCCACCTACTATAATAGCAATATCCTAGGACGTTACTACAGGAAAGATTATTTTGATTTTGGAAACAATCCTGGCACTTAGTGCCATTGACTACGATCATCTTGCACGAGCAGTGCAAGTTGAAGCAGCAATTAATACTAATGATGAATACTGTGTTGCAGTTTCTATCCTTAACCGTGTGAACTCACAATACTTTCCTAACACTGTTGCCGATGTAGTTTATGCTCCTGGACAATATGAAGGGTTTCTTTATCGTCGTCCGGCTGCTAAACCTAGTGTTGTTGCTAAGTTAAAAAACACAGACAAACTTCTGGAAGCGTATTCAATTATTGGAGACAGAACCAACTTTAAGGGACAACGTATGTTACCTTATCGTGTAGTTGCAGAAGATCCTATGTGTGATCGTAAAGGAAATTTCTATCATTATCACTGGCAAACATGACATATCCAGCACCAAAATATCTTGAAGATGATCCATGGTTTGGACCCGCTACTTTTTCTCTTCATCAAGAAGAATATAAACTTGCTTACGATCAAGCAGTAGCAGAAAACCTTTTACTTGTTGATAACTATAAAGAAGTAAAAAATATACATCAAGTGATGTATGATATTGCCACTGGTCATGGTAAAACAACCACACAACTTAACCCTATTGGTTGGATGTCTGGTATAAGTTAGGTAACTAACTTTTATGACTCAGTAGCTCAGCTGGATAGAGCAACTGCCTTCTAAGCAGTCGGTCATAGGTTCAAATCCTATCTGAGTCGCCTTGTCGGTATGGCGGAATTGGTAGACGCGCCAGGTTTAGGTTCTGGTGTCTTTATGACGTGGAGGTTCAAGTCCTCTTACCGACATTAGGGTGAATAGCTCAGTGGTAGAGCATCTCCTTTACACGGAGGCGGTCGGGGGTTCAAGTCCCTCTTCACCCATTAATTAAAGAGGTTAAATGCTGAATAATGTTATCTGCAAGATGCAAACTATGTAATACTGAACTGACGAGTACAAGTAAAGTTCAGTTCTGTGGTTGTCCTAACCAAATGAGGATTGTGGACGACCACGTTGGTGCTGTTGACTTAAGTCAAGTAGTTCTAACGAATCATAACAGTTCTGTTAAATATAATGGTATCCTGACAAATTCTGATTTAGAATACCAGGAGGCACGTAAGAAAAGACGTGTCCGTAAAATTAATTTTGAGGAACGGTAATGATTAATCTGGATGAACGCTATCACGATTACCTTCATACAGATAAATGTTTTACCATTAACGATGTGTGTGAACATGTAATCGGTTATGGATTTACGTGTGATGGTAAGGACATTGATGGTTATTATGTCTTGACAAATGACCACAAGTTGTTCTATAATCTTAAAGAACAGTTCGTTAAACTGGAATCACGGAAAGGTGGCAGAGCGGTTGAATGCATCAGTCTTGAAAACTGACGATGTGAGAGCATCCGTGGGTTCAAATCCCACCCTTTCCGCTTGGTACACTCACCAATATATTTAAATGAAAATTTTTCTTGATACAGCAGACGTAGATTCTATTGCCAGTCGTTTTGCGACTGGACTTATTGATGGTGTAACTACCAACCCAACTCTAATTAGAAAAAGCGGTAAAGATCCACATGATGTTTACCGTGGACTAGCAGATTTGGGTATTGTAGACATCAGTATGGAGGTTGTCGGTACTGTTGGTGAGATGTACAGTGAAGCAATTAATTTGCATCAGGAGTACAAAGAAGTTGCTACAATTAAACTTCCTTGTACTCCTGATGGTCTTCAGGTCTGTAAATCTCTTACTGATGTTGGTATTCGTACCAATGTTACATTGATTTTCAGTGCTGCTCAGGCAATCCTTGCTGCTAAAGCAGGTGCAACTTATGTGTCTCCTTTCATTGGTAGATATGATGACAATTCTATCTCTGGATTAGAATTAGTACGTTCTATTACTAGCATCTATCAGGTACAGGGTGTTCGCACTCAGGTTCTTGCTGCATCTCTTCGTGATGTGTATAAAGTATCCCGTGCATTTTATAACGGTGCTCATATTGTTACTATGCCGTCAGGTATTTTTGATAAGATGTATAGTCATGTCTTAACTGATAAAGGATTAGAACTTTTTCAGAAAGATTATGATGAAACCATGGCAACCCTATCTGTAGTATAATGTTTACTATCTACTCTAAAAAAGGATGTAAGTTCTGTGCTAAAATTAAACAAGTAATGGACTTGTCCGAATTAAAGTACATTGTCTATGAGTTAGACCGAGATTTTTCTTATGAAGAATTTTACGAGGAGTTTGGAGACAACTCTACCTTCCCTCAGATTGTCCTTGATGATATCAAACTTGGTGGATGTCAGGAGTCAATTAAATATATGCAAGAACAATCTATTTGTTGTGTACCATGATTGAAGTAACACTAGACGAGTTTGAAAAAAACTTTGATTCTTATATGGATCGTATTGAATCTAAAAAAGAACAATTTATCGTGCGTAAATCTGATGGTACAGCAGTAATTGCTATGCCATCTGAAGAACTGGACCAAGCAACATCGCAAATGGATGATGATGAGTGGTATAATAGTTACAACGAACACAATGATGCTTCATGATCAAACCGACTGTCATTCTTGAGCGATCTCCTTACCGCTACGTCCAGTGCGGTCTTCTGGAGATCAACGGTAGACCTGACTACCGAATTCAAAAGATAAATGAATGGACTAAACGTTATCAAGACATGTACTATCTTGATAACCAAATGCAACTTGACACATGCCTTGAAGATCCAGAGTACACCAAATGGTTAGACCCTGATCCAGATGTATGTGCATATCGTAAATTTAATTCTGTGAGAAATCCCTATGTCAATTAAGTCTCATCTTGAAAAAGCAGAAGACTCTGCTCGTCAAGCACTTATCAACGCTCTCGCTGAGGGCGAGGATTATTATCTCACTGACCTCTTTAATTTACTAAATGATGTTCGTGAGTTAAATCAAAAAGTTGGTAATACTATTCGTTTTACTGACAACTCATCACAATGGGAAAGCGATAGACTTGAATATAATTTCAATCTGTCGTCTGATTATCTCAACCGTCCTGGTGGTGACATGGATGCCCTAGATAACATTTCGTTTTCTTCTGCTGCCGATGCTCCTCATGCCGCAGGTCCAGTAAATATCCCTGGTGGACTAAGTGAAGATGTAATTTCTTTTGGTGATTATAAAGAGTCTCGGGATGACTCATAAAACTCGCCCTGGTGGAGCTGGGTAGATTCGTCTTCTGGTCCAGTCTCGGATAGACTATAAATATGCCCTGGTGCGGGTGATGTTCTCGCCGCCTGGTTTATATGTTCCAGTAAAAATATATTGGTGGTAAATCCCCTTCCGTGTGGTTGTTTTCTTGTTTAGCATCTGAAATAATAAAACAAGTGGCGTGCATGAGTCTAGTGAGGGATTGACCTCCCTCCTTTTTTGCGGGTGTAGTTCAGTGGTAGAACGCTATCCTTCCAAGTTAGATGTCGTCGGTTCAAATCCGATCTCCCGCTCTTTATAAATATTTGATAGATAATAGCAGCATTCTGAGAGACTAGAAGTATGTCTAAATTACTAGCAAATCAAATTGCTAACTACAATGATAATGGTCCTGTTGAAGCAAAGGAAGGTTTGAATTTTCCTACTGGCAAACCCTTAGAAGTAAATGGTGCTTCGGGTAATGTCGGTCAGTTTCTTAGATCAACCGGTAATGGTGTTAGTTGGGATGATGTTTCTATCCCTGCTGCTCAAGTTAATGCAGACTGGTCATCATCATCTGGTGTTACACAAATTCTTAATAAACCTACAATCTCTGCAGTAGGACAAAGCGGAGACTATGGTGATTTAATTAATAAACCTACCATTCCTCCCAGTCAAGTTCAATCTGATTGGAATGAGACCTCTGGTCTTGGTGTTATTTTAAACAAACCATCTTTGTTTTCTGGTTTGTATAGTGATCTTATTGGTAAACCTCAGATTCCATCTACGGTTACTGATTTATCTGACGTTGATCTTCCTAGTCCAATCCTTGACGGTACTTACATTAAGTGGGATGTTGCACAAGCAAGATGGATTGCTAGTACTGGTTCTGCTGGTATCACTGAACTTAAAGAAGATAGTACACCTCAACTAGGTGGTAACTTAGACATCCAAGGACATAGTATTAATGGTCAGGGAATCATTGATATCAGTAGTCAAAGTAATAGAATTAGATTTCATTTTGATACTACTGCTGATCTTCCTAGTCCAAATACTTATCATGGCATGTTCGCACATGTTCATTCTACTGGTGGTGCATACTTTGCTCACAGTGGAAATTGGGTTGAGTTGGCAAAACTGAGTGATATCCCTGTTGATGTTGATACAACATATTCTCAGTCTGCTGCTTCAATTGCAACTGGTGCTGTATTAAGACTGACTGCAAGTAATGGTACGATTGATGACATCAATGTAAACGCAGGTACTGGAATTACTATTGATCAGGTAACATCGTCTGGATTTAGAATTAATTCTGCAGGTGGTGGAAGCGGTGGCGGTGCTACTGTTACTACATCTGATGATGCACCAACGTCTCCAGTTGATGGAGACCTTTGGTGGAAATCAAACGAAGGTAGACTTAAAGTTTATTATGCTGATGGTAGCAGCAACCAGTGGATTGATGCATCTCCACCATTAGCACCCACTAATATTTCTAATCAATCATCTAGTATTGCAATTGGAGCACATAATACTGGACCATTTGGTAACAGTCCTGATAGTATTATCATCAATCCTAATACTGGAAGTATTATTAAAACTGGTGCTGGTATTGAAATCAATGGTCACATCTTACCATCTGCCAATGCACAGTATGACTTAGGAAATGCCGAGTATAAAATTCGTCACTTGTTTTTGTCTGATAACTCAATGTGGTTGGGTGATGAGAGTAAAGTTACTACATCAAGTGGAAAAACTCAGATTAGAAAACGTAAGAAGAGAGATGGATTTGTACCTAGTCTAATTGTATCTGCGTTGATTAGTTCTGGGTTGATTTCAACCAATGCTCAGGCACCTGCTCACGCACTTAACTGGTTCAATGCTAACGTATACGAACCAGATAAAACAGATCTTTCTGAAGTTACTCTATCTCAATGGTATCAATATGCTATAGCTGTTGGAATTGATACTAACGTAGTAACTACTGCAGGAGAATTATTTCCATCACCAGGTGATTCAAACTTTGAAGAGTCTGACTATGAAGAATCTGTTGAACTTGGACAGTCAGGATTTACTCAATCACCTATAACTGATGGTGCAGATACGATTGTAGTTAATCTTAGATATCCTGCTTATGTTATGAAAGCACCAAGTGGAGACTTTCAAATTCAAGTTGGCGAATCTAAATTTGAAGATGGATATACTAATGAGTTTACTGTTTATGTTGATCAAGGATCTACACCACACACTATTAGTTCTATCTTAATTAAAGATTTTGCTGGCAGTTCTATCTCAGCAACTCAACTTCGCATTGTTGGAACTACTGTAGGAAATACCCTACAGGCTTTCAATGTCAAGATGGTTTACCTATCTGGTTGGAAAGCAGTTGTTGAAATTGTTTGATCTAAATAAAAAGGAAGGAGTACTCTAAGCATGGCAATTAATTTTCCAACATCACCAACCAATGGTGATATCCATACCGCTGAAGGTATTCAGTGGAAGTGGGATAATACTGGATCAACCTGGAAATGTCAGGGTGTTACTGGCGTATATACATTAGGTATTGCATCTGTCAATTCACTTGGTGGAATTAAAATTGGAAATAATTTGAGCATTAATGGCACTGGAGTTCTTAGTGCAGTAATGAATCTCAATAACGAGAGTATTTCCGAACTTACTGACGTTACTTTTAATAGTATCACTCTTGATGGTAGTAATGGTGGAGGTAAAGTTCTTGCATGGGACCAATCACTACAAGCATTTGCACCAGTTGACCAGTCAGGTGGCGGCGGCGGAGGTGGCGGTATCGCATTATCAGATCTCTCTGTCACATCAAATTCTGTTGGCACTGCATCTCTTTCTTATAATAATAGTAATGGAGTGTTTTCATACACTCCTCCGGATTTATCTGGATATTTAACTACAGTCACTGCATCCGATTTGAATGGTATTTCAATTGATGCATTATCTGATGTAGACACTACAACTACAGCACCTAGTGCTAATGATGTATTAACTTGGGATGGATCTAAGTGGGAACCAGCAGCACCATCTGGTGGTGGAGGAGGATCAGGTCTTACTAGTAGAACAACTGCTAATGGAACCGCATCTAATCTTGCTGACGGTGGATCTGCAAACATGACTATTACTGCAGCAAAAACATATGCTCTACTTAAGATACAGACATCACATGCTGCATGGGTAACACTTTATACATCAACTGCTGCTAGAACTGCTGATGCGAGTAGATTAGAAGTTACTGATCCTCAACCAGGATCTGGTGTAATTGCTGAGATTATTACGACCGATGGTGGTACACAATCTATTACTCCTGGTACTATTGGTTGGAATGACGACGGCACACCCTCAACAAACGTTTATGCCAAGGTTGTAAATAAAAGTGGTAGCACTCAGAATCTTACGGTAACTCTACACTTTGTACAACTAGAGGTCTGATATGAAAGAATATGTTGTCTCATGTGGATCATATGAAGATCTACAGAGTCTCTATGATGACATGGAGACAGAAGGTGGTACTCTGTACATTCCAGATAGAGCAGTAGAACTTTTAGATCGTAGATCAGTTAGTAGGAATACACACTACAAATTAACAGAAGAAGAATCTGTATTAGTTTCTCAAGATGAGAGAGTTATTGCTTGTGAATTATCCCCTGACGAAATTGAAGGTTTAGAACCAGTACTCTACGGATATACTAATCAAAGTCCGTATGATATTGTTGGTGATTTTACAAAGTATGGTACTACTAATGTAGCTCAACAAAATGATCGTCAGTGGGGACATCTTCATTCAGCTGGAACTATTGCTGATAGACAGAAAGGTGCTTGGGGGTATAATCAAAGAACGGTAACTAAAGATGTAACTATTTTTAATGATGGTCGTCATGTTGATGTAGTTATTGTTGATTCTACAGTTGGATTTGATTCTGATGAATGGGAGAGTGAAGCAATTAATCCAGGACAAAGTAGATTTGTTCAGTACGATTGGTATGCAGAACATCCTAGTGTAGGTTATGGTGGTAATTATCCACACGTTCCTATTAGTAGTGCCCATGATCATGGATGTCATGTTACAGGTACTGTTGCCGGAAAGTATTATGGGTGGGCAAAAGAAGCAAACATTTATGCGCTTACTTATGGAGGATCGCATGGAGCTCTGAGAATTTATGATTATGTAAGAGAGTTTCATAGAACTAAACCGATCAATCCTGTAACAGGCAGAAGAAACCCTACTATATGTAATAACAGTTGGGGATATAGTTGGACTGGTGATTGGAATTCTAGTGATGTAGAGTATGTTACTTACCGAGGAACGACTTATAATGCTAGTAGTCCTGGTCCTTCAGGGTGGACTAATGACGGAATCGCAGCTGACTTTGGTATTAGATATAATGCAAATGGATTTCCTTCTAGATATGAAGCTCTAGATCTAGATATTGCGGATGCTATTGAAGAAGGCATTGTTATGATTGGTGCTGCCGGTAATTCAAATACATATTGTGTCCGTGAAGGTCATCAAGATTATAATAATAAAATTAAGATAAGTGGGTTTATTCGTAATATGCATAGAGGGAGCTCCCCTTCCCATGCAAAAGGTGTGATTTGTGTAGGTTCAATTGACACTGCTAGCGATCATCGCCGCTCATCGTTTACAAACTTTGGAGAGAGGATTGATGTCTTTGCTCCTGGTTCAAATATTCTTTCTATTGGTGGTAGTAATAATTACAATAGTAATATGGGACCTATTACAAGACCAGGATATTCTGCTGGTGTTGATAATATGCTAACGATTAGTGGTACTAGTATGGCATCACCTCAGGTGTGTGGTATCCTTGCTTGTGCTGCTACTGGTAGAGAAAGATTTACTAATGATGATGCAATTCAATTCATTAGAAATTTTTCTCGTGATGACTTGATGGACTTTGATATTGTTGGTACTACTGGTCAGTCTTACAACTTTACTATTGATAGAGCTCAAACTACATCTCAAGATTATTACTTAACTGGAACAGATATTAATGGTAATATTAATGGACTTGATCCGACTATAACTATTAATCCTAACGATACTTTGACTTTCAGTCTTCCTTCTGCTGGTGGATACGTTTACTATGCGGTAGATGCTGGTCAAACTAGTAATGGTTATCAAATGACTGATACTAATGGATCTCAGAGTTGGAACCCTACCATAAACCTTACCGTAGGTGACTCACTTGATATGGAGTTGTCTGCAAACATGACTAGTCACCCAATATATCTTAGAGATAGTAGTGGAAATGATCTTACAACAGGGGTCACTGGTCAGGGAGCTAGTTCTCAGGGGGACCAAATTCTATGGGACACAAGTGGATATTCATCTGGAATATACAAGTATCAGTGTGGTGCTCACCCTGGTATGCAAGGAACTATTAATTTAACTGCTGCAGCATCTTGGACTCACCCTCTTTACATCAGAGATTCAAGCGGTAATAACATTCCTGGTGTAACTGGTCAAGGATTTGCTAACAATGCCACTCAAGTTATTTGGACACCAGGAAGTACATACTCTGGACAGACAGTTAAGTATCAGTGTGGTAATCACAGTAATATGGAAGGAAGTATTGTTATAAATGCTGCAAGTAATATAGGACAGCAAGGTGGATATGATGATTACACTTGTTCAAAGGGTAGTCCTAACCGAGAAGTATTTTGTAGCAATCCAAGACAAACTACTGGATATATTTCTGGGTTTAAACAATCTACATTGAATAGTAGACGCCTTACAGACAGAGAAGATAACAATGCTAACCAAAATAGGCAACTCTATCCAAGAGTTAATGGACTTTACAAACAATAAATAAAAGAGCCTTGCTATTAATTCATGCCTGAAGAAGTCAAAAAAGATGAACCTAAAAAGAAAGGTATTCTTGGGAAATTAAAGGAAGCAGCAGATGACAAAGAAAGAGCAGCTTGATATTCTTTCTACTTTTGTTAGGCTTGGCATCCTTGTTTGGAGCGGCGGAATACTCACGCTGGCATACATCAAGTTACCACCAGCCCTTGGTATTCCTGAACAAAAACTAGATCCGACTTTCATAGCCAGCGTCTTCACCGGAGTTTTAGCTACTTTTGGTGTCCAGGCAGCAAAGAAAGCAGGAGAGAATGGTAATGGT